>Ga0316217_10006546_pt1 | contig 11475 bp, 8 predicted proteins | sample 1anoAmetaG_FD_203633 | JGI IMG/M metagenome (GOLD analysis project Ga0316217, IMG submission 203633) | Freshwater microbial communities from Trout Bog Lake, Wisconsin, USA - 1anoA | ecosystem: Environmental > Aquatic > Freshwater > Lake > Hypolimnion/Profundal zone | place: USA: Wisconsin... | reverse complement strand
TCGTAGTTGGCGATGTTTTTATTGATGATTTCTTGCTTGTTTTTCGGGAAGAATTCTTCAATGTCAGACCCGTTCTGCTAACCTTTCTCCATACTGCTAAACATCAAATAATTAAATAATATCAGCACTACTTCTAAAATAATACACTTCTTCAATAACTGAAGAATACAGATTGATTGCAGCTATTGCAGCAATGACCCAATTCGAAATGGCTAATCAATTTTTCAATACAACTTTTACTTCGCTTCATCGTTTACGATTCTACTCTTAATCTTACGATTGTTTGCTCTACGTGGAGTAATTGGACCATAGATACAAGTGATTTACTCAAGGAATTATTAATTTTAAGGTTTTGATTTCAGTTTAGCTGTTTAGATAACTTGTTTGTGCATTTGACTTCAAACGCATTGGAGATTGCAATAGAAATATTCTAAAACCTTTATTTCAGTCTCGAAATTATTATTGTGCAGACTTAAAAGTAGCTTCCTCTAGATATTCATCTAATATTTCATCTTCTTGGTTACCCACAGCTAGTTTACCAGTAAGTAGATTGGGAGAGGTGTTGGCGTTGCTTGGCAAGCCTCCCTTCTCAAAATATCCATGCATTTTATCACAAGTATAGCCCATGAACAAAAATATGAAGCTTTATTATAAGAGGTAAGATAAGTAAGTTATTAGTCGCTCATTGCACAAAACAGGCAATAGCTGGCTTTCAGTGGCGACATTCCATATCTTGAATTTAAATAAACAACGTTAGTTATGTTATTAATATCAATTCAATGTTGTACAGGAAGCTTCTGCTTTTCTTCATCTTCTGCTTGATCTCAGCAACCACTCTCTATCACGATTACCCAAACATCAAAGAAATCACCTCAAGCACTTTCAATGAAGTCAAAAAGGGAGTCTGGTTACTCTAGTTCTACGCACATTGGTGCGGCCATTGCAAAAAGTTTGTGAAAACTTATGCCGAAGTGGCCAAACAACTAAAAGGCGTGGTAAATGTTGCAGCGATCAATGCTGTGGAACATAGAACTGAAATTGCAGTTACAAGTGTTCCACAGGTAAAGCTTTTCATTGATGGCAATAAAATTGACTACTCAGGTTCCAAGAGTACCAAAAGCATCGTAAAATTCGTGAGGGAGCAGCTGAAACTGAAAAAAGGGATATGATAGTTGTAAAATATAAAACGATAGATATTTCAAATTATAAACCTTAGAATATTAATAAAGCCAGTGAGACTAAAACGATGTTTAGGCTTTCAACTCAGACCCAGAAAATTTGCGAGTATCTTATTTTAATTTGTGTAATAACGAATTGCTTTTTATATTTTAACATTTGTCATATGGCTAAAGCTACTTTTTTACTGTTGGCCTTTATCTTCATCGCAGCTCAGGCTCTTTACACCAACAACTCTCCAGTGCAGGTTCTGACAGACAAAAATTTCTAGCAGGTTAAGAAAGGGAAGTGGCTGGTGTAGTTTTATGCGGATTGGTGTCATCACTGCAAAAGCTTTGCTAAGGCCTACGAAGAAGCGGCCATAGCATTAAAGGGGGTAGTGGATGTCGCCGCAATTGATGCCTTTAGATACAAAACGTTCGTTAAGATATCAGGATATCCTCAGGTCAAGCTATTTCTTGATGGCAAGATTGTCGATTACTATGGACGCAGGGATGTAAAAAGCATTGGCAGGTTTGTTCAGAAAGAGTTGAAAAGATTGTAAAATGAGGATGATTCAGATTAATGAGTTAATCGAAAAAATCATAAATTGCTTATTAAGCGAAATACTTCTTTATAAACTTGTTTTAGCGATTCCATCAAAATTTACTCAACTATACAGGAGAAAAACTAATGTAACTAATCTATTCACCAATAGCACTGACCTGTGAAAAAATAGTTTTAGTTCATCTTTTGGCTGCTTTTTGAATTTTTAATATCAAACAAAATTAGCTTTCAACCGTTTGATCATTTTCAGATATTAATGGCACCTTTGATACTTTTCAGAAACCCTAACTTCTCAGTCTAAGAGATCCCTAAAATATCAATCTTTAGATATCTTTAAGTGATTCTTCTTCAAGGTTAGGGATTGACAGCTATAGATTGCACGAGGAAATACCATCTATAAGACATGTTATTTTATTCTATCATAATTTATGGAAAAGAAATGTTTGAGCTATGTTTAGATCATCGCTACTACTTGTAAAGTTGTTGAAGTTAGTTGCTTTAGCCGTCGCTATGATTTAAATAGACTTGAATTATTTAATCAAGAAATTTAGATAATCACTCACTTTTTATTGTAATAAGAAGTGTAGGGAGTGTAGGAAGTGCTGCCTGCAGTTCCACTTGTGCTCGAGATTGAACTAGAAGTTCCAGAGGTTCCAGTGACTCCAGTTACTCCAGTGGCTCCAGTGAGTCCGGCAGTGCCTGAAGTGCTTGAATATTTGACTCCGGAAGATCCGCCATATGTGATTCCTCCAGTAGTTGATGAGGTGTAGTTTCCTCCGGTGGTTGACGAAGTGTAGTTTCCTCCAGTGGTCGATGGGGTGTAGTTTCCTCCAGTGGTTGATGAGGTATAGTTTCCTCCAGTTGTTCCGTATGTTCCTGATGAAGTTCCGTAGGTTCCTGAGGATGTGCCGTAGTTTCCTGAAGATGTTCCGTATGCTGTTCCATAGGTAGCTCCGGAAACTGAACCTCCAGAAATGGAGCCTCCAGTTAAAGTGGTAGCTCCGGTAACTCCTCCAGTGACTCCGTAAGTGGCAGATCCGCTGGTATAGGGAGTTCTGCCAACACCTGATCCTGAAAGATCGCTAGTTCCATAGGTGCTAGGTTTGTAGGATGTAGTTGTTTGAGGAGCAACAGATGTAGTGGTGTTTCCAGTAGCATAAGAGGTAGGTGTAATAGCTGATCCAGTGTTTCCATAAGTACCATAGGTCTTCAGTCCTCCAGTTGCAGAGATGTTGCTGGAGATTCCGCTGGTTCCGACTGTGTAGCTTGAAGAAACTTGGGATCCTGAGTTTGATGAATTGGAAGCAACACTTGAAGCTAGGTTATCGGCAGCGATGCCTGAAGATTGGGCAACAGTTGCTCGGGAAACATCAATTTTACCTGCTGCTAGTTTTTCTTCAAGTTCTCTGATTATTGTTTTGTTGCCTCTAATTTGTCCTTCGAAATCGACTCTTTGGGTTCTCAATTGAGACTCTAATTATTGAATACGAGAGTTAAGAGTTCTAATCTTGATTTCGTATTATTGAACATTAGCGCTAACATTCACGCTAGTTGAAGGTTGAGATCTGACGGTAGAGATTTCAGTAGTGAGGGAAGCAATCTGCCTGCTGAGGTTTTCAATGATTCTTTCTTTATCAGACACAAGTTGAGCACTAGGAACTTCCTTTTGCCATTTCACGTATCTATCTCTAAGGAGACTGTTTTCTTTTTCCAAGGCGCGGAATGCACTTTGAAGTCTGAGGAATCCTTATCCAGAGCCGTGGATGTCTCCCAAAAGGAGGGTTGGCTATTCAAGTCTAAGATTTCTTACGTCAATGGTCAATGAACCCTTCAATTCTTAAACTCCTGAGAAAACTCTTCTTAATTCGGTTGTGATAGAAGGATTACTTTCAAAGTTTCTAGTAACAATCGCAATTTCTCTTTCAAAGTTTTCCAGCTTGGTAGTGGCAAGTGCAACATTTTGTCTGAGTAATCTATAAGCTTCTAATCTTTGATCTGCAATAGATTTTGATTTCTCAATTTCGAGATTGGCTTGTTTAACCATGTTGGCCATCGAAAATCTCTCTTCAAGAATAGTATTGATGATGAGATCATGATCGTTAGTCCAGGTCTTTCCGAAGCTGAACAACTTGTTGTATTGAGATTCTTTGTATGACCTGAGTGAGGCAGTAAGATCGCCACCGAGTTTGCTTCCACCGAAAGCTTCACTGAAGAAGATCAATTGAAGATCCTCGTCAAGACCCAAATTGATATTTGAGTTGGTTTCTTTAATGCGTCTGAGTTCTCCAACCAGCTTTTCAACAAGCAGAGATAAAGCGATTTCACTTCGGATGGAAGAGGAATCTTTAGTAGGTACAAGGATGGGTCTTTAAACTTACTTTTCGACGATTCTTTCTTTTTCCACTTGAATGAATTTAGGATATTGGATTAATTTATCTAACTCAATCAAGAAGGTTTCAATAATTTCGATTTGAATTTTTAGTGCAGGAGTTTGAATTTTGAGTTTTCTCAGTTCTACTAGGAGGGTTTCGAAATGGATTCTGAGGGAAGCATATGCTTCTTTGTATTTAATTTGGTGGATATCAACATCTACATTAATTGCGACTCCCAAAGTAGCTTATTCAACAATTTCATGGATATACTTGTTAACTTCCACAACTTGAGGCATAAGGATGATTTTCTCAACAATTTTTTAGAGTAAGTATGGGACCTCAATGATCTTTTATTGAGTAGTGAAGACTGGCACAATTTTCTATTGAATAGTAGGTACAGCTTGAATTTTAGTTTCGATGACATTTCTGATATTTTCTTTGGTAATTAATCTTTCAGATTCAACAATTCTGTCTTTGTAGACAACGATTTCTCTAACTTCAGTGTCTCTTCTCTCCACAGCGACAACTTTCTCCTCGATAGTAGGTACTTCAACAATAGTTTGGTGAATGATGGGAATTTAAACGGTTCTATCTCTGATTTGCTCAACGATGTTGCTAACTTTTACAATAATTGGGATTTCAGTTGGAAGTTCGACCAGATGGGGCACTTGGACAACTTTTTCACTGAGTCTTTCAACTTCGTAAACTTTGGGAACCTAATTGTTCACAACAACTAGCTTTTCAATAACGGTGGGAACCTCAACTACTCTATCTCTTGTTTGAATGGCTGGTTCAGTAACTTTGATTTCAATTGTCTTGAGGACTTAGCTGATGTATGGGGTGATTTTTTCGACTTATTTGATAACTTCTCTTACTACAGGCTTCTAAACAGTTCCGAAAATCTGTTCAACTCTAACTTCTTAGACCTTAACTTGGACGATAGTCTCAACTTCTTGTAAAACTTGAACTATCTTTTAGACCTCTCTTTCAATAGGCACAATTTTTTCAATGATGCGGTCAACTGGGACAGGCACTTCGACTGGAACAATAGTGGGCTTTTCAATTTCGATCACTTTCTCTACTTCAATAACCTTAGGTACAATTCTTTCAACTTTGATTTCTCTTGGTACTTCAACTCTAACCTCGACTATCTTTTCGGATTATTCCTTTACGATTTTAACAACTTCGTTTGTTTTTTCAATAGGAACAATCTTTTAGACGTATTTCTCGACTATTCTATCGACTTCAGTGTAGATGTTCTTAATGGTTTCAACTTAAACGATTCTGTCTTGGATGATGGGGACTTGAACAAGTCTCTACACTTATCTAATCCTTTCAACCTCTACAATTCTATCTACTATTTTTTCGACGATTTGGGGTACCTCAACAATCTTTTAGATGACTCTGGGTACAACCACAATTTTTTCAACAATCTTTTCAACTTCAACAACTTTGGGCACCTCAACCATCTTTTCAATGATCTTATCAATGGCAACTCTAACTTCTTTTATTCTTTCAATTGTTCTTGGTACCTAAACAATTTTCTCTACAATTATCTTGACTGGGTTGTTTTGAGTGATGAAATGATTGACTAGCTTTTCAACTTCGATGATTTTGTGGACCTAGACTATCTTGTCAACGTTTCTGATAACTTCAATGATTTTGGGAACTTCAGTTCTTTCAATCACAATTTGGGTGGTTATTTCGGGTACTCTTACTATCTTTTCTTGAATAATAGGAACCTCAACTCTTCTGTCGATGATCTTCTCTACTTACTTAATCATGATGACAGGATGGTTGACAATCTTCTCAACTTCTTTTATCCTATCCCTGTAGACAATTTTTTCTTCAATAACTTTAATCTATCGGATTGTTGGCACTTCAACTTGGACCTGCACTATTTTTTAGATGGTTTTTGGTACTTCAACGATCTTTTCCACTGTTTGTATAATAGGAACTGGTCTTTAGATTATGACTTCAATTATTTCAGGAAGAGTAACAATTTGATTCACAACTTCTCTGGCGTTGCGATATTTAATAATTTCGACAGGCTTTTCAACGATACGGTCGAAAGGTTTAATTACTTACACAATTCTTTCCACAATCTTTTCCCTAATGACTTCTACTTCGATGACTTCTCTGATAATTCTTTCAACTTGAACTATTTTCTATTTAATGACCTGAATTTCTCTGATTTCAGGGACTGTGTGATTGACGATTCTTTCAACTATGGTTGGCTTTTCAACTTCAACTATCTTCTCCCTAATAACTTCTACTTCAACGATTTTGGGGATCTAGACAATTCTTTCAACTATCTTTTAGATGATTCTGGGTACTTCCACAATTTTTTCAGTATATTGGGGTACTTCAACAACCTTTTCAATGACGTTGTCAACTATCTTAATAACTTCCACTGGCACATGGATGATCTTTTCAACTTCTTGGATCTTGATCACCTCAACTGGCTTTTCAACGATTCTTTCAATTGGGATGATTTGAGGAATTTCAATGACTCTTTCAACAATCTTTTCAACAATTTTTTCAACTTCAACAATTTTGGGGACTACTCTGAAAACTTTCAAAATATCGTCTACATCAACAACTCCCATAATTTCAGCATTGATCATTCCGATGACTCCTTAGTCAATATCAAGCACAAGCCCGGATTTTCTTTTTATCTTTTAAAGTTCTTCTAAAAGGGCTTTAATCAGTACTCTTAAATGGAATTCAACTCTTCGAGATTTATCACTACTGTAGGCATAGACGTTTTCAACTCTGTAAAATTCAGGAACGTATTTTACAATAGAAATGACTCTCTAGAAATCATCAGCTTCAATGAAGTCAACGATTTATTGAGTGAAGAACTCAGTTAGTCTCACGTCGCATTCCTCTCTAAGCTTGGGATATTTGTCAAAGTATTTTCTCATTTGGATGGCAAGGAGATGAATCAAATGCTTAGTTCTGGCATCTTGGATAGGAACTTCAACAATTTTTTCTCTAAAGTCAATAATATTGGCAACTCCGTTGACAACTGAAATTTCTAGGCCTTCAGCATTCAAAAATTGATTGAGATTAGATTCAAAGTCAAGTTTAACTCCAGGGATATTTCTGAGTCTGTCAAATTGAGACCTTAGGAGTCCTCCGAAAGTTGAGAATTGGGTTCTTAATTTTTGGAATTTGTCATCAAGAGTTCTGTATTCCTGAGCACCAATAAGGATTTGTTAGATCTATTGTCTGGAGACGTTGGGATTGTTGAGAGATCTAATGGTAGATTTGAGTCTCACAATTTCATTTTAGAGTTCTTGTTCTCTTTGGCTAGATCTTCTCAATCTTTCTTCAAGATTTTGTATTTTTTTTTACAACTCTACAATTTGGTTTTCCTTTTCATTGAGGATTGAGCTGTAGTCTAGGTTTCTCTCTCCTTCAGCTGAAGTAAAGCTGATCTTTCTTTTTAGAAGTCCATCTAGTTCATGTTCGAGAAGAAGGAATCTTCTGTCGAAAACTTCTCTCTTATCTCCAGCAATCACGATTCCTGAAGAGGGGTTGAAGAATTCCTCCTTAAGCTTAAGGATGGCTCCGCGAAGTCCTGAAAGTCTTGTGAGATCTGAGCTTCCTGAAATGATAACATTTTCTGGGGTTTAAGACCAGGAAAGGAAGGCTGCCTTTTCAGCATTGATGTCAAGCCCGTCTCCATTGAGATCGCGCCTGCCTGATTTGATGATATCACTTGTGGTGGGTCTGCCGTAAAAAGTTGACATATCTGATAAATTAAGTTAGTCGACGTATCATAAATTTACTGAATGTAAAGCTCAGTAATTTATTAAGGAGAAAATAAAAAAAATTTACTTTTTAGCTTTCAGCGAAATTCGCTAAATGGCAAGGATTTTGACATTTTATGAAATTTAAAATTTGGCTTTTTGAAGATTTTTTTTTATTATTCCTGAGGGCAAAATATTATAACAAAATGTTATGAAGTATAATCTTCAGTAAATAGCCTCAGCAATAATAAATGGAGTGCAAAAAAAATTAGGTTAGGAAAATCAGTAAACTTGGGAAACAAACACCGATATCAGCCAAAATTTATCAAATGAAACGGATTTGTTAAAATCAACTTAAGTCGGCAAGAATTGAACATTTTGGGTTAGAGAAATTGAAGAATAGCTTGCTGGTAAGAAAATAAATAACTGTTGATGGGAACAAATCTCAAACGGTGATATCATAGCAATTAACAGTTGTGAAAACTTTCCAATAGTCTTAAATTAATATCTATAAATTCTTATTCTTTAGAGTTCGTTATTAACTGTTTTGACGGTTTTCTCAATTTTTATTTTTAATTTTATTTTTTAGTTTTAGAGTTGGCCAACTTTCATGCCACACTTTCCTTCGTTTATTTGCCTCTATCTCGACTTCAATTCATTTTTTCTCTTTGAAGCACCATCTTAGTGAAGGAAAAGGAGTTGGTACGTGAAAAAAAAATGTGATTTTGGTCTACCTTTCTGTCGATTTGCGAATGATATTATTTTTGGAAAATTAAGATTAAATACTTGATCAAAATAACAAAACTTTAGCTTATTGTTCTTTCTACTTCTTTGTGCCTCTAACATTCACCAGTAGCATACACAATCAATAGTTAGAAAGCTAGTTTTTCTCGGCATCTTATTCCTAAAGCAAATGATTCAGAAGATGTTTCTATTGGATTTTCAATTTGTCCATGCAAGTCTCATGAGCATTAAAGAACCATGAGGGCGATGTACGGTATTGCGTTTGAGGATTGTTTCTATTAGTCCATCTTTGTCTATCAATATCTGAATCATAATAGACTGTTTAATTGAAATCTGGAATAGAAACTCCAGATTCTTTCTCTGTAATTTTGGATATCGAATAAAAAAAGATTTACTGTGATAGTTCTGAAAATATTTTGACTCTATGATGGCTCACATAATGTCTCATAGAATGTTTCAAATTCATCGAAACTGGACATTTTAGTCGGTTTAGGATGGTAAATGCCTGGTGGCATCTTTTAATCTATTCTTTTACTGCTTTGACTCTCTGTGCTCATCTTTAAAAGTAGACTCATAAACCTTAGGATGGCTACACTTGAGGTTCTTTGAGTGGAAGCCTAAAGTCTTTAAATAGTATCCATGATTGGTTAAATCTATGAATGGATATAGGTTATTTAAGTTGGTTGATTACTTCTGTAAGGCGTTTGATGTCTTTTGATTTTATCTCTAGTATTAAGACAACCAAATTTATCAAACATTTCTACTACTCACTATTTGGGATAATCAGCTTATGGTTGCAGTTTCTGTGCTATTAGCAAACAGTCCGTTTACATAATCAAGTGAAATTATGTTTTTTATTAAATGATGAGATTTTTACACAGTTTAATCTGAATTCTACTCAGCGTCTGAGTACACTTAATTGGGAATAACAAAGTAAAAACTTTTGACTTTAGTAACGTTCTATGGTAAACAAAAAAGTTGTTTTGAAACCAAAATTATCCGTTTTGCAATACCAACTTAGGTTTTGATAAGTAGTTAGAGTTTAATCTAAACTAAGGACCCATGCTGCTAAAAGGGTAGAATTAATTTTGGGCCCATATGCCTTCAATTATTAATTTAAGTTCAGTAATATTTGGAATATTAATGGGGTTGTGCAGTAGCAGAGAGTAGTAGTAAATGGAGCAAAGGCGAAGAAAAGTAATGAGGACCATGTCCAAAAAATCACAATTTGATGCGCGTTCGGATAGAGATATTTAGCAATCAACCTTCATGCAGTTATTTGAGTCCAGCCAAAAGAAAGGAACAAATTCTCTGAGCAGAGAGGAATTGAAAGAAATACTAAAACGGATGTTTTAGAAGCATGGACAATACAACACCAAATAAGAAAGGAAGGAGATGAACACTAACATTGAAGCGTTTCTGAATAAACTGGACAAAAACGGGGACGGACAGATAACCAAGTAGGAAGTTTACTAGTTCTACAAAAAAAAGAAGTGATCCGACTACATTAATCTTGCTGCTCTCCTATCTTATTGTTTTCCAGAACATAACATTCCTTTAAACTCTAGAAATATACAAACTCCGAAGCTTTATTAATCTAGTCCTCAAGATCGCACAATCATAGGAGTGAAAGATAGGTTTTGGTGGGTATGGAACATTTTCACACCGTATTTTAGTTTTTGCTTTTGAAATTGAAGCAAATATTAAAAGTGAACAATAACAGTCTATGAGTATTAAATGATCTATCTATGTTTAATACGCCAATCGAGGCCCGGAGTATGAACTGTGAAAAATTGCATAGATTAAGGCATAAGCTACTCTGAGTTATAAAAATTATCAACAGCAGTTCCATTTCTTCTTGGGAGGTTACTCCTCAACTTTTTCACGCTTTATACTCAAGGCAAACTGACTCCTTACCTATTCGGACTGAGATTGCTTGATTGGAGTTTTGAATTCCTCGATTGGCGGAAGCTTATTGCGTTCTTCAAGGTTTTAGCTTATTAAGTCTATTACTGAGTTGAACAGTTCGTCTAATTTTTTACCCAGTTTGGCTGAGACTTCGAAATGTTTGGAGTTGTATGAGGCTGCCTCGGTCTCCCCCTCCTTTTTGGTCACCTGCCTTTCAAGCAAATCGATTTTGTTGCCCACAAAGACCTTGACGGCTTCAGGAATGCGGTGCTACTCAAACATTTGATTCCATACTTTGAGATTGTCGAGTGAGGACTTCTTGGCGACATCATAAACCATGACTGCGCAATTGGCATCTTTCATATAGTTGGGGATAAGACTTTTGAAGCGCTACTGACCTGCAGTGTCCCACAGCTGGATACGATAATGGCGGCCGTTGCGCGTGATGTTTTTAATATGGAAATCGATGCCGACTGTTGGCTGAATATGGGTAGAGGTACGGTCATTCCCTATTAAAAGCGGTCCTTGATAAATTTCTAAATGATTGAGGATTTGCCAACGGTTTGGTCACCTAGAAAAATGATCTTGTATTTGGTTCTGCCTCCTCCTATTGTACTCGAGGATACGCTCATGAATTATTAATGGTCAATAAACTCTCAGATAATATCACCTTTAATTCATGGAATGACTAAAATAGGTGGCTCATGCTTTATTACAAATTGTTGACATTTTCGATTGGATGAATTGATTTCGATTGGAAGGCACTTAGATAATTTGGTTCGTATTGGGCTAGTTTCGTAGGGAAACAGAAGAAGTAAAACTCGGATTTAAGTGTACTCTGTAATATAGTTTGCAAAGGACTTCTGAAAACTCAGCAATATTGCAATAGTTTCTTTATAAGTTGGCCTAGGATCACAAAATTTGCACAATAGCAAACAAAGAGGATTGTTCTATTCAATAGTAAATGAGAA
>Ga0316217_10006545_pt1 | contig 11477 bp, 8 predicted proteins | sample 1anoAmetaG_FD_203633 | JGI IMG/M metagenome (GOLD analysis project Ga0316217, IMG submission 203633) | Freshwater microbial communities from Trout Bog Lake, Wisconsin, USA - 1anoA | ecosystem: Environmental > Aquatic > Freshwater > Lake > Hypolimnion/Profundal zone | place: USA: Wisconsin... | reverse complement strand
GACCGCCTTCGCAGGACTCGAGGCCGGTGTGATTTGCCATATCTTCACCGTGAGGAACTTTCATCCTTTACACCTTGCCGGCTTGGCCGGCGCACTGTTCATCTGTGTTTATCTGTGGTTCCATCTCGTTGTCTTCTTCGTGGTCCTTCGTGCCTTCGATCCTTCGTGTTTATTCCTTTATCTTGCGGCGATCTTAGCACAACGGCCCAACCCGCCGCTATTTCCCGAACCGCTCCAAAATCGCCCCATAGGCATCAATCCGCCGATCCCGTAAAAACGGCCAGTTCCGCCGCGTCTGTTCCTGCAACGCCGGATCCACCTCGGCAATCAGAATCTCGTCGTGTGCGCATCCGGCCTGGCTCACCACCCGGCCAAACGGATCGGCGATAAACGAACTGCCGAAGAATTCCAGCCCACCATCCGCCGGCCCTTCATGGCCCACCCGGTTGGGGCTGGCCACATACACACCGTTGGCAATGGCATGCGCCTGCTGCATGATCTGCCAGGCCGCCACCTGCGCCGCGCCAAATTCAGCCTTTTCCCGCGGATGCCAGCCAATGGCGGTGGGGTAAAACAGCACCTGGACATCCTGCAACGCCGTCAGCCGCGCCGCTTCCGGGTACCACTGGTCCCAGCAAATCAGCACGCCAATCCGGCCAAACTTCGTCGGCCAGGCCTTGAACCCCGTATCCCCCGGCGTGAAGTAATACTTTTCGTAGTACAGCGGATCATCCGGAATGTGCATCTTGCGATACACGCCCAGCAGGCTGCCGTCGGCATCAATAATGGCCGCGGTATTGTGATAGATCCCCGCCGTACGGCGTTCAAATAATGACACCGCGAGCGCCACGTTCAGCTCTTTGGCGAGGCGGCCAAATGTATCCGTGGTCGGCCCCGGAACTGGCTCCGCCAGGTCAAAGATCGCCGGATCCTCCACCTGGCAGAAATACGGCGACCGAAACAATTCCTGCGTGCAGATGACCTGCGCCCCGGCCGCCGCGGCTTCACGGATCCGCGTCACCATCTTGGCGGTATTGGCGGCCAAATCCGTCGAACATTGCATCTGCACGATGCCGATGGAGAATTTCTGTGCTTCTGCCATGGTTCACCTTATCGGGATTTAAGCGACCGAGGTCTCCCGCAACTCAAATTATCACCCAGAAAACCGCGGGCCAGCCACCTTTTACCAAAATTTCCACCAAGACCTTTTTGTTTGCCCTGTTGATTTTTGTGGTTCTTCTGGATTGCCCCCATCGATGACCGCTGGCTTTCCTGGCGGATTCATGCTCCGTTCCGGTTGCGCCACCATGTGCGACTCATCTAAATCGTAGACCGCCATTTCACCTTTCCAATTCTCAATCTCCGCGCCCAACCTATTAATTATTGTGAATAGATCGTCTTCGAAAAGCTCTTCACAGTTAATACCTTCTTCCGCAGGGATCTTCTCGCCAGTATCCTCGTGCACTTGCCCATCAGTCGTAAAATATGCGCGTGCCTTATGCGGTTTGTATGCCCAGAAACCATAGGATCCGGAAGCATCCTCGGCAAGAAAGCCATAGATCTCCGTCTTAAATTCGTTGGCCACCCGAACGCACTGCTTCTCATCGACACACATCACAAGTTCGTCATCTGCGATCACCGTCCAACCGTTGCTATACCACGTAGCCTTGAGCACATGATCCTTTGGCAACTGCTGCCGGTATTTCACGGACTCTTGCCAGTTGTCGAGCGGGTATTTGTCGCTGGCCACACGATAGTTAAATGCTTCAAAGATTTGGCGCAGTTGGGTGCGTTTATCGCCGCGCAGTAGGAGAAAACTTCCGTGCATACTCATGAATTCACCTCGTCTCAAGGGCGTACTGATCGGCACCATACCGTTTTTTTCATATTTTGGCTAGAATCCACGCCATGAAAACCAGCGCCAACCAAAAGTGCATGAACCCCGCCTCCCGCGCAGCCCTGCGGTCACCAGAACGGCGGGCAAAGCAGAACGTCGCCGACGTGGCCGAAGCCCGGCGCAGACTCAAGGATCCCAAACGAAGAACGATTCCACTCGCGCGACTGAAAGCTGAACTGGGGCTCTAATAAGCGCTACACCAAGGGCATACGCACCCGTATCGCGACCCATACCGTTTTTGCCCAACTTGGGCTAAAATCTCCCCCTATGAAAACCATCGCCCACCAACAGTGCATGAACCCCGCCTGCCGCGCCACGTATGACGTCGCCCAGACGCGCACCGCCTGCGGCAAGTGCGGGGAATTGCTCGATATCGTTTATGACTGGTCCCGCGCCATGGTGCCCCGGAGCCTCAAATTATTCGAGACCCGCTGGCAGCGGCGCCGCTTTCCGCTGGATCATTCGGGCGTCTGGCGCTTCCGCGAACTGCTCCCCTTTGCCGCCGATGCCATGGTCTGCACCATCGGCGAAGGCCAGACCTTTTTGCAGAACGCGCAGTGCCTGGGCAGGGAACTGGGCATGTGGCCCGGCCAGTTGTATCTCCAGTACGAAGGCCTCAACCCCTCGGGCAGCTTTAAAGACAACGGCATGACCGCCGCCTTCACCCACGCCCGCCTGGTCGGGGCGCGGCGCGTGGCGTGCGCCTCCACCGGCAACACATCCGCCAGTCTGGCGCTCTATGCCGCCCAGAACGGCTTTCAGGGCATTGTCTTCATCGGCACGGGGAAAATTGCCTTCGGCAAACTCTCCCAGGCGCTCGATTACGGCGCCCGCACCCTGCAAATCGAAGGCGATTTCGACGCCTGCCTCAAGCGCGTGCGCGAAGTTTCCAGCCAGCTTGGCCTGTACCTCATGAATTCCGTTAACCCCTTCCGGCTCGAAGGCCAGAAAACCATCATGTACCGCATCCTGGAGAGCCTCTCCTGGGACGTGCCGGACTGGATCATTGTCCCCGGCGGCAACCTGGGCAATTGCTCGGCCTTCGGCAAGGCGTTCCAGGAACTCCGTGAGTTGGGCCTGGTCAAACGCATCCCCCGCCTGGCCATCATCAACGCCCACGGCGCCAACACGCTTTGCACGCTGGTCAACAAGCACGGCCTGAAATGGAACGGCGGCCACGTGGACAACCAGAAGATCAGCGCCCTGTACGCCGGCATGGATGAAGCCAATTACCATCCCCACACGCTGGCCAGCGCCATCGAAATATCCCGGCCGGTAAACTTGAAAAAAGCCCTGCGTGCCCTGGATGTCATGCACGGCATCGTCCATGAAGTCACCGACGAAGCCATCCTGGAAGCCAAGGCCCTCGTCGGCCGCTTCGGCATGGGCTGCGAACCGGCCAGCGCCGCGACCATCGCCGGCCTCCAGCAACTCTTGGCCAACGGCACCATCAGCCGCCACGAACGCGTCGCCTGCGTCCTGACCGGCCACGGCCTTAAGGACCCCGACGCCACCGTCTACTACCACACCGGCATCAAGACCAAGGACGCCAAGCAGCCCCCCGCCGAGCCCACCTGGGGCCGGCGCAGCAATAAACCCATCCCCGTCGCCGACGACCTCAAGGCCATCGTCGAGGCCCTGGGCATCGCCCACGAGACCCTCGATCAAGCCGCGGCCGGCTACGTCGAAACCGCCACCGGAAACTTCCCGTTTGTGGAGTATTAAGCGCCTGATGGAGCAATGGCTGGAGATGACTGGGCGCCACGGCGATTGGTACTATAGGGAGTATATTCCCCCCCCGGTCCCCGGCGGCGTCTGCCGACGCCGGCCACACTTTCACAGGGAAGGCACACGAGGTTAAGTGAACGAACCGGCTGAACAACCAGGCCCCCGCCGCCCGCGGGCGTGGGGCATGTGCGGAATCATCCTGGCGCTGCTTTTTTTGCTGCTGGCGGTGGCCATGAACACCGTCGTCCGCGTCGCTGTCCATCCGGCCTCGGACGTGGTCCGGCAGGCGCAGGACCAAGCCTGGTATTTAGCCAGGCTGATCACCTTCCTGGCCGCCGGGCTGGTGTACGGCGCGAGCCTGTTGTTGCTGCCGCGGGCTTCCGGGACGGGCAGCCCAGACGATCCTGGCACGCGCCGCGCGGCCCCGGCGCAAAAGCCGATGCTGCCAATAGCCGGGTTGCGAAACCCGAAGCGGTTGCTGCTGTTGATCGTGCTGGTCGCGGTGGCGATGCGGTTGCCCGCGTTCTGGATTCCGGGCAAGAACGGCCTGGACTACAACCGTTACCTGTGGGACGGTGCGGTCGTCGCGCATGGCCACAACCCCTATCAGTACACGCCCGAACAGATTCTCCAGGACAACATGGGGGACCAGACGATCCGCAACCTGGTGGCGCAAAGAGGTTCGGGCGTATTGGACCAAACGGCCTTCACGGGCGGCGCCATCCTGGCGCGCTGCAACCATCCCGACCACATGACACCCTACCCGCCACTGGCGCAAGTTTGCTTTGCACTCGGATACGTCATAACGCCCTTCAACCTGACCGGCTGGCGCCTCGTGCTGCTGCTCTTTGACGTGTTGGCCGCACTGGCGGTGCTGGCACTGCTGCGGTCGTGCGGGCTGCCAACGGCGTGGTGGGCGGCCTACCTGTGGAACCCGATCATCGTGGAGGAGATTTACATCGACGCCCACCTGGAAATGGTGGTGGCGGCCGGGCTGATCCTGTTCGCGTGGTGCCTGTGCCGCCGCCGGTTCATGACCGCAGCCGTGGTCCTGGCGGCGGCGGCGGCCGTGAAGATCTGGCCTGCCGCCCTGATCGTGTTCATCGTGCGCCCCGCCTGGGGACACAAGTGGCGCCTGCTGCTGGCACTGGCGGTGTTTGGCGTGGTGACCGCAAGCCTGCTGTTGCCGCAGCGTCTGGCGACAGCCGGGGCCAAACGCGAAGCGGCGGCCAATTATCTCTGGTCCAGCCACGACAATTTCGGAGTGCATTATTTTGCCCTTACGGCCGAAGAGTTCCTCCGGAAGGAGGTCCCGCTTATTGATGACCTTGGGCGGTGGATCGAGCAGGAAAAAGGCCTGCCCGCCGGCTCGGACGCGCTGGCGCGAATCTTCGGCTATCTGCTGCCGTGGCTGGCGTTTCTGGTGTGGATGGCGCTGCGGCCGTGGAAGAATTCCTACGAGTTGTGCTGCAACATGGGCCTGACCATGCTGCTGTTCTGGTTATTAGCGCCGACCAATTATCCCTGGTACTTCGTCACGGTGCTGGTATTCGGTGCCGTGACGCTGCGGCCGGCGCTATTGGCCTGGAGCCTGCTGCTGCCCCTGGCCCACATGGCTATGGCGTTTGAAAACCAGCCACCGCAGGGCGCCTTCTGGCTCTTCGTGCACCAGCACGCGCTGCTGATGTGGGCGATTCACCTGCCGGTGTGGGTGCTGCTGCTACTGGAGGCGTGCAATGTGCCCAGGCGTTGGCGTGACAGCGATCCACAGTCCGACTCTTCCGCCTACATGCAATTGCCCTGATGTGGCGCTGCCGCCGGGGCCTGCGATGCGGCGTCTTTAGGACTAAAATACGGGACGAACCGCGCGTCGTGCGCCAGGAGAGCGTTGATGCCTTCGGCCCCGGTGCCGCGGCGCAGAACGCTGAACGCGGCAAAGAGAATGGCCACGGGGTGAATCTCCGCGGCGTCGAAGGTGTGCTCGGCCAGCCAGGTTCGCACCCGGTCGGGGCTCAGGTAAAGCCGCCCGTCGGCGCCATTGGTGGTAATGGCCATAAAGGCCGCCTGGGTCTGCGGAAACGCGGCCTGCACCCAGGCACAGATGTCATTGGCGAGCGTTCTTTCCCCGCGTTTGGGATCCTTGACCTTACCGCTAAAAAGGGTCAGCAACCGCTGGCGGGCCGCCTGGCCACGGAGACGCTGGAGGATAACGGCGGTGGGCTCGCCGGAGCCCAGTTTCCGGAGATCGGTCCGGAAGGCCAGGCGATCGGCATGATTGGCAAACACTTTCAGGAACCCGTCAATGACGAGCGGATCATCCAGAACTGCGCAAAGCTGGTCGCCATCCCCCAATGGATAGGCGTCGTCTGTGGGCATCGGGTTCTCTCCATAAAGAAGCGTGGCGTAAACCCCCGCCATTCTAAGGTTTTTTATCCCCTTTGTCGCACACGGCCCATAGATAGCGGCCATGGACCGCAAAGACAACGCCGTTGGCGACGCACGGCACGCTGGAACTGGTCGAGGAGTTGCCATCGATGGTACCGAGAACCTTGAGGACTTTGTTTACCGCCAGAATGCTTTTGCCAACGAATAATTTGCCATCGGCCGCCAGCAGGGCGGAACTCAACTCGCTGCGATCGGATTTGAGCGTGTAGGTCCAGTAGGCTTGCCCGGTGTCCGCGTCCAGGCAGTGGATGACGCTGGCTTCGTCTATGACAAATACCAGGCCGTCGAGAATGGCCGGCGTGGTCAGCGTGGCATTGAGCTGGTCGTATTCCCAGACCTGCCCGCGGCCGGTAATGTCCCCGGTTTGGGTCGGGTCGATGCAAATAAGACGACCCCGGCTGTTCTTGCTGCCGTGCCGGGGATCGCCGCCGATCGCAACGTAGACCCGGTTGCGGTAAAAGACCGGCGTCGAAATGATATCGCACGGATGCTTTTGGCCATCGCCGGGGTTGCCGTGCGCGTAAAACGGCGCATTTCTGTATTCCGGCGGCAGGCAATCTAACCACCAGATTTTCTTCAGGAGCGGCACGTCCGGAAGCCTGGCGGTGGGAATGGAATCGATCGGCGTGGTGACTGGTAATTCGATCGCATAGCGGTATTCCAGCGGCCGTGCCGGCTGGGGCACCGGCGCCGGCATGGTCGTGGAGGACAGCACATTAAACCGCGCAGCGTATTGTGCGGGAGTTAGGCCGGCCGTGTCTTTACCTTTGACATCAATGTAGTAAACAATCGGGCCGCGCAGCGTGGTGGTGACCCAACGGTCGGGCGTAACTGGGGCGGCAGGATCGACCGGTGCAAACGCGTAACAAAAACCATTCCCGGTGGCAAACAGGATTTGGGCCTTGCCGTTGACCATGGCCAGCGACGGGGAAGACCATTGCCCGCGCCACAACTGTTCGCCAATCTGCTCATCATCCCGCGCGACCAGCCGGCCGGTATGGCGGTTGAGGGCAATCAAACTGGGAGTCAGCGGATAGAAGGGTTTGTCGGCATATTTGTAGCGGCCATTGCCGGTGCAGACATAGACAAAATCGCCATGCACCAGGGGCGAGCAACTGGCAACATGATCCTGCATGATCTCGAAGGTGTGGGCCATGTCATAGCGCCACAGGGCGGATTGGGCTGCCGCACCGGCGGAAGGCTGGAGCCAGGACTTAAGATCCAGGCATAGCACTTCCGGGTGGGGCGCGACAAAATAGAGATGATCTCCCAGGACGGCGGGCGTGGAGCAGACGCCGAAGTTTTCGCCTTTCGCGTGGGCCGCACCACAGAAAAATCGCCCCAGTTCGTGGCCGGTTTGCTCATCGAAGCACAGCACGGTGGCCTCGGACGCTGTCTTGCCGGCCGTGCCAATAAACACCTTGCCTTGACTGACGACCGGACTGCCGTGGGTGGCATTGCCGAGCCGGGCGACCCATTTGATGTTCTTGGTGGTGGAAAAATCAATTTCGCCCTTGTCGGTTTTGCTGCCCAGGGAATACCAATCCGGCAACCCCTTCTCGGTTTCCGAGGCCATATTGCGTGACGGCTGGCCACCCCACGACGGCCAATCCGCGGCGGACACAATGGTGGCTGGGAGAAGAACGGCCAGCGCGGCAGGGCCACAACCTAAGCGAATTAACACGAAGACTCTAAGACGTAAAGACACGAAGAAAGACAAGAAACGAATTCGCATGTTGCGCAGCGCGGCACAGGTGCAACCGAGAAGAATAAACACGAAGGCATCCCGATATATCGGGAAAGACGCACGAAGAAAGGCAACGAGAGGGAGCCACAGATGAACACGGATGAACACAGATACTAAAGATTGGGGTGAGGAGGCGCGAAAGTTATGCGGGGTCCTGAAAGACATGTTTTCCGGCATAGGGCAGCCCTAAGTACAACTCAAGGAACTTGTTTTCTAACGGGAAAATGCAAAACCTGCTGGCCATTTAAAGAATGGAGATGAGTTGGTGTCTTTCGTGGTTACGCGGGCGCCGGTGTGCCGGGATTCTTGACCTCGATGAAGTCAAAGATCGTACAAACGTAATCTTCGAACGGCAGGACGATTTCTTCCAAGAAGTACCGAGTATACGCTACTGTCACGATCTTCGCGGCGGCAACCCGTATGACGAAAGCGACACGCACCTTATTTGGCTCATCGCAGGCAAAACACCGTACTTCAATCTGATCGGAGCCGCTTAGAAACTGTAGTGGCGAATGAACCGCCCGGCCACCCGACACCGATGCGAGCGCCGCTAGTCGTTTGTTCGCCAAATCCTCGGCGATCCAACGTTGCTTGGCGGCATTGAACGGCTCTCGAGGTATTAGGACCGTTACAATGAGTTGATCCTTTAGCTTCTGGTTGCGGAACTCGAATTCCATTGGGTTATCACGTGGCACCGCTGTCCAGCGAGATGGCGCATGAAGCAGGAAGTGCTCACGCTCGATTCGAGTCACATCAGGATTAGCGGCCGGTGTTGTGGGTGTGGGCGGTGTCGCAGGAGGAGCCACGGACGACGGCACTACCGGAGCAGGTTTGGCGGCCGGCAGTTGATTCTTCAAGAAGTCGAAGAGTCCCATCGAAGCATCTCCATTGCCAGCCGGTGCCGGACAAAAAGTGAATAGATGGATCCGCAGAACATGCGGGAGTCCGATTTGTGTTAAGTGTACACGGCGCAGAATCGGCGGACAAGAATTGTTAAGGGTTAAGGGTACCGCCGGGTGCATAACTGATTCGGTGGGGCATAGGTAACAGCGAGACTCGCGTATTCTTGCCCCGGCAGGGGCCTAAAGAATATAGCCCACGGCGCAGCCGTGGGTCCGAAGGGTTAAGTTTCATTTTAGCCCCGGCAGGGGCGTAAGCAAGCCAAGACCGCGCGGCATCATTCGAACACAAATCGCTCGTCATACTCAATTTCATGGCGCTGGAGAAATTCGAGATATTCATCCATGAACGACACCCGCCGGTGATGTTCCTCCTGGCTGGCGATGTAGGTTCGCACCGCCTCGATACCGCTCTTGCTCACGCTGAACGCCGCATAACCGGTCTGCCAGCCGAAGTCACGAACGCCAAGCTCGCTCTTCGCCCAGCCCGATGAATCCGCTTTCAAATCGCGCAGGAAATCGGCCACGGCGATGGTGGATGGAATCGTAGTCAATATGTGCACGTGATCGTCCACGCCATTGATCAGCAGCGAAGTGCCATTCAAGCCGCGAATGATGCCGCCCATATATTTGAAAAGCCGTGGCCGAATCTCCGGTGTCAGGATTGGATCGCGATTCTTGGTTGAAAAGATGATGTGAAGGTGGAGCGATGTAAACGAGTGTGCCATCTCAAGACTCCTTCTGTCGCCCCTGCCGGGGCTAAAACGTAACTTTAATCTATCGTAACCCACGGCCGCGCCGTCTGCGACGGCTTGCCGTGGGCTACTTTCTTTGGCCCCTGCCGGGGCGGAATGCCGCAGATACGCCCGCCTTATCTGTTATGCACCCGGTACCGCCGGTGTGACGAGTGGGCACCCGCAGGCGAACAGGCCCAGCGACACCCCCAACCCCACAGAGATGGCACCCGCTGGCGACGGGCGGAAGGCTACCGCACCAGCGTTTCAAAGGCCCGCCATTTGGGCAAGCCTTCTTTGGGCGCCACGATGGCGCCGCGGGCTTGCTGGTCGGTGGCGTGATAGGCGCCGTAGAAATTGCTGTTGCAATCCAGCCAGAGGGTGATGCGATGGAGATCGGCGGGGGCAAGTTTTACATCGTAATGGCCCTGGGCCAGTAGTCGGTAGAGTTTGCTCACCCGTGCACCATCCTGGCCGGGGATACTGTATTGGCGCTGCTTAAGGGCGGCGCCGTTCCCGCCGTTCATGCCCCAGGCGTATTTACGCAACGCTTGGAACGCCTCGCTCCAGCCATTCTTGACGAAGCGGTCGCCATGCAGGCTCGAAGCGTTCTTGTTCCGGTTAGCGTCATGACAGGCCACACAATAGTGATCGAGCACGGGCTGCACGAGCCGCGGGAAGGTCAGGGGGTAGGAACCAGAAACTTCGGGCTGGAGTTCGGACGCGGTACGCTGCAGCGCGGCCGGACGGGTTTCGGCGACGTTGCGGGCCATGCTGGCTTTGCTTTCGTGGCAGCCGATGCAGGTGAGATTCTCGCCGGGATGCAGATAGGTGGCCGAGCGCATGGTCTGGACGGCCATGCCGTTCTCGTCCAGAGCCTGGAAATAGATACTGGCGCCCGTGGGCACCTTGAAATAGGCGCTGCCGTCGGGCGCGACGGGCACGGTGCCCAACACGCCACGGCAGAGCGCTTCGGCGGCCACGCCAACCGGCGGTTCGTTGGCTATGGCGGTGTCCTTGGGAAACACATTGATGACGCGCAGGGCCTTGATCTGCGTTTTTTCCGGCCAGGGCAAGGCGCTTTCATACACGTTGAGCAACATGACCGTACCGGTGGACGGATCGGCGGACGGCACGGCATCGGCCAGGGCCTGGGTGGTTTGGGACGGAATGACGGGCGGACAAGGGCGGGGCCGCAAAGGAATCGGATCAAGGCAGGCAATCTTCGCGTCGCGATACAGCAGCTCGCGATTGCCGAAACTATCCACCAGGTACAAGCCGTAGTTGGCATGGGCGGTGTCGTAGACGCACAGGTAGAAATCTTCGCTGAGCGGCCAGGGCGTGCCATAGACTTCGGCATTGGTGGTGTTGGCGCCCTGGTCGTGCGGCACGCCGGGGGCAGACTCGGATTCGGGGAATGGGACCTCCGGCGTGAGGCGCTTGAGCTGCGCGGTGGCGCGGTCGTCGGCGACGCGGGGATCGATGAGCACCAGGGAACCATAGGCCGCGCCGTGATGCGGCGCCGCCACGGCGATGTACTTGGGCGAATGGGGGATGGCACGGATCGACATTTCCATCCAGGGCCGCAACTCGCGCCGGTCGGGGTAGTTGCCGTGGAGACTGCGCGGGTCGCGGCCGTCAGGGAAACACTGCCAGATGTGGTGCGCCACGTCCGAATCGCGGTCTATATAATCCCAGCGCGTGTAAACCAGCATGCCGTTGTTATCGACGCTGGGTTGCCATTCGTTGGTATCGTGAAAACTGAGCTGGATGATGTCCTGGCCATCGGGCAGGATGCCGAACAGGGTGTAGGTGGGGTCCGGCCGGGGCCCGCAACGGCATTGGCCGCCAGCCCGCGTGGAGATGAACGTGATCCGGCCATTGGGCAGAAAACAAGGATCGAAATCGTTCCACGGACCGCGGGTCAACTGCTGCGCCCCGGAGCCATCGACGTTCATGCGGAACAGGTGGTAACAGGTCTCGTCCCGGAAATAATAGAAGCGCAAATCTGGCTGGCGGCCGGCTTC
>Ga0316217_10006544_pt1 | contig 11479 bp, 5 predicted proteins | sample 1anoAmetaG_FD_203633 | JGI IMG/M metagenome (GOLD analysis project Ga0316217, IMG submission 203633) | Freshwater microbial communities from Trout Bog Lake, Wisconsin, USA - 1anoA | ecosystem: Environmental > Aquatic > Freshwater > Lake > Hypolimnion/Profundal zone | place: USA: Wisconsin... | reverse complement strand
ATTCTATCAGCAGTTGTAGTATATGTCTAAACATGGTCTGATGATCTTCCCAAAGGAGAACGGTCCTTGATTTTCAGCAAGTATGTATGGTTTGAGGGCTACAACTGTTAATTAATCTTTGATAATGGAATTGGTACAATGGGCTGGATCCAAAAGGAAAAACATTCTTCAGGAAACGGTCGCTAACTCCTAATCAAAGTAGTTGACAAGTTTTATATTTTAAAATGTATTCCCTGAGAGATCTTAAAGTTGAAAGAGACCCTTCTTCTCTTTTAATGGCTAGATTCTAGCTGCAAATCTATTTGGGAAGGTCCATTCCAAATCAAATACATATTGACTGAAATTGAGCCTTAAAGTTCGTTTTGAGGTCCATAGACTTAAATAGTTACGAATCTATGCCGAAGTTCATACTCCGTCAGGGTACATTGGCTCACATGCTGCACTTTCCACTTGATTAGATAATGAGTACATAGACATTGTTGTACTGGTCCTTTTTTTTCAGAGGAGTTGTGTACTATTAGATATCGGCTATTTTGAATTTGGTGTAAATTTATGCCTTGGTTAAATGTGCTTTACATTTTGGCAATTTTTAATCTTGATTCTGGAGAGCTGGAAGTAAAAGTCCAATTTAGGTAATGGCTTATCTTTGAGTTCTTAAGTATCAGGAGGGACCGTATTGTACTTGTTTTTCTCCTAAATAATGGGAGTTCTTTGATCATTGTTCGTGCAATTTCCCATGAAGTAATTTAAACCAAATTATCTATATTTACGTATATTTGACAAAAACTAAACTTTATATTACTCAATTTTACTTTCTTTTAGCTTTACTATAAAGGGGATTTATAATGCAAAGTATTAATGCGGGAAATTTATAATTTAGCAATATCAAACACTCCATAATATAAACAAGCCTGCTCTTGGATTACTTGAGCCTACTACGATCGTTTAATATCTTCTAAATAATCAATAACAAATTGAGAAGGAAATAATAGGCTCAAAAAACTCTTCAATACTTTTACTTGTATATGGGTTAATCTATCTATTGATCATTCAGTTTGAAGATTTTCAAACAGATTTGGGATAAGACTTAGGGGAATTTTTATCGAAAAGCCCAATTCTTTATTAGAGTTATCGAATGCAGTTGCGACATTTTGATATCCGACTGGAATTTAGCTGAAAGCTTGAGTACAGTTAATCAGAACTGATTGACCAGCATTGTATGTACCAGCCTTGGTATCACAGGAAGATTTAGTAGGTCTGATAGGCAATCTTGGGCTGCCTGTATCAGCAAGAACATTGCTGTAGGAGTCTTGTTTCCAAGCGAAAGTGGCTTTGAAGTTAATTTTAGCACCCCATGTAATTGTTAGCTTATCAACTCTTGTGATAGAGCAGTCAGTGGCATTTCCGAGAGTGGAAGCCTGGTACTGAGTGCAGGGCACGCTAGCTGCGAAGACAAGGGTCACCAAGAGAGAAGCTATGAAAAATTTGTTGAACATTAATAGATTATTAATCAATAAACAAAGATCTTTTATAAATTATGAATAATCAAAGAAAGTACAAACTAATAGATTGAATTATAAACTATTTCAAATCACAGCACTTAAACATAGTTAATTCAACCAAATGTTACTTTTAGACTAGGCTATAATATGAAGGGGTTTATAATCAGCAAAGAAAGATCAATTCAAGCATATTCGTCAAACATTTAGCTCACAAAAGTTTACTAAGTTATCCAAAATTTACATTTTTGATGGTTTAGATGAAAATTACTTGCTTTTTATCATTAGTCTCATTTTATCCTTATTTAGTATCGGTCTGATAAGGCAGAAGCTTTACTACAGAGTAATGATATACTATCAGGTACCCTAAGAAAAAAATCGTGAAAACTGCAAAGAAACTTACGAAATTACTTTTGAAGCTTAAAAAAGCAGGAGCTAATAGGCATTAGTTCAGATAGACCATAAGTAGACAGCTAGAAGAGCCTAAGTTAGTTGCTCCGAGTGCTGTCATATAATCAACGTATGTCTTGTTAGCAATAGTGACAATACCACTGACGAAAAAGGTGAGAAAATAGATAATATGAATCCAAAGTATCTTGTCTTTTTGTGTGAACTTGCAAAAGAATACGATTGTATTGGCTACTGTCAATATGAACCCGAAGATTGAGATGTAAACACTGCAGAGGTAGGCTGTTTAAATCCATTTTTACGTACAAAGTGAAGGCTGAGATATGCTTTGCCATTGATCTAGGTGGTTAGAGAAAAGAGAAAAGAAAAGAACTGGGAAGATTTGGCCAAGATAAAAATGATTGTTATGCAGCAAACCAAGGCAAGAACGACTATTATGATTTTGAAAATCAAGATCTTGGTTTGCATTTTTTTAGGATCGACAACTTCTTCCTCTTTTTGCTCACCCTCAACTTTGTCCTCTATCATTTTATATTGAAATAGATAATAATCACTGAGAACATTATTAGATTTTATGCAGGTAAAGATGCCAGTTTGTAATATAAGATCATTCATTAACTTTTTCTATGTGAGTCTTTTTAGCTAAATACAAATTTTTGCCAAAAAAAGCTAAATATAAGAAGGACAGCTATCGTTGGTAAGTATAATTCTATGATGCTGCTATAACCTACGAGAAAAGAAATATTATAACCTTCCCTAAATTCGTAGGCTATACTAATCTTCTATTCCTAGTTTTTAGCTAGTGAAAGTTTTTTACACTTGCGTTAGATTGGTACTTAGACATGATAAACTTCGCCATCGAAAGACAAGTAATGATCATAGCTTCCGTCAATACATTGGCAGAATTGGAAATCTATTCTTAAGCAATACTATTTGTCCTTTGTTTGGGGCTTCAGTAAATTGAAACAAATACTTTTAGTTGTGTTTTTTTCAAACAAAAGTTAAAACTTTTCAGCTTTATTAATTTCAGAAGAGTTGACGGTGATATCGCAAATTGATTTGGCCAATCCCATAAAGAGTAATAGTGAAAAGATTCTAATGAGCTCTCCAATCATTATTCCCCTTATTGTTGTTATTAAAATTATGAAGATTCTAATCTAATCAGAGTTAAATAACTTGATATTAATTTATCAACGCAAGTTTGGAAGTTTCACAAAGATATTATCTTTTTTTGATGTAATTGTTTCTTTACTACCCTTTTTTTCTTCTTTCTTTTTATACTTTACTTTTTCAAAGAATCCAGGGAAGTTACTAGATTTTTCTCTCTTCTTAAAAAGGCCCTAAACGCAGTGCTTCTATAAAGCCTTTTTAGCCAATTATGAATCTTTTGGAGTGGCCTTTGAAATAAAATAAAGATTACCGCTTATGTTTCTGCAAGACTTGGGCTAATAAATCTGAGGTAGTTGAGGAGCATCTTGCTTATTCTTGCCAATCACAGAGTTTAGTTCAAATGGAGTCACCTATCTAGCGTAATGCTGCTTAAATTTTTATTTTCCAAAGCACCCTTTTTTCTTAAAGGAAATAATCTAAGATTTCAAGCCTTTTTAGTTATTAATTGATATTCCAAAATAATTTTCCTTCTGCTTCTGTTTATCAGTTGGAAATGATAGTCTGACATCCTTGAAGTCCTCTATGGAGTTTTAAATCGTTATTTCTTGCACTTACTCATTATCTATTTGCTATCTCTGGAAGTTTAGAGCTTTTTTCATTCCTATGTTTTAGCTTTATTAGAACTTCACCATGAATTTTGAAGAAAATTCTTCAAAAAAGTCTTATGAGTTAATATGTAGGACACTGGGCGTTGTTTAAAGAATCTGCTCTTTGTCTATATTGAGTTGCGAAACTTTAACTCCGGTTTCTGGCAAGCCCACATTTTTATTATTGGTGTCTGAAAGCTAAAAAGGAATGGCCTCTTAGCTAGAAAGTTCTGAATGCTTGCAGCAATTTGATTTCTAATCCTCAAGATGGAAGTTAACCGAAGGAGTACACTCTGTAAAATGCATCTTTTAAATTATAAACGGTAGTTATTCAATATAATTTATCGCCTACTGCAATTCAGAAAAGATTAATATGATAACATAACTTAAAAACCTTTTGAGCTTGAATAGCTAATAAAATTTTGTTTCATCCTTATCAAGCTCAATAAAATCTTGCTCACTTATGAAATTGAAAATGTACTTCATTGAGTTAGCTTGTTATTAGGACAGAGCTAAATAGGATGTTTTCAAATACTGACCATAATAGAGAAAGAGCTCAAAGATAAGAATTATTGATTTAATTATTAATTCATTATTATTTATCACCATTGATGGCTCACGTAGAAGTCAGCAAACTCTCAGGCCAAGAGCTCGCAGAATTGGCATGCACATACGCAGCTCTCCTTCTCCACGACGATCAGCAAGACATCACTGGTACATCATTTTATACGCAGGAGATAAGATTAGCAAACTCGTCACTGCTGCTGGAGTCAAGATTGAGCCCTATTGGCCTAAGCTTTTCGCTAAAGCTCTTCAAGGCCAAGACATAACCTCGTTTTTTAACTATGGAGGTTCATCATCATCGGCTCCTGCTGCTAGTGAGCCTGCCAAACCTGCCCCAGTAGCTGAGAAGAAAGCCGAGGAAAAAGGCGGCAAAAAGTAATAGAAGAAGAAGGAAGCCCCTCCTCCCCCTCCACCCGAAGAAGAAGATGTTGATATGGGCGACCTCTTTGGTTGATTCTCTGTCAGATAAATAAGCTTAATCAAATATCTCAGCTAGTATCATCACAATTCTTAAAACTAAAACCTTTAAACGGATCTCAAAGTTCCAACGATTTCTTTGCGTTAAAAGCCAAAAAATTGTTTTCCCGATTTAAGCCTTCCCTGGATATCCTTGATAATACTTAAATTATTCTATATTATAGAGAAGAAGAATAATGCTTAGAAACAAATCTTTGAAAAACATTTCCACAGCTAATTTATCTTCCAGTCGAGTTCAAAAACCAAAGCCTGCATTCAGGACCATCTATAAACGTAGAAATGATACTATCCCTGCTATCCAACTTTACGAAGATCTTGCTACCAGTCGATCCCAAACTTAACTTATGACTCAGTCTCAGATCCTTCTAAGAGCTGGGGAATAGAGCTAAAGAAAGAAGTAGCTAGATATCCGTGAATATGTAAAAAAAATGGGAAGCAAGCGAGAAATAGGCTAAGCTAGAATGCGGCTGTAATTTGTTAATACCGAAATTAAAAAAGAATAGCACTATAGGAAAACCGCAAGATAGCCTCTATAGTCTTCGCAGCGCCTGAGCGAATCGCAATTAGATGAAAATAAGGCTAAGAAAAATATCGAAGAACTTTAGCACAAAATATAATCCTTCGTAGCTCAAAGCATCAGTCTTTTCAAGATCCAAAAAAGAAACATCGGGCTTTCCAAATGGTCACAACTCAAAAAGTCATTCTCAACTGATAAACAAATGGAAGATATTTCAAATTACTTCAACGAATTAAGAATCCAACTCTACTAGAACTAAAATGAAAGCTAAAGACTAAGAGATTTGGATAAAAAAATACAAATGCTTGAAAAAATGTTAGCTAGTGAGTGCGTTGAGTCTTAGATGTTAAAGCTACAGTATTATGGCTGGAAAAACCAAAAAGCAAACACCACATCTTTTTCAAGTAAAAAATTACTCAAGGAGGCAAGTAAACTCAATAAAGAGAACAAACCTTTGACTCTGAATAGAGACCATTTCCAAATGATGAAATAAGTAAGTCCATTGAGCTCAACAGGTAAAATTTCATCTAATTAGCCAATTGTAGTTTCAAAAAACCAAGTAAAGAGTTTTATTTGACCAGAAAGTAAATAAAGGATACTTACTCTGTAAATCGTCAACCGCTTCCGCGTTCCTCTTACTCTGCACAATATTTGAACTATGGACACACTCTCACCTATAGGCACAAACCTGATACAGTCCGACAATCACCCTAAGCTTCATTAACGATAAAAAATAGCTCATATCAGCAGTAATTCAAGTAAAAATTAACTTTGGTGAAAAAACTGGATTTCAAGGCACTAGACAGCTTCAAAAACAAGTTCAAGTAAATTTTTGCTTATCTAGAAACACTAACATTTCTTTTATGAACTCTTCTAAAAAGCAGGCATCTGCTTCCAATCTGAATAAAAAGCCAAAAGAGCATAAAGAAGATTAAAAGAATCTGTAAAATACTAGCTTAATTATTTCAAAAAATAGTTCAGACGCCAATATAGCTTGTCTAATGAACTTGAGTTCCACGAAAGCATTTTATAAAACTGAAGCTCAAAAGTAGTTTAATTGGCGTAAAAGCATAGTTCTGAAGGAAAATGAAGATCCCATCAAATCTGAGCCAAAGGATAAAAAATTAATCTGCTTGAAGGAGAATTTCAAAAATTTAGCACTAAAGCAATGAAATGATTAAAGATGTATATTCAAGTGCAGGCACCTAGTTATATCAAATTTAAAGTCAACAAATAATTAAATTTCTCCAGTCAAATCAGGCAATCAATTGCACCTTATCTCCAAGGTTGCTCATCCCCACACAAAAATATAGTTACTTCCAGTCGTTCTCAGAGATATGCTTCAAACTCATTTCCCCTGTTTTTCCATCATTTTTCTTCTTCACGATTAGTTTGCTTTATTTCGTATCCACCTAGATGCTGACTTCGTCTCCCGACTTGAAAGTAAAGTTACCCTTGATGTTGTTTGCCTGTTGATCACCAGAGGAAAAGATATAGCCATTTGAACTAAACACATACAAGCCATGATTAGGATTACTTTCTTTATAGAAAGAGAATTACTTTAGAACTTAAAAGCATTCTGTGCAATACGATATTTCAGGCAGATGCCTAGTTGAATAATTGATGTTCCAAACATACTCACGATCTTGAACTTCACAGCTGAAGATTTATAATCTATTACTGTTTGATTTAGAATGGCTATTTTGCCATTTTTTTCATCTTTTACTTTCGCAACTTTGCCTTACTTTTCAAGAGCAACTGATTACCTAAATTAAGTAATAGTCACGTTTTTAGTTGGGCTGAAAATGAGATTGGGCTAGCTTTAAAAGTGGAATCCACTGCAGTAGTTGGTCTATTGATTGTTTCTTTCAGTTGGTACTCAGGCTTGGATTTGAAAATATCTCCTAAAATGTTAATAGTTTCTCTTTCCCATACTAAAAGATTATTCTTGAATGTTTTAGCTGCTAAGCTATAAGTGTTTAGTTGTATTTCTGATTAATTCAAAACTGAAATGTCATCTGAATTGTAAAACATCTACTTTTTTAAATCTTAAGGAGGGACAAAAGTTTGGCCATACTGAATTTGAGATCGAAGATAGCTTCTCTTTAGGGCTAGGCAAAGTAGTTTTGGATTTAGCCCAGGGTTTTGTTGATGAGAGTCTACTTTTAAAACTAAATTGCCTGCATTTTACCTATAGATACACCTTTTATTTGATTTTCTCATACTCTTTCAGAATCTATTACTCGCAAATCCTTATCTTCTATGACACCTACTAAATCTGTATCTTCAACATTGATAGAATCTCTAGATGAATGTCTTCTAATTTCTATATCACATTTCGCTCATTTGCTATGATGTTTGGACTACTTTCTTCCATCTTTGGCCCTTTCTAAAGTTCAATTTTTTTAAGTGTTTCTTACAGTTTGGTCAAGAAAGATCTCACAGGTTGAATATTGTGATTATGATGGTCTCCACTGGATTTACAAAGGACACATATGAGGCCCTTGAATTTGCAATTGGCAGTCAAGCATACGAAATTAAGAGATTATTTGGAGTGCTATTTCCTTTTATCGCATCGTGGGTATTTTAGCTTATCTGAGTTAGAGATTGTGGAGAACTGTCTGCTTTCTCTCATTATGTGCTAACTAAAAAAGATTTATACTCAAAAATATATTAAATTGTTGGTGAGAAGCCAATCAGATCTTAGATCATTATTTCTGAGAAAGTTCCAAAATGAATCTTTGAATAAATATCAATTTTTCAATTTTATTTAGTTTTTATTCCTTACTAAATCTCAGAATCTTTCTTGGGTGTCATGTCTCCTCGTATTTCTGCTAAAAACTCAAAGAAAGAAGCGCCAAAAACGAGTACTATTCCTATCACTTGCCAATAGTTATACTTGTGTCCAAAATAGGTGATACTAAGCACCACTGTGAAAATTTTGCGAGTAGTGATTATGAATGGAACAATATGCTGCTTGAACTGCTTGACGAGCCTATAGATGAAGATCTGACCAACAAATGATAGAACTCCAGTCAAAAGCAAGTCCATGAAGTAGTGTTTATGGCTTATCAAAAAGTCAACCCATGGTAGGAAATCTCCAGTTATGAGTAAAAAGGAGAAGGACAGAAGGGTCGTCCACTTGTTTATTTCAGCCAATAGCACAGTTGGATGTGGCTTAAACCTTTCCTTTATTACTGCCTGAAAATCAGGCAGAAATCCGTCAGCGAACAAAGATACTATCATCAATACTATCCCCAAAACTTCCGTTTATTGTTATTTGGCTGAATGATTTGGGTCGAATGTTTTAAAAATTAGCATTCCAGATGTTACAACCAAGGCAACAAAGATTCTATTTTTGCCTAGCTTAAGAGCCGTATCTTTTACCCCCGTGAATAGTACGCCAACCAAAGCAACAGAAAGTATATTGCAAGAGCGAATCATCATTACTACCGGAAAATTCGTATAGTATATGGCATAGCTATAAGCAATTGTGCTTATCACAACAGCTGAACCACATTTTATTCCATGTTTCCAAGGAATAACAAAACATTCCTCCCTCGGATAGTTGAAGAGATTAAGCAAAGTTCCGAAAATGGAAGAGAACAACCCCACAAAAAGCAATGGAGTATAGGGATTATCGATAGATTATTATTCACCTGTGTAATCATTGAGATATTTTGACTTGATGCTGAATATTGAGAATAGTACAGCTTTTACTGGATGATTCCTGCAAGCGAGTAAATAGAGTACACAGCGATTATTCCTATGGCCAGCTGTAGAGTTTTTTACTTATCAAACATACCTATTTTATAATATGTGTCATAGGGTCGAATTTAGAAGATAATCAGTAACAATCAGAAAAGGCCATAAAGATCAATTTATCTTTCTGAGGCTCAATCCTTTCAACTCCCAAAACTGCATCATTATAACTCAAGGCGTTAAAATGTTTAGTATTTGATAAGATTATTGTTTTTTTGAATAGATCGAGTGATAGATAGGTGTTCGAAAAATTCATTATTTAATATCATCACTTTAGTTACGCAGAAATTTCTCAATTTTTTTCATTAAGACTGACTTCTGAGCCAATTATTACTAAAAGAGATTAAGGAATTTATCTTCTTAGGCTAAAAGTTGCTTTTTTAGCTCCATTTTTTTGAGCTAAACCCGTTAGTCTGCCCAGTGATGATCATTTCTTTGTTATAGTTATTTGAGCTTTGATTTCTAAAACTACTATAACTTGGCTCGACCTCTTTCGTGACTGACTAGGACTTTGCTCCTTTTTATTTTCTTCAAGTTCATCTCTCTTTCTTTGTTCTGCCGGATTACTATCTAAATCACCTCATAAGTACCATGTTCCTTTCAGAATTTTATTTACATTGCCTATATCTAGCAGTTTTGAGGTCATTCAAGAGAGCTTTGCTGCAGTTATTCTACTATCTTTCGCGCTTTGTAGCTTAGTTATAAGCCTATTCCTCTGTTCTGAGTAACCTTTTTTTGTAGCCAGTCTGAAGCATTGGAATGCTCAGGTTATTTTACTTCTTACTAGGAGACTGAATCGACTATATTTATATCAGCTGCTTGGCCCGGCGTTTTTGTATAAAGTTAATTCGATTGGTTAGGGCAATTATATGCGGATCCGCGTATATTTTGGTTAAAGAATGTTAGCTTCTTTTCATTAGAAGAACAAATACTACAGCAATTATAAAGGAAGAAATCAAAGCATTTTCATTATTTATTTTGGATGGGGACGCCCTCTTGGGTTCAGGCTCAGCATGCTGTACAAACACATTTGTAGATCACTGTCTATCTTCTAAAAAAGATAGCTGTAACGAATCAGCAACTCTTTTTGCAAATTTATCAACTTACAGCAGTCGCTTCCTTCGTTAGACAAAGGGCCTCCATTCAATAATTCTAAACCTAAAACTCCTAATGACCACATGTCAGTTTGCCATCCTTCTTTCAAGTGGGTAATTTGTTCTAGATAGTCCCTGTCAAATGGCTCCTGTTATTCAAAAAGTATAAAGTTGAGAATTTAAGGAGGAGTGCGGTAGAGTAGAGGCATTCTCAGATATCCCTCTTTATTTTTGGAGAGGATAACCTAAGAAAGCCCTCCAAGTTTTATGTTTCCGTCACACTTGATTTCCCCCTTAGCAATTTAAAAGTAGATAGCTTCTAAACAAATGTTATTGTGTGCACGTCCGATACTACTCAATGCTAAGATTGCAGCCGAGACCTGTTTAATAAGTGACTTAAGCAATTGCATTTTGGTTTTAAAGCAGTTGAGGAAAAGGTAGAATTGATCCTGAATATAAGTTTAGATACGTTGGACCAAGTGGTATTTATGTAGTTGTCTATTGTTATCATCCATTATCTCTTCTCTTTCCAGATTTTGCCCACCTTCAAAAACATCTTCTTTTACTCTGAAGAAGAAATCTTATTGATGATGTCGTATTGGCAAGCACTTTGTAATTAGTAACGATGTCGTACTTAGGGATACTGTGTGCGGATTAGAGTATATTTTTTTGGCTGACAAGTGCCCACCTTCACTGTAAAATACTGCTACTTTGGTGTTTAATGCAATAGTTTTAACACTTTAAATGCCTCCAGTCTATATTCGTCCTAGGCATGGAAAACGAGCTTTTTCTTTAACTAACTCACTATCTTTCTGAATCCGTAAGGTTGTTAAGTTTAGTTGTATTCAGTTTTAACCCTATTGGCATCCATATGATTAGCTGTGCTAAGCAATCTCTTTGTTTTGGTTTTGGGTGTACTTTACTTGACCCTAGACTGAGAAAAGGCTGAATGCAAACTTTTGCTATGTGTGCGATTCTTTTTATTATTATTCTGAGACTTCTGCGTTGTTTTACTTTGAGTGATTGAGGATGGGTTGTTCCTGCTCCGATTTTATTTATTGTTAATAAAGTCTGAAGGATTAATATTGAAAGTATCGAGTGTGCAAACAGTTTTGAGTTTTTCGGTCCGAGTTCTTTGTCTTAACTGGTTTGCTGGAGTGCTCATTATTATAGCAGTTATCTAACAACTAATAATCCTATTCACATTATACTAGTATTCAATCTTTTTTTCACGACTTCTAACCCCAATCTAAAGACGAAATAATCTTGAACTCAATGATTATCTTTCTATTTTCTTCTCTTTTTCTTAAAGACTCTTCATTCAAAGGATGAAAACCTGCCAATCGCGGTTAATTAGATTAATTCTAATTTACTAGATTCTTCAATTAATCTAAGTAAGTG
>Ga0316217_10006543_pt1 | contig 11480 bp, 11 predicted proteins | sample 1anoAmetaG_FD_203633 | JGI IMG/M metagenome (GOLD analysis project Ga0316217, IMG submission 203633) | Freshwater microbial communities from Trout Bog Lake, Wisconsin, USA - 1anoA | ecosystem: Environmental > Aquatic > Freshwater > Lake > Hypolimnion/Profundal zone | place: USA: Wisconsin... | reverse complement strand
TGCGTGATTATGAACGTACCCTCTCCAGCGCCGAAGCCTGGGTTTATATCGCCATGATTCGAATCCAAATCCGCCGTCTGGCTTGATTTTATATCTATGCCCATTTTTAAAACAGACTCTGAGCCGTGTATGATTAATTGGTGTGGCTTACAGCTAGAACACAAACTCGCTAAGCAACAGGCAGAAAAGATTAAACTGCAGAAGTTTTTTGATGATTTACTCATGCTGTAGTATAAGCATTTATTTAATGTTTTCTCATTAAATGGCTCAATGGTAGCGACTATTAACCATTAGGCTTTTAAGGATTCTATGTTTCTCTGTGCTTCCCACTCATCCAATGACGGAATCATCACGGCGGCATTTTTGGCATAGGCCCTGTGGACGGCTGCAGATTGGTGGCCAAGGGCTTCTTCCGCGCTACGCCGGGGATACTGAGCCTTGCGTGCGCGCTCAGCCCATGCATAGCGGTAGGAGTGGAGCGTAACCCCTGTGATGCCCAATCCTGCACACCGTTGCTTGAACTCTGTGGCCCGGTCACTGGACCTCACAGTGCGGAGGTACGGAAACAGGGGTCCAATTGCAGGGCGTCTTTTGAGCACCTCTTCGATCTTCTGGCCGAATTTGATCATGGGTGGCTTGAGGTTGGGGTTATCCTGCATCCGCTGGAGCAATTTTCGCCGGTTATAGCAGATCAGCCTGTCGGCCCAGTCAACGTCCTCAGCGTTCAAACTGGCAATATCGCCCTGGGAACCGCCCAGGAGCCAGCACAGCTCATAGAAGTCCCGGCGCTCCTGGTTGGTCTCCCGCTCCAGGATCATCTGGTGCTCTTCTGCTGTAATGCCTCGCTTTGGCTTGTAGTGGACCTTGGGGAACAGTTTGGGCTTCAAGACCGGCCAAGACAGCCAACCCATGTCCAGAGCGTAATTTTGGATCCGGCGCAGGTAAACGTTGGTGCTGACGGTGCCGTGGTTGATCACCGCCAGCAATTGTTCCCCATTGGTTCGGAGCAGGGGCAGATTTAAGATCGGTTTGAATGCCTTGTCCTTGCCGACACTGGTCCAGCGATGCCGGGTGTCACCTTCCTTTTTCGAAGCGATGATTGAGTCGATGACGTCCTTCCAGGTCCGGGTCATGACGAGCGGATCGCTCCCAGCCATGTAGGCTTGCCCCATGAGCTGGTTTAGCTGTGCATTTCGGCTGGCCTCATTCATGGCATGAAGCAATTTTTCCGCGGCCTCCCGATCTGGGGTCTTGAGCGATTTGCGCAGTCCAGTGGCGATTTCCTCGGCGTAATACCGACCACCGCGGCTGTTCATTTTAAAGAGGCGATACTTGTTCATGCCAGCCTCCATTGTAGAAGGGTGGCGCCTGTGAGCGTAAAAGGCTTGTGGGTGGCTTCAGTCGTCTTAAGCAGATTGCCCGGGCTTAAAACCGCAGAAATCACTGGAAAATCACGGAATTCTTTGGAAAGTCGCCCGGGGTGCTCTGGGCTATAGCCGACTATGGTCAGCTTCAGTTCGCTATGGCACTCTACAGCACCGGGTTCGCATTTGGGTTCGCGTGAGGTGCTTCCGACTGTGGAAAGTGTTGCAAAGAAGCAACTTAAAACTGGAGGCGAGGGTCGGAATCGAACGATTTCGACCCTCTCTTGGGGGTTAAAACCATTGATTTTACTGGCAATCCGAGCGTATCCGATCCTATCCGACATAATCCGATTCTATCATTTTGGACACCGTTTTGGACACCGTTACCAGGCTCGATTTTTGCTGTTGGCACCGTCTTTTTATCTCGTTCTTTGTGCATGGCTCCATCAGAACACCAGCCAGTGATCGAGGCAACTGATTTTCAATGGATTGAAAATCACTGGACTCTTGTTCGGATATAGGCATGAAATTCAAAACTGGCTTCCGCGTTACAATGGACACTTCCGACGCCCACAAATCGTCCCAATAATTCCATTCCCTCAGCCTTGCGCTTTACGTTCGCATTTTGGGTGCAAGCCATGGCGGTCGACCGCGTGGCCGTCTGCCGGATCTTCCGCCAGGCGATCGCCGGCCAAAGCCTGCCGTACGGCTGAGTCTGGACCGTGATCCGCTGTTTTGGTTCCGACAGTGGCTGGCGAACTTACGGTTTTTGCAGGTCGAGGTGATTTCCAAGGTGCCGAATGTGCCGGTCGCGCATCCATTCGTCGAGCGCCTCATTGCGACCCTCCGGCGCGAGTATTTTGACTGGATGTTGTTTTGGAGCCAGCGGAACCTTGAACAGGAATTGGAAGCGTTTCAAAACTATTACAATCGGCACCGTGTCCACCAGGGATCGGCCGGCGAAACACCTGACGAAATCGCCAGCACCCCTGCCCCACCTCAACCAACCCACTCTTGGAAATACAGCTGGCAGTCATGCACAGGCTTATTAATCTCCCAATCACTGCCTGAGTATCAATTCGCCATGCACAGGCTGACTCCTGAAAGCAGTGTTCCGCTTCGGGATGTTGTTGGGCCTTCTCTTGAACAAATCAAAAGCCGACCGCGCCCGTAGTGTCCAAATATTCGAATTTGCATCAAATTTCTGAGGTCCGGGGCCGTGGACATTGATATTCCAGGCGCTGGCCTCTTTGACCAAAACCTGAAACCATCTGCGGGTGAATCCATTAGCATTTTTGCTCCTGTGCTTGGCCGGATGGATGAATCGGAACCAACAGGACGTGATCGAATATCCGTATCATTGCAACGTCGCAAAACACCACCGCTGGCGTTATGTTGCATCCGGCAAAGTGACGCCGATGTATATGGACGTCTTCGTTTTTGACCAGGCCCGCTATTTCTACGACCTCGTTCCCACCTTGCCGCTTTTGGTGGACCGATTGCAGTTTCCCAACGAGTGGATTCTGCGCGCTTGTATGGACGGCATTTTCCGACACACCGCACACGTCTGTGGTGAATGGTTTTACGCTAGCACGCTCGCAGAAAGCGGTATCCCCGGATTCAAATTCCACGACTTGCCCAAGCGCGAGACGGTCAAAGGCGACAATACGGTTTCGCCGTGATGCGGCTCGGAAATCAGCCTTGGTCCAGACACGGCTCCTTCGACCTGATTGAAGAATCGGCCACTGAATTATGGTTCGCATCCGGCAAAGTTCCGTGCGATCTCTTCCCATCGTCACCGTTGGACTTGCTGTAATCCGTCGGACCCGGAAGCGTTGACGCTGCCCGCGCTTCCTAGTAGATTTCCGGGCATGCCCGATCTGCCGCATCTGCTGACCTTGCCGGAAGGCAAGACGCTGGAGTTCAAGCGCGACCTTTCCTCGCCAGACAAAGTCATCCGCACCATCGTGGCTTTCGCCAACGGCGCGGGCGGAACGGTGCTCATCGGCGTCACGGACGGCTCGCGCCATGTGGTGGGAGTGACCAACCCGACGAAGGCGGAAGAGCAACTGGCCAATTTGATTTCCGACCGCATTGAACCCCGGCTGGTGCCGGAACTGCGCATCATGCCGTGGCGGCGGACTTATGTGCTGGAAGTGGAGGTCTTCCCCAGTTCCAGCCGTCCCCATTGGGTGAAGTCTGAAGGCCTGGCCGGTGGAACGTATGTGCGGGTCGGTTCGACAAACCGCAAGGCCGACCCGGCGCAGGTGGACGAATTGAAGCGGATGGTGCTGGGCCGCAGCTATGACGAGGAGGCATTGCCGGAATTGAACCCGGAAGCGATAGACTTCCGGGCTGCTTCCGAGTTGTTCGCCCCGGTGCGGCAGCTCAAACGCGGCGATTTGCGCAGCCTGCAACTGACGACGATGCACCAGCGGCGCGAGGTGCCCACGGTGGGCGGGGTGCTGTTGTTCGGCGCGAAACGGCTGGAGGTGTTTCCGCAGGCGTTCATTCGCGTCGGATGTTTTCAGGGCACGGATAAGAGCCAGATTTTGGATTCGGCGGAAATCCAAAGCCACCCGGTGCAGGCGGTGGAAGAGGCGTTGAACTTTGTGCGGCGGAACACGCGGCGCGCGGTGGAAATTCGCGGGGCACAGAACCAGGAGGTGTGGGAATTCCCCATCGTCGCCATTCGCGAGGCGGTGATCAACGCGCTGGTGCATGCGGATTATTCGCAGCGCAGTTCGCCCATTCGTATCGCGATTCTCGCCGACCGAATCGAGATTGATAATCCCGGCGGCTTGCCGCCCGGCCTGACGATCGAGGACATTCACAGGGGACTCTCGAAGCTGCGCAATCGGGTGATCGCGCGGGTATTTCACGAACTAAAACTCATTGAACAATGGGGCAGCGGCGTTCAACGCATGACGAAGACCTGCCTGGAGGCGGGCTTGCCGGAGCCGACGTTCGAGGAAATTGGTTCGGGATTCCGCGTCACGTTCCATCGGGGCGCCGCCGCCTCGCAGGTATTGGATGACATCAATCAGAAAATTCTCAGTTTCATCCGCAAGCAACCCGGAGCGTCCACCAGTCAGGTGGCGGCCCACGTCGGACGCACCGCGCGGGCCACACGAGATCGTTTGAACCATTTGGTGCAGCTTGGTTCACTCGTTGCATTGGGAACCAGCCCGAGCGACCCACGCCGGGTTTTTCATCCGGCAAAAAAATAACGCGCATTGTATGTTGAACCCCATTCTCTTCACGGAGCGCGTGCTCGGCGATTTCCTCAAATATCAGCTCACCACCTACGGTTTTGCCGACCAGCATTTCAACCGGCAGTTGCGACGGCTGCTCAGCCTGGACGAGACACGACACACGCCGTTGCTGCGCGGGCCGTTCATCAGCTTACCGAGCGCGTTTGGCCCAGGTTCAGGCGGAGAAGAAAGCGCACGCCGTGCATCCGCCGGAGGAACGGGTATCGCGCGAGGAATTGCGGACGCAACCGCCGCACATTTTACTGACCAACGTGAAACAGTTGGAGTTGTTGCTCACCCGACAGCAGGACGTGGAGTTGTTCGACGGTGCGCGCTTGGATTATCTGGTCTTTGACGAGGCCCACACATTTCGCGGTGCGAATGGCGCAGAGACTGCCTGCTTGGTGCGGCGGTTGCGGGCTTATTGCGGCAAAGAAAACACCACGACTTGCATCGCCACTTCAGCCACTTTGGCGGACCCGGAACGCGGTCCGGCTGCAGCGAAGGATTTTGCCGCTAGATTTTTTGGCGTATCGCGCGAGCAGGTGGAACTGGTGACGGAAGAATACGAGGGCGAAGACTGGGCGGCACAGCGAATGGTTCCGCCAACTCCGCGCAGTTCACCACGCACATTTTTAAAAAGTGTACTCGAAGCAGTCGAGATTGATGGCCCTCAAGCCGGAGCAGCGGTCCGACTTGCCTACCGTCTCATCGTAGATGCTGACATTGACGAGTCGCGCTGGCCTGAAAGCCTTTACGACCATTTGGCGGCGAACGAATTGGTTTATCAAATCGCCCAAGCCCTGAAGACGCCGCGTCCACTCGGCGACCTGCTGCAAGACTTGGAGCGAAATATCGGCCGCTCCGTGGCGGAGGAAGAATTATTGGCGTGGCTGGCACTCGGCGCGGCAGCGCGACGTGATGGACGACCACTTTTGCGCCCGGTTGTCCACGCCTTTGTTCGTGGCATCGAAGGCGCAGTCGTAACTTTTCCCCCGGCGGAAGAGCGTCCAGAGCTTTGGCTATCAGCAGAGGCCGCACGGCAGAATTCACCAAGCGGGCAAATTTATCCGTTGCCGGTGCTCACCTGTAATACGTGCGGGCAGCACTATTTTGAACTGTGGGTAAAAGACTTTCAGTTCTCCGGCCCTTCGCCCGGTGGTGGCGAATCCACGAACGAGGGACGTGGGAGAATCTGGCCGCCGCTGGGAAAACCAGTCCATTCGGCGCTCCGCATACTCAGCCAATGCCGTCAAATCGTCTCGTGTGAGTTCTTTTAGATATTTCATGGTGAGCGCCCGAATTTTTTCATGACGCCCCGTACATTTGGGAGGGATGCTCATGAATTTGCGTTAGACGCAGATTCAGATGGTCAAACGGAGTCGGCAGACACTCTTCCAAGACGACCTTGAAACTTGGGAATTCGAGAAGCTTAACAACGCGTGCGCCTGAGCACTGGCTGAACCAGCAGCCGAAACGGATTAGTGGGGGGCCTGAAGACGTTGCATTTCCAGGTCGATGTCTTGCGGAATTTGGACCACATTTTCAGTGCCGTTGTGGTGCGCCTTTTCGTAATCTTCCAAAGCGGGAGCCTTCACCTTCGCCTTTTTGGCATAGGCCCTCGCCACGGCCTTGGAGCCGTGTCCCAACGCCGATTGCGAATGCCGCTCGGGATAGCCGCATTCGGCTGCACGTTCCGCCCACCCATATCGGTAGCTGTGCAGCGTGACCCCGGCGATACCCAACCCAGTGCATCGTTGCTTGAATTCCGAGGCCCGATCTGCCTCCCGTACAGTGATAAGGTAGGGGAACAGCGGCCCAACCTTCGGACGCCGGTTCAGCACGGCAGCCGTCTCGCCGCCAAAATGTTGAAGCGCGTTCCGTCCGTTTTTCTTCCGGCGGTAAAAGACCGTCCGCTCCTTCCAGTCGATGTCTTCGGCATGCAAGAACGCGAGATCTGTCTGGGAGGCTCCCAGGCACCATGCCAGTTCGTAAAAATCACGTCGCTCCGGGTTCTTTTCGCGTGCGACAATCCGCAGGTGCTCCTCCTTGGTGATAGCGCGCTTTTCTTGGTAAACCACTTTGGGCCAAAGCTTCTTGGGAAGAATCGGCCAGGGGAGCCAGCTCATGTCCTGAGCAAAATTGTGCAAGCGGCGTAGGAACACATTGGTTGAGACCGTGCCGTTCTGGAGCATTCTCAACAACTGATGCGCCCGGGTTTCAACCACCCGCAGCTTCCAAAGCGGAGCCATCGCCTTGTCTTTCTCAGCATTTTTCCAGCGCGTCTGGTTGGGCCCCTTCTTGGAATCGATCACGGTCTTGATCACCACCTGCCAAGTCCTCAAGGGCATGTCGGGATCAGCAGCGCCCATATAAGCTCGAGCAATCTGCATATTGGACGATCCCATCTTGGCGGCTTCGTTTTTTGCGTGGAGCTGGCGCGTCGCCTCGTCTCTATCCGAAGTGCGGAGACTCTCCTGCTGCCCGCTCTCAATGTCCTCGCAATAGTAAATCTTTTTCCGTCGATAAAGTTTGAACGCCGGCTTCATGATGTGCTCCAGTCGAAAATAAGTTTAGAGCAACGCCAAGCAGACCTGGTAGAAAGTTCAGACCCAGTTCGCGCCCAGTATGAGGAAAGTTCAAGCCAGTTCTGGGCGAAATCGACGTTTAGCTGGCAAATCCGCTGGCACTTGGGGGTTTCTCGGGGATGAAAACGGAAAAACCCTTCAGATATCGAAGGATTTGAGATTGGAGGCGAGGGTCGGAATCGCTCGATTCCGCCCATACTTTCATAGCAATTTCCCACAATTTCGAAAGGAATCAAGCCGTATCCGCCGTAATCGGGCGTAAACCTTTTTAATCCGTTTTAAACATTTTGGTGCACGTTTTGGTGCACGTTATTCTCCCTAAATAGATACGAGGGTTCGATTCCCTTCACCCGCTCCATTATTTCCCTTATTTTCTATGGTTTTCTCCCAAACGTGTTAGATTAGTAACAAATTAGTAACAGGCATTCATGAAGAAACCCAGCAGCTTCCCTTTCGAACATCAAGCCGGTGGCACGGTCTTTCGCATCTATTCGGCAACCATGGTGAAGTCCCAACAGGGCGGATCGAAGGTCGAATATGAGTCCTTCTTGGTAAAATATTACGAGGGGGCGCGCCTGAAGCAAAAGCGAAAGCAGAGCTGGGAAGCCGTCGAGGCCCACGTTGAAGAGGTGGTAGCCGCGCACCGCAAGAACGATCCAGAACGACTCGAACTCTCAGGCTTGGATCGCCGTGTTTACCTCGCTGCTTTGGAGGCGCTCAAGCAGGTTGGCAAAGGCGTTGACCAAGCGGCCATCGATTATGCCGCCGCCAGCCAAGTGCTGGCACCTTACCAACTAGACATTCGCCAAGCGGCCCAGATGCTTGCCGACACACTCAAACGGCTTGAAAAAATGCCCCTGTCCACGGCCGTTGATTTTTATCTGCGGCACGGAAAGTCCATGACTGCCATCAAGACTGTGCCGGAGGTGGTGGCAGAACTGACTGACAACCTTCGGAAGGACGGGCGTGGAAACTACCATCTTCGCGACTTGGAAACACGGCTGGGAAGATTTGCCGTTTCCTTCCCTCGCCGCATCGACGAAATTTTAGGCCAGGAAATCACGGAGTGGTTGCAGACCCTCAAGAAAATCGTCTGGAAGGACGGCCAACAAGTGGAAAATGAACCGGGGCACCAAGTCTCGGCGCGAACGCGCAATAATTATCGGGATGCGATTTATGAACTTTTCGAGCACGCTCGCAAGCGCGGATACATACCCAAAGGATTGCCCACCGAGGCGTCGGAGACCAACCGCGTTAAAGTCGTGCGCGGAAAGAACCATATCATTACGCCAGCGGATGCCCAATTTGTTTTGGACAACCTTCCACCCCATTTGGTCCCATATACGGTGATGAAGCTGTTCTCAGGTCTCAGGACCGAGGAGGCCTTCAGCTTCCACTGGGAGCAGTTGCGTTTCAGCTCAAGGGCGGTGATCATTGAGGCCAAGCAGGCGAAGCTCAACCAACGACGTGTCCCGCCGATCTTGCCCAACCTGGCAAAATGGCTGCAACCCTTCCGGGGATTAAGCGGATCGATCAACCCGGGCTATTCCAGCCCGCAGGCAGTGCAAAAGGCCGTTGCGGAGCAAGCCCGCAAAATCGGAGTCACTTTCAAGCGTAACACGTTTCGCAACTGTTACATTTCTTATCGTGTCGCCCAGCCTAATCAGCCAGGGATTGTCGCAGAGGAGGCGGGCAACTCGGCCCGCACCATCAAAGCCGACTACTTGGAACTGGCAACGAAGTCGGAGGCGAAAAGGTGGTTTGCCATCTGTCCTGCCAAGACTCAATTGGCAAAACTGAAAGAATATGCAGATTCTCTAAAAAGTGGAAAAAGTGACTTTTGTACCCAAGGACTACAAAAAGGCCTCCCAACTTCTGGTACAATAAGGCCATGAGCATATCAAAATCTGAGATCGAAGCGTTGGAGGAATGGCTACGCCCACGGCTGGGAGGCTTGATTTCCCACGGCGAGAAGGTACGCCAACTCCTCCAAGCGGCGAATGGATCGCCAGAGATCATCAAATCTGCAATTGAGATGGTGACATCGGAAGAAGCCCTGCCAAAGGGGCTTTCGCCTCAGCAGATGGCTGCCTGGAATGCGCTGCTGCCAATTCTTGCTGAGCATGGGCTGATGGCCGTCAAAGGCGGTGGGCCGGCGTTGCCGACGGACGACAATCCGTTGAGCAAAGATGAAGCAGCCGAGTATCTTGGCTTCTCGGTCAGCAAACTCAATCGCTGCATGAAGAAGAGGCAGATTCAATACGAAAAATACGGCACGGGGAAAACCGCCACCGTGCGATTTCGCCGCGCAGAACTGGAGCGATTCCGGGCAAGTCGAGAGGTTGCCGCAAAAAAACATCATTGATGGACAACCTCCGCCCCACACGTAAATGTTGAGGGGTTAAGCCCGGATTGTTATTCATCAAGCTCTTGACGGTCACGCCATAACGCTGGGCAATGGAAGCCAGCGTTTCCCCCTGCTGCGCGACGTGTTCCATGCCCTCGCGCCTTGGCGGTTTGATGCCGTCCTGCGGCGGCATGGCTACCACCGTTCACGTTTGTCAGGGGCGGGATGAAAGTGGTGGAAACATGGCGGTTTGAAAATCCGTTTTCTTCCGGGTGATTTTCTTCCTCTTCCACCGCGAAAACTCTTCTTCCTTCTTTTTGTTCTTCCCGTTTTGCCGAGGGCAGTTTTTGATTGCAGGGGCGCTTGGATTTTCTTCCTGCTTGGCGCACGATGGCCTCCAAGTACAACCAACGCAAGTGCCGCTGCTGTAAGGTCTTCTTCACGCCTGACTGCCACAATCCCAATCGCCAGCTTTATTGTTCGGCGCCGGATTGCCGCCGCGCCAGCAAGGCCGCCAGTCAACGGCGCTGGCTCCAAAAGCCAGCCAATCGAAATTACTTCCGCGACGCCGAAAATGTCCAGCGGGTCCAGCAATGGCGCAAAGCCAATCCGGGCTATTGGAAGCGAGCCAAAGCGCGTTCCAAACTGGCTCAACCAACTCAAGATCAGCCACTTAACCCGGAAACGACTTCTTGTAACGCACCGGAACCAGATCTCCGTGCGTTACAAGATTTCGTTCTGGTCGATCACCCTGCTTTTGTGGGCCTTTTGTCGATGGTCACCGGCCGTACGTTACAAGAGGACATCGCGGCCATCGGACGCAATGTGCTACTTCAAGACAGGAACATTCTGGGCCTGCAAAATCCCGAATCGATTCCCTCCAACCATGATCCATAAACGATTGCTCCGACCTGACCGGCTCCGGCGGGTGCCGCCCAGCTTCAACTGGGTGGATCATCGTCTGGTGCGCGACCATTACATCGAACGGTGCGACTGCCTCGCGCTGGCGATTTACCTTTTCCTGGTCACCGTCTCCGACGCCCAGGGCTTGAGTTACTACTCCGACGCCTCGTTGTGCCGCCGGCTCAAAATCGATCCGCTCCAGCTCTCGGCGGCGCGGGCGCAATTGGAGCGGGCCGGCCTCATTGCGTTTGCCAAACCCCTCTATCAGGTCCTTTCGCTCGATCCGGACACGTTGCCACTCATGGCCGACTCCGCGCCCCGCGCCGGACAAGCTCTCTCAGCGGCCGACATCCTCAAACGCCTGGCGCAGGGAGGTGGCCAATGATTGACTACGAAACGTTCTGCCAGATCCGCCTTCTGGCCCAGGAGAAAGACCTGAAGCCCTCGCAAATCGCCGCCGAACTGGATCTGGACATCAAGACGGTCGAGAAGTGGATGACCCGGGAAACCTTCCAGCCGCGCCAAGGCGCCAAGCGGTCCAGCAAACTCGATGGCTTCAAAAAACGGATCATCGCCCAGCTGGATCGCCATCCGTACACCGCCCAACAGATTTTCCAGCAACTCCAGCAACAGGGCTACGCCGGCGGCTACACCATTCTCAAGGATTACGTCCGGCTGGTTCGCCCGGTGCGCAAACCCGCTTATCTCCTGCTCGAGTTCGCCGCCGGCGAATGCGCCCAAGTGGACTGGGGCCAATACGGTTCGGTCGCGGTCGGTTCAACGCGCCGGCGCTTGTCCTTCTTCCTGATGGTGCTCTGCTACAGCCGGATGCTCTACCTCGAATTCACCCTGTCCGAAGCCATGGACCACTTTCTCTCCTGCCATCGCCGGGCCTTCGAGTTCTTTGGCGGCGTCCCGCAAAAAATTATGATCGACAATCTTAAGGTCGGGGTCGTGCGCCACCCCACCGGTCAGAAAGCGCTGTTCAATCCCCGTTACTTGGACTTTGCCGCTCATTATGGCT
>Ga0316217_10006540_pt1 | contig 11490 bp, 8 predicted proteins | sample 1anoAmetaG_FD_203633 | JGI IMG/M metagenome (GOLD analysis project Ga0316217, IMG submission 203633) | Freshwater microbial communities from Trout Bog Lake, Wisconsin, USA - 1anoA | ecosystem: Environmental > Aquatic > Freshwater > Lake > Hypolimnion/Profundal zone | place: USA: Wisconsin... | reverse complement strand
CGCGCGGCACGGGCGGCACGACCGGTTTTGGCGGTGCCGGCGGTGCCGGCGGCGCGACGGGCGCGGCGGCTGGCTTGGGAATTTCTGCGACGGGCTTCGGGGCTTCGGCGACAATAACCGGTGCCGGTGCGGGGGCGATTTTTTCTTCGACGACCGGCGCGGGTGTCGGCGGCGCGGAGATGATCTGGATTTTTTCCTCGATCGGCGCGGGCTTGGGCTTTTCCTCGACCGGTTTTTGGGTGCCGTGGGCGGCGGCGGCGGGGTGCTCCTTGATCAACTCTTCTTCAAGGTAGTCGGCACTGATGTTGTCAATGGAACTGGACGGAACCTTAGCGGTTGTGATGTTCAGCGACTTGGCTTTGGCCAGGACAACTTTGTTGTCCAAGCCAAGCCTTTTTGAGATGTCGTAAATCCGACGAGGCATAATTTTTTTTCACCGCTACGGACCGGAATGTGCGATTCGCCTGCATGGTCAAATCGCCAAAACCAAAACATTTCCGGTCCGCGCCATAAAATCTTAATTACCGACGGGCAATGAACGGCGGCCGGCCTCGGCCCGCGCGGCTTCCAATATCGCCGCTGCGCTTTCACCGATGCCGGGAACGTCCGCAAGGTCGCCGGCTTCCGCCGACAACAAATCTTCCAGCCGCGCGATGCCGGCATGCACGAGCGCGTCCGCCTGTTCGCGGGTGATGCCGGAAATCGCCGCCATCTTCGCGACGGCCTCGGCCATCTGTTCGTCGAACCCTTTGGTAACCACCTGCTCGGCGTCAATGTCCACTTCCCAGCCGGTCAGCTTGGCGGTCAGCCGCGCGTTTTGGCCGCGCTTGCCGATGGCGAGCGAAAGCTGGTCTTCCGAGACGAGAATATGAACCCGTTTAGTCGTCTCGTTGATCTCAATGCTCTTGATTTTCGCGGGCTCCAGCGCCTTGGTGACGAACGCCTTGACGTCGGCGGACCAGGGGATCACGTCCACTTTTTCGTTGTTCAGCTCGCGGACGATGTTCTTGACCCGCTGGCCGCGCATCCCGACGCACGCGCCGACCGGATCCACTTTCGGGTCGCGGGAATAAACGGCCATCTTGGTGCGGAAACCGGGTTCGCGCGCGATGCCCTTGATCTCAATGGTGCCGTCGTTGATCTCGGAAACTTCCAGCTGGAACAGTTTCACGATAAACTTCGTGTCTGCGCGCGACAAAATAATTTCCGGCCCGTGCGGCCCTTCCTGCACGGCCTTGACGAGGCAGCGGATGCGTTCGCCGACTTGGTATTCCTCGGTGGGCACGCGCTCCTTGTTGGGCATGACCGCCTCAAATTTGCCGAGGTCGAGCATCACGTCCGAGCGGTCGAACCGGCGCACGGTGCCGCTGACGATGTCGCCGACGCGGTCCTTGTATTCCGTGAGAATCATGGCCTTTTCGGCCTGGCGCACGCTCTGCATCAACGCCTGCTTGGCGTATTGCGCCGCGATGCGGCCGAAGCCGGCGGGCGTCACTTCCTTTTCAATTTCATCGCCCACCTTGGCGTCCGCCTTGAGCCGGCGGGCGTCGAACAGGGAGATTTGATCGTGCTGCGAGATGACCTTGTCCGCCACGATGAGCTTGGCAAACGCCTTGATGTCGCCGTTCTTCTGGTTGATGTCCACGCGGAGTTCGCGCGCGGGGCCGACCGCCTTTTTGGCGGCCTGTAGCAAGGCGCCCTGCACCGCGCCCATGAGGACTTCGCGGCTGACGCCTTTTTCCCGTTCCCAGAATTCTAATCCGGCTATAAAATCTGCGTTCATACAATCAAATGCGCGGCACCGGCGCCGGTTCCGGCGAACAAAAAAGTCGGAAAGACCTGTGTCTCCGACTTTCGCGCGCTGGTGAACCAGCCAATACCACTTTGAACTTTTAGAATAAATTTTTTCACGTCAACGTCAAGCGCAAAACCCGCTGCCAACACGGATGGCGAAGAAAACCGGGAGACAAATTCCGCTGGCAATTCAGGCGATATTTGGTTAGCTGAAACTCAAGTCCATGAAATCTGACTGCTCTCACCGACGGAATCACGCACTGACGATGATGGAAGTGCTGGTAATCATTGCAGTTCTGACGGTGCTGGTGGGGGTGCTGGTGCCGGTCCTTGCCAAAGCCAAGAAGCGATCCGCTCGAATCGGCTGCGTCAACTATCTTAAACAAGTCGGACTCGCTTACCGGATATGGGCCGGTGACAACGGCGACCTTTTGCCAATGCGAGTTCCCGTCGCCAGAGGCGGTGCGATGGAACTGGCGGCCACCGGAAATGTAACCATCATTTTTCAGGTAATGTCCAATGAACTGTCCACACCTAAAACTCTAGTCTGTCCGAACGACTTGGCTCATCTGGCCGCAACCAATTTCACAAGCCTTGGTGCGACTAACATAAGTTACTTCGCCGGTTTGGACGCGAAAGAAAGCGACCCTTTAGCACCACTGGCCGGCGATGACAATTTGTTCGTGAACGGCGTCCAAGTTCCACCGGGCATTTTGAACCTGTGGAGCAATTCTGCGAGTTGGAGCAATAACCGGCATCAATATTTTGGCAATGTCACGCTGGCGGACGGTTCCGTTCAAGCCGCCACCCGTATCGGTTTCAATTCCTCGGCTGGCACGCTTTTCACCACCAACCGCCTCGCAATTCCGTGAAACTGTTTTACACCGGTCCGGTCGTGAACGCCGAAATGCTCGTGCTGATGCTCGAAAAGCACGGCATCGCCGCCACGCAGAATTTCGCGGACGCCGCCGCGCCGGATGACGGCGACTTGAACCGGCCCGCCCGGGTCTTCGTGCCGGAGGCGGATTATGACCGCGCGTTCCAGTTGTTTTACGCCGAGCGTGAGGATGAAATTTAATTTTTTTTGGCCAAGGATGGGAATATCCGTGTTTCATCCGTCGCTAAAACCCTTCTGGATTCTGAATTGCGGTTTCTGTATTATCCCGCCACATGTTCGACCTCGTCAAACCGCAGATTGCCACCGCCGCCGACAAGCTCACGCACTTGCGGAGGTTTCTTTGACGTCGCCAAATTGAACCAGCGCCTCGCCGAGCTCGAAGCGCAGATGACCGGCGAAACTTTTTGGAACAACCAGGAGGCCGCGCAGAAGGTTATCAACGAGACCAACGACATTCGCGGCAAAATTGATCCGCTCGCGCGTTTCGGCAAGCAGGTGGAGGATTTGCAGGTCATGCTCGAACTCGCCGCTGCCGAGCCGGAGGCCACGCACGCCTGGCACGAAGCCGAGATGGCGGCCGACCTCAAGCAACTGTTCGCCGACCTCGACACGTTCGAGCTGAAAACCTTTTTGAGCGGCCCGCATGACAAGTGCAACTGCATCTTCACCATCAACGCCGGCGCCGGCGGCACCGAGGCGCAGGACTGGGCGGAAATGCTCTCGCGCATGTATGGCCGCTGGTTTGATTCGCGCGGCTGGAAATGGGAGGTCACCGACGCGCTCGCCGGCGACTCCGCCGGCTTGAAGAGCGTCACCTTCCGCGTCGAGGGCGAAAACGCCTACGGCTTCTGCAAGGCCGAGCGCGGCGTGCACCGGCTGGTGCGCATCTCGCCGTTCGACTCCAACAAACGCCGGCACACGAGTTTTTCCAGCGTGGACACGGTGGCGGAATTGAGCGACTTGGTGGAGACTGATATCGTGATTCCCAAGACCGAGATTTTGCGCGACACCTTCCGCTCCGGTGGCAAAGGCGGCCAGAACGTGAACAAGGTGGAAACCGCCGTGCGCCTCACGCACATTCCCACCGGCCTCGTCGCCGCGTCGCAGGCGCAGCGCAGCCAGGTGCAAAACGAAGCCACCGCGATGGCGATGCTCATCTCCAAGCTATATGCCCTGAAGCTGGACCAGGCCAAGAGCGAGATGGAACGCTTCTACGGCGACAAGGGCAGCATCTCGTGGGGCAACCAGATCCGCAGCTACGTGTTCCAGCCATATCGCATGGTGAAAGATTTGCGCACCGGCGAACAGGCCAGCGATGTGCAGGCCGTGATGGACGGGCGGCTGGATCCATTCGTGAACGCCTGGCTCCGCGCCGGCTGCCCGCTCAAGCGGATGCAAGGCGTGAAAGATGATGAGGAATGAAACTTTCAACATCCAACGCCGAACATCAAAGGCAATTCCGGCAAGCCACGTCCTTGGGCGTTGGAAGTTGAATATTGAATGTTGAATGTTTCCCCAATCCAGCCATGAACATTCTCGACAAAATTGTTGAAGAAAAGAAACGCGAAGTCGCAAAGCTGCCCGCGCGCCTCATCGCCGCCGGCGATTTGCGCGATGCGATGCTCGAACACGGGGAGCGGCGGGATTTTATTTTCGCGCTGAAAAACCCGCGCGTCGGCAATATCGGCTTGATCGCCGAAGTGAAAAAAGCGTCACCATCCGCCGGAATTATCTGCAAAGATTTTGACCCGGTAAAAATTGCGAGAGAATACGAAGCGGCGGGCGCCAGCTGCTTGTCCGTTCTGACCGACGGGAAATTTTTCCAAGGCTCGCTGGATTATCTCCGCCAGATTCGCGCCGCCGTGAAACTGCCGTTGCTGCGCAAGGATTTCATCATTGATGAGCGCCAGATTCTCGAAGCCATCGAATGGGGCGCGGACGCCATCCTGCTCATCGTCGCCATTTTGACCGACGCGCAACTGGCAAAATTTCATTCGCTTGCCACCGAAGCCCGACTTGCCGTGCTGGTCGAGGTTCACGACGCGGCAGAACTGGAACGCGCGCTGAAAATTTCGCCGGCCTTGCTGGGCGTGAACAATCGGAATCTGAAAACCTTCCAAGTGGATCTGGCCACCACGGAAAATCTCGCGCCGCGCATCCTCCGCCACGGCTCGTTGCTCGTCGCCGAGAGCGGCATCCACACGCGGGCGGACGTCGCGCGGGTGCAAGCCGGCGGCGCCGGCGCAATCCTGGTCGGCGAATCGCTCGTGAAACAGGGCGACATCGGCGCAAAAGTCCGCGAGTTGATTGGCGGCTGAAAGTGTCGCGGAAGAACGCGAAGCCGGCGAAGGATGGAAAAGCCGAAGCCTGCAAAATTCCCCTTCGCAACCTTCGAGCGAAATTATTTTCGGTTCCGCGCCAGTTGCTTCGCCAGGCGGATGGCCGCGATCATGCTGCCGGGATTCGCGATACCTTTGCCCGCGATGTCGTAGGCCGTGCCGTGGTCGGGCGAGGTGCGGATGAAGGGCAGGCCGAGCGTCCAGTTGATGCCGCTGTCGAAGGCGACGGCTTTCAGCGGTGCCAAACCTTGGTCGTGATACATGGCCACGACGGCGTCAAATTCCCCTTTCAGCGCATAGTGAAAAACCGTGTCGCCGCTCAACGGACCGAGGACATCGAAGCCGCGTTTCTGCATCGCCTGAACCACCGGGCCGATGGTTTTGATCTCCTCGTCGCCAAATTCGCCGCCTTCGCCGGCGTGCGGATTCAGGCCGCAGACGGCGATTTTGGCGCGCGGCAGGCCGAGGTCGCGGCAGGATTGCGCGGCGAGTTCGATGGCGAGCGCGATTTTTTCCGCCGTCAATTTTTCGGGAACGGATTTGATGGAAATATGAACGGTGGCCAGCGCGACGCGCAGCCAGCGTCCGCGGTCGTCGGTGCCGAGCAGCATCATCGCGGTGCGCCGGGTGCCGGCGAGTTCGGAGAGAAATTCCGTCTGGCCGACAAACTTGTGGCCGGCGCGAATGATGGCTTCCTTGTTCACCGGCGCGGTGACGAGCGCGTCCAGTTCCCCGCGCAAACAGCGCTGTCCGCCATCATGCAGCGCGGCGACGGCGGCGTTGGCGGCCAGCGGCGAGCCGGCGGGCAGGTTTTCCGGCAAGGCTTCGGCGGATGGGGCCGCGACAAAAAACTTCCCGCTGCCGCCGCCGCCGGAGAATTTTTTCAGCGGCAGGTCGAGGAAAAATTTTTCATTCAACCGCCCGAGAATGTTTTCGTCGCCAATGAGCAGATATTTGGTTTCGTCGGCCGCAGCTTCGGCGGCGACGGCCTTGAGCGCGACTTCGGGGCCGACGCCGGTGACGTCGCCGAGAGAAATGCCAATGAAATTGCGAATGGCGAATGGCGAATGGCGAATGGGATTTTCCACGGCGTTCACGTCATTCGACGTTCGAAATGCTTAATTTGAAATTTCAGAAGTAGCGGATGAAGGTTTTTTTCTTGAGCCCGTCAATCCACTGCTTCTGGAGTTTTGCCTGCTGTTCGACGCGGAGATTTTTTTCGATTTCGGCGCGGACTTCGGTGAGCGGCCTGGCCTGCGCGGGTTTTTTGTCCTCGACGAGCACCAGGTAGCAACTGTCGGGCATGTCCACCACCCCGCTGACCTGGCCGGTGGGAAGCGCGAAGGCGACGTCGGCGAGCTCCTTGCGGAGCACGGAGCGTTCGACCCAGCCCCAGTCGCCGCCTTGGTGCTGCTGGGAACCTTGCGAATAAACGGTGGCTATTTCGGTGAAGGTGGCGCCATCCTTGATTTTGCCTTGGATTTCGCGGGCGAGCTTGAGGGTGTTGGTGTCGTCGGCGGCGGCCTTGGTCAGGACGATCATGCGCAGCTTGACCTGGTCTTCGAGTTTGAACCGGTCGAGGTTGGCGTGGTAATAGGATTCAACCTTGAAGGGGGAAATGGTGATTTCGCGCTGGACGTTCTGGTTGCGGAGGGCGGATTCGATGTATTGCTCGCGCACCTGCTTGCGGAATTGTTCAAGCGTCATGCCCTGCGCCTGCAAGGTTTTCATCAGCGTGACGCGGTCGCCGAAACGTTCGCGGATGCGCTCCTGCACGAGTTCGTCCGCGACGCTGTCGGGCAGCTTGTAGCCTTCGGTGTCGAAGCTGTGCAAAATGAGCTGCCGTTCGACGAGTTGATCCAAGCTGTCGTTGAGCGCCTGGTTGAGTTTCTGTTGAAACATGTCCGGTTGCGTGGCGTATTGGCGGCGCAACGCATCCACGGCGGGCCGGGTATATTCTTCGACCTCGGCAAAGGTGATGGCCCGGTCATTGACCACGGCCTTGACGCCATCGGCCACTTCGGCGCGGGAATACATCGGCGCGCAAACGGCCACGGCCAGCATGAGGATGAATCGGGAATATTTCATCAAATTTTCAGCATGGTAACAACCGAGCCCGCGTGGTCAAGCGCCGTCCGGCCAGGGTGGCTGTCCTGGTTATCGGAGCAAAATTGCAAACTTGGAAATCGGGAACCGTCGTCAGGGCTGGGCCAGCCACCACAACACCGCCGCCAGTGTCGTCGCGCAAACCAGCGCCGCCGCCAGTGTCCAGCGCATGATCAGCCTTTGTTTAAGGCGGTAATTTCTGCCGCCCTGGCCGGGAAACAGGTAAAATCGTTCGCGTGGCTTGTCATTTTTGCTGAAGAACACACCGTTGTTTACCAATTCCCGCGCCCCACCTCAAGCCGTGTGCTGGCCGGGCCATATCTTAATTAAAATCGTAATCCTGATCATAACCGGATTGAAACGATGATTGCGGTTAAGAACAAGATGATGATGACGACACTGCCGCTTGCCGTGCCGGCGGAAATTCCGCTAATGTCCCGCCATGCAACTCGAAGACCATGTCGGCGACATCATCCGCAAAGCCCGGGCGATGAGCGGGGTTTCCACCGCCGCCGCCGCCGCCGCCGCCGGAATTTCCGAAGCCGCCCTCGCCGCGCTGGAAACTGCCGGCACGATTTCCCCGAAAATAAATTTCACCGCGCTGGGAAAAATCACCGGCCTCCATCCGCAAAAACTCGCCGCCCTCGCCGACGGCTGGCGGCCGGCGCCGAAAAACCTGGGCGTCTGGCGTGGGCTGCGGATGTTCACCACCCAAGATGCCGCGCTGGCCGTGAACTGCTATTTGGCCTGGGATGCGGCGACGCGTGCGGCGGCGTTGTTCGACACCGGTTTGGAAGCGCCGCCGCTTCTCGAAACCATCGCGGCGGAAAAACTGGTTTTGAAACACATTTTCATCACCCACTCGCATTGGGATCACGTGGAGGCGCTCCCGCAAATCCGCGCGGCGTGGCCGGAGGCGCAGTTGCATTCCAGCTCCCAAAACGCGCCGGCCAGCCAGCGCAACCAGCCGGACGAAATCATTTGCCTCGGCGAACGCCGCATCACGCATCGCGAAACGCCCGGCCATGCGGAAGACGGCACGACTTATCTCATCAGCCATTGGCCGCACTCCGCGCCGCCAGTGGCGCTGGTGGGCGACGCGATTTTTGCCGGCTCGATGGGGCGCGGCAACCAGTCGTGGGAACTGGCGCGGCAAAAAGTGCTGGAACAGATTTTATCCCTGCCGCCGGAGACGTTGATTTGCCCCGGCCATGGTCCGTTGACGACCGTGGCGGAAGAAATGGAAAGCAACCCGTTTTTTTGATTTTTTGGCGGGGTTAATTATTTTTTGACGAGCCTGATTTTCGGGTGTAGAGATACCTTGTTTTAACGGTAATAGCGCCGGTTTTGGTGCAATTCAAATCTCGGTTCCTCACCAATTAGTTGCGCCACAAGCCGGATTGTGCACAACATATTGTGGTTTTCTCTTTACAGAAACCGCCAGCTTTGGTTGGCTAGACCCAGCAAGATTATGTATCTCAAAAATCTCACAGTTTTTGGTTTCAAGTCCTTCGCGGACAAGACGGCGCTGAATTTCCAGCCCGGCGTCACCGCCATCGTCGGGCCCAACGGCTGCGGCAAGTCGAACGTCTCGGACGCCATCCGCTGGGTGCTCGGCGAGCAGTCGGCGAAAGCCCTGCGCGGCGGCGAAATGGCCGATGTGATTTTTAACGGCACCGACGGCCGCAAGCCGATGGGCATGGGCGAAGTTTCGCTCACGCTTGGCGGCGTCGGCGAAGAGAGTTTGAAGGCGGCGGGCGTCGAGGTTTCCTACGACGAAGTGACGCTGACGCGCCGGATTTTCCGCGACGGCGGCAGCGAGTATTTTCTGAACCGCACGCCGTGCCGGCTCAAGGACATCCAGCAATTGTTCATGGGCACCGGCGTCGGGCGCACGAGCTACAGCATTTTGGCGCAGGGCCACATCACGCAGATTCTTTCCAGCAAGCCGGAAGACCGCCGGATGATTTTCGAGGAAGCGGCCGGTATCACGAAATTCAAATCGCAGAAAAGAGAATCGCTCCGCAAGCTGGAATACACCGAACAAAATCTTTTGCGCATCGCCGACACGATCAAGGAAGTGAAACGGCAGATCGGCTCGCTCCAGCGCCAAGCCGGCAAGGCGCGGCGTTACAAGCAGATTTCGCAGGAGCTGCAGCACCTCGACACGCAGCTGGCGCGGCATCAGTTTGACGTGCTGCAGTCGGAAATCACCGAGAAAAACGCCACCGTCGAGAATCTGCGCAACGAGATCGAGACCGGCGCGAACGACGTTCTCCGGTTTGAAAATGAAATCACCAGGCTGCGCGAGCATCTTTCCGAGCTCGAACACGAGGTCGCCGCGCAGCAGCAGCGCGGACTGGAATTGAAGGCGGCGGCCGACCGCAACGAGAGCCGCATCCAGTTCAACCAGGAACGGCTGCATGAGATCGAATCGCAGAACGCCAAGGCGCTTGCGGAAATCGCGCAGGCCGAGGAGCGCTGCCACGCCGCGTCCAGCGAACTGCTCACCGTCACCGAGCGGCTCGCCGCCGCCGAGACCGCGCTGGCGCAGCACAAGGAAAATTTGCAGGCCAAGCGCGGGGCGTTGCAGCAGATTGAAGATGATTTGCGCGAACGGCAGGAGCAGTTGCGCCAGGCGCAATCCGCCGCGTTCGCCGCCGCGCAGGATTTGTCGCGCCTCCGCAACGAACTCGCCGCGCTTGATCTGCAAAAGCAGGGCAACCTGGTCCGGCTGGAAAAATTGTCCGCCGAAAAAGTGCAGCTCGAGGAGGAGCGCGTGCGGCTCGAAGCGCGCCTGCAGGAATTCACGGCGAGCGTCGAGTTGGAAAAGCTCAACGTCGCCACTACGCGCGGCTCGGTCGAGCAGCGGCAAAGCCGCTTGCGCGAACTGCAAACTGAATTGCAGGCGTCGTCGCAGGAGCAGGACCGGTTTTTGCAGCAGCAGGCCGAGAAACGCTCGCGCCTGCACGTGCTCGAACAGCTCGAAGGTTCGCACGAGGGTTTTGATGCCGGCGCGGTCGCGGCGTTGCGCCAGTCGCGGTCGGTCATCGGCTCGCTCGCGGACCGCATCCGCGTGCCCGACCAGTTTGTGACCGCCGTGGAAAATGCGCTCGGCCACAATTTGCAGCTCGTGCTGACCGAGCAGCCGTCGTCCGCGCAGGAAATTTTGGCCGACTTGAACACCAACAAGTCCGGGCGCGCGAGCATCGCCGCGCTCGCCATCCGGCAGTATCAGGATGAAAAGCAGCTTTCGTTTGTCGGCGAAATGGCACCGGGCGAAAAGAGCGAGGCGGCGCAGGCGGGTTTGCCGACCGGCAAGATTGTCCACGCGATGAGTGTGATCCAGGCCGAGCCACAGGTGGAAGCGCTGTTGAAATCGCTGCTGGGCCGCACTTTCATCGCGTCCGACCTCGGCACGGCGACGGCGCAGATCCAGAACGGCCATGCCGGCTGCGACTTCGTGACGCTCGGCGGCGAACTGCTGAACCGCCATGGCATTTACACCGGCGGCTATCTGAATAAAGGCGGCAACGGCAAGGCGCCCAGCTCCATTCTCGGCCGCAAAAACCAGATCACGGAACTGCAGGCGGAACTCACCGAATTGCAGCAGCGCGTCGAAGAAGCCAGCCGCAAGCGCGGCGCGCTGCTGGGCGAGCAGACGGAATTGTCGGCCAGCCTGCAGCAGGCGCAGACGGAGTTGCGTGAGCAGGAAGTCGCCATCGCCACGCGCGAGGGCGAGTTCAAGGCGCTGCAAAATTCCTCGCGCCTGCTGGGACAGAAAATTGAAACCGTCGTGTTCGAGGTCGAAAGCCTCGCCAACCAAGAGCGCGAAGGCCTGCAGAAACGCAAGGCGCTCGCGGTGCATTTGAATGAACTCGAAGCCCGCGAACGCACCGCCCAAGAGCAGGTCGCCGCGCTGTCGACGGAACTGGAAGCGCTCCGCCTCGCGCGCGACGCCGCGAACGCCGCGCTGACCGAAAGCAAGGTCGCGCTCGCCTCCGACGAGCAGCTCGCCTCGTCGTTCCGCCAGCAGCGCACGGCGCTGGAACAGCGGCTGCACGAACTCGCGCAGCTGGTTGAAGCGCGGCGCCACGAATGTTCCTCGTTCGTTTCGCGCCAGGAGCAGGCGGAAGTGGAAATTCAGGATTCCCAGGCGAAGATCGAGCGTTTGCAGCACGAGCGCGAGCTGGTCAGCATGCAGACGGCGGAGACGATCGGCCGGAAAAATTCGCAGGAAGCCGAGGTGGCGCAGCGCGACGAAAGTCTGCGCACGCAGCGCGGCCGGCTGACGGAACAGCAAAACCAGCGCGGCGCGCTCGACGTGGAGCTGGCGCAGAAAAACATGGCCGT
>Ga0316217_10006539_pt1 | contig 11491 bp, 10 predicted proteins | sample 1anoAmetaG_FD_203633 | JGI IMG/M metagenome (GOLD analysis project Ga0316217, IMG submission 203633) | Freshwater microbial communities from Trout Bog Lake, Wisconsin, USA - 1anoA | ecosystem: Environmental > Aquatic > Freshwater > Lake > Hypolimnion/Profundal zone | place: USA: Wisconsin... | reverse complement strand
AGATATACAATGCTTATTTTTTATAAATATGGATGTGCTTACTTTAGTTTTCTTTAAAATGAGTTATTATTTCCTCATTGATTTTACAGGATGTTGTCGTAACTTAAGAAACATTCTGATTTTTTAATACATATTATTCTGTATTAAGAGAAAATAATTCTACTCTATCTTATTAATAGCTAAAAATGAGGATTATTTATGCCTTGCCGAAGGTGATTGGTTTGATGTTACTTTTTGGTATTGGGATCCTTTACATTCTATACACTCCCAACTACGCTTCTCGACTATAGTACAACGGATAAATAATCAACATCACAAGGAATTAGTATGGCATACCTTTTATCTCGGCTCCATCCCGCAAGGCCTTTCTTTATGCACATGGATGGATAGTTGCCTAAGATAGGTCATTTCAAATGTCAATTAAAAGATTATTGACTCAAGGACGACTCTCCTAGTTTTTAGGAGAATCTGCTCTGTTGATGGACAAATTTATGAGAGAGATGGATCTTGCCGGTTGGGGAAAAAGGATGGCATAAAGTATGAAGAGATAAAACATCTCAGAATATCGCTTGCTATAAGCTATGGCAGATGGTATAAACGATTGCATGCTATCTAATGTCCTTCCAATAGATTTCCATTTAGCTGGGGTGCCTTGGGAAAACTGGACGATAGCCAATTCTTTCCAGATGTAAAAACTGTTTGAGTACAGTCAATCTGTGGGCGCTTTTGACTAAATCTATAGAAGCTCACTGCTGGTAAATTATACTAAGTAATAGATTGATTAGATATTCCCTTCCACCAAGGAGCTATGGGCATTTGACTCAAGAGTTGTTGTTCAAGATATTGATATTCCTGAAAGACTGAAGACACCTAACATAAAAAGTGGATAGCAAGCTACAGTCAAAATTAAACCTGAGTTGATAGAGAATTTAAAGCAGATCGAAAGCCTCGATCTGTTGAAGTCTGCAGAGGGTAGTAATGTTTGGATGGTATCTGGAAATTACACTTAGTCTGGTAAGCCTATATTTGGTTGGGATCCCCATCTCACCACATCTATTCCTTCAAACTTTTACCAGTTATAAGGATGCTACTGGAGAGATAGCAAGCAGTTTTGCTTCAATGCTTTTGCCCTCCCAGGATCTATATCCTTGGTTGGCAAATTCAAATACTTGACGGCTGGAGTGACCAAGATTTTTTTGGATAACATCGATTTCTTTAAGGAGTAGGTTGAAGGCAATAAATACTTGGTAGACGGAGAATGGCGGGAGTTGAAGATTAGAAAATAGCTGATAGCAGTAAAGACTGATAACGGCACGAAATAAATTGAATACATTATCAAAGAAACGCATAGAGGACCCATACTCAATTACTACATTTACGACTCAAGCGCTTTTCAAATACCCTAGAACATTTCGTGGCAGTGGGCTGGAGCGAATGACGATTACTCAGCTAATTTGGCACTCTCCTACTTCCCCTAGGTCGAAGATTTCTAATACGCCAAACAAATTACAGACGGAATCAGAGGCGTGAACGTCAATATAGGATTCATTACTGCTGATGGGCACATAATGAACAAAAGGTATGGATGGTATCCTATCCGCAAGAATCCAGAAATGGCCAACTACATCAAAGACGGCACTTCTACAGAAAATGACTGGCAAGGGTTCATCCCTTTTTAGGACAGGTTGACCACTATTGATCCCAAATCTGGGTATATAGTTGCTTCTAATAACCGAGGTAGTTCGGATACTTACTACAATGGTCTTCATAAATACGATTTCTATACTGCTAGAGCTGATCGGATCAGCTAACTAATAGAAGGCTATATCGCCAGAGGAGTCAAAATCAATGCTGAAATCGCAAAAACAATCATTACGGACACAATTGATTCCTACTGCCAAAGAATTCTGCCCACACTCCTAGCAGTTTTACCTTAATCTGCGAAACTGTTGTAAAATTTTGATTGCAACTTCACCTCCCAATCAATTACTGCACCAGTTTACGAATTATTTTTCTCCGAGCTGCACAATCTCATAAAAAAAGACAATTTTAAGAAGGTGAGTCTTTTGAGCATCCACAACAACTATCAATATCTTTACAACTTCATCAAGAAAGCTCAGGATAACCATCAAAACAAGAAAATTCTGCAAGAAGCTTGGAGAAATCTTCTCTAAAACCCTAATCTTTCTTTTGACGACAATGGTAAACAGACCAAGAAATGGGGACAAATACACACAGATGTGAGTTCTAGTCCCTTTAGTAAAAATAAGATCTTGAGCTATTTTTATAGCAGATCCTTTGAAGGAAGCGGTAACATGCACACAGTCAATATCGGAAAAATGGATAAGGCGAGTTTCGGCAACTATGAAGTCAACCATCGGGCTGGCCTGAGAGCTGTTTTTTCTTACGAGGGGCCCAATTATTGGGTGATCGACAGCGGAGAGAGCTAACGTTTTTATTCAAGTAAATTTCTGTGGATATAGAACACTACGATGACCAATGGAAACTGTTTAAACAAAACAAATTTATATAAGTCCGTGAACCTTGGGCGTCATCAGAAGACAAAAACTAGCTTTGATGGTGATTCAACATATGAATAATTGATAGCATTTTATTACTATATATATCTGTGTTGTGGCTTTGATAAAATGGAATTTTTAACACATCAACATATCAAGGAATACTTGAAAAATGCGGTCGAAACTTGAGGCTACATATTGATAAAAATTAGGGATTTTGACTCACCGAAGAAGAAGATTTAGTCAGAGATCTTCAAGCCAAACGAGAAGACTATTAACACTATATCAAGTGAACTATATCAAGTGACAGCATGCCCTTCAAGTTAGCCTGGTTCCCACTTAGCTTTGGATCTAAATTATTCTTGTATTCATGACAAATAATACACTGAAAATCAATGTTCAAGAATTTATTAAGTTGACATTCATCATGTCACAGCAGAAGTCATCTCATCATCACACTGGCGTTGGGCAGTTTATCTTTCATGAGGATTTTGAGCTCATTGATGTTTTGGTCGGTCAAACCTGAGCAGTCTTTATTATCAGAGTGATTACTGAGCCAAATAAGTCGTAACTTGTCGAACTAGCTTAACACCAATCTCACTGCTTCCCAGAATTCGATGTTATTCCTGATATCCGGATCTCTAGGGTTCACAAATTTGTCAGTCAAAGATAATGACTCCAAATTGAGGAAAATACCCTTGTTGAACTTTTTGATCCCATCGTTCCCAATATTGTTCCTCACTTCATATGCCCAAAAATACTTAGGACCAAAATTTTTAACTTCTTGAACTGTCCTTTCGATAAGTGACTCACACCTATCGAGTCAATTCTGTTTTAGCCTATTTATAGTAGATCTACTTAGAGATAAGTACTTGAGCTGAGGCCAGTTGCTTTTGGAAATCATTTTGCAACCCAGATTTCCAAGATTGTTCCTATCTAAGTTAGAAGTGAAGTTGCTTAAAAAGAGTTCAGCGAGGTTGCAGAAGTTGCGTTGCGATAGATATTGGATACCTTTGCTTGTAATTCTATTGGAGGCTACTTGTTTGTAAATGTACTCAAACTGATGGACTGAATCTACTATCCCAGCTTGTAAAGATAGTTGTTCAAGTTCTAGTCGTCCAGGTTTTTTTACTCTGAGTCGCACAATAATCACATATCTTGAAGCATTTTGGATTTTCGAGAGAGCCATTGATCGCAAATAAAATCATGATCTAAATAACATTAGTAAAGAGCTAAAGTAGCTGATACTTAAGCTATTTAATTATGGATTGGGATGGCACGATTCTAAGAAGGATAATGTAGTAATTTTACCATATTATTGGTTTGATTGTAAATATAACTCTTGGAGAAGTGGATTCATACATTATAATCATGAACCGCCTCAAAAGTTTTCTGAGTAAAAATAGCCCGAAGAAAGCAATTGGTTTTAAAACGACCTCTTAAAAATCCTCTTCAATGATCTCTCCATTCTGTCAGCTAACGCAACAGCCGTAGTCTCTGTTCCATAAGAACACCACCAACAGATTTTATCAACAATCAAACTTGTACACTGGTATACTCAATTAAACGAAGTTAGTAACGACTAGAGTGGCTTTAGCAATGGGAATTACTATGTGCCTGCGATCAAACTTGGAGAACCCTTTGGCTTCCAGTTCCTTTTCCTTGATTAAATATTTATTATTGGAATGTGGCAAAAAAGGAAATTTCATGCTGTCCAATACCTAAAAGACCATGAGTCGAGTTATTGTAGCTTGCTAGAATAGCAAAACTAGACTACCAGCTTTGAACAAAGTGGATACCAGTAATAATCTATTTATGGAGGCTTGATTTCAAATGCCAAAATTCTGGAGTAAAAAATATATTATGAATAGTGAATAGCAGGATCTAAAATTTGAGCAAATTAACATTGATAAAAGCATAGCTTCATTTTAAGAACCATTTAAATTGTTCAAACCGCTCCAATGATTTGGACTTAACTTTTTATAATTGTTTTCATGTCGCAAGCAATTTACTTTTATAATTGATCATTTCACTTTGCTTATCCTTTCTTCTCTTAGTTCTTTTATTGGTTCTCCTACTTCTCCAGCTAAAATCCCAGCTATCTCAACAAGCCGTTGTATAATGAAAGATTGTACTCTTTTCGAATCTGCTAATAGCTCATTTGTCCTTTGTTTGCTATCTCATATTTTTCCAGCTTTTGTTTGATCAAATTTAGTCTTAGGTAGTAATCTTACTCGAACATTTATGCTTTGATTAGTGACTAGAGGCGTTTGATGAGCTGCTGTTTATGGTAAAAGAAAGTGTACCTCTGCAGCTCAATAAGTATAAAATCTACTTTGACTTACAATGAATATTTAGGAGAGCTTATAAATTCAAAAAGTTTTAGGTACTTTTGCCTGTCGTATCTTTACAGATCTCTGAACATGTAATTAATGAAAATGCTGCTGCCTTTCTTTAGTTCGAGCTCTCTTTGAATGAAGTAACTGATCATATTCTTGGTGTGCTAGAATAAACTAAAGTAAGCCTAGCCTTCCTTTCTGTAAATTTTGAAAGCGTAATCAAAGTCAATCACCTTGTATTTTTACTTCCGCTTTAGATCATTTTCATCATTCTAGACTAAGATTGTGTTTCTAAATTAGAGATCGGGATGGAAAATGCCGAACTACTCCAGCTCTTTGATGGCTGATACCATGCAATATATCCACCATAGCACTTATTTGATCCCTTTCTTCCAAAGAGTTTATGTATACTACTCTCCTTTTTGAGGTAGAAAGTCAGGTTTGCCGCGAGTGAGACTGAATTTGAAAGAAAGGTATTAGTTATTCTCAGCTTTCTCTTTCCTCCTCACAACACTCTGCTAATCCATGTAGTGCTTGGCAATCCACCTGAGCTAATCTTTTCGATTCGAGAGGTATCTGACCATATAAGCGTGATTTTTGAAGATGAACTGCCTCTACTTTTATATGTTGGAAACATTCAGCAGTGTCTATTTCGCTTATGACTAGCGGCATGATTTCTTGAACAGGTTGCTTGGTTAGCTTCTCTATTCCACTGCTTTTTCGACAGATTAATGCTTACTTGAAATGCTTTATTAGGGATCTTATATGGCACTTGGTTTCGATCCTTCTTAAAGCTAATTTTACTGGTTTGTTATATTCTAATGCTACTTACTTTATTTCATCGAAAAATATTCTTCGTTCATCCCCTGCTTCCTTTTCTGGACTATAGTTTTTATTTGCCAGATCTAGGGTTGATGGATGAACTATCTTTAGTACTAATTTCGAGACTCCTTAACTGAAGGTGCTTATGCCATACTTCTCTTTTATTACTTCTCTTCGTTATTATCTTGAATTCTTTTGTTCTTTTCGCCAATATTAACTCTTATCTCACTTTCCTCAGGTTTATCCTTCAAGCTGAGTTGAGAAAGCATTAGACCCAACCTTGCCTCGAGTCTTTTTAATCGTTTATGCTTTCTTTATTTTTGTTTATCTTAGTGTTTGATTTATGAAAATTACCCCGAACCTCTTCTTTGTCCTATCTTTACTCCCATTTAATTGCTCTGAGGAGGCCATTCCAAGTATGATTAACTTTATGAATTTGATATCTTTTGCGATTGTGCTGAATGTGCCCTATTTTCCTCAATCAATAATTTGTTCAACCTTTCCTCTAAGTCTACCTCCGGCTCATTGACCTGTTATGAGTTAATTTAGCGCAGCAGTTCATAAAAATCTTTTTTGACTCGAGTATCAGCTAGGAAGTACAGGAAGTTGTTGTGGATGTAAATTACTAGTTATCTGCGAATCTGTGCTTTTAAAATATTTCTGAACTACTAAAAATAGTTTGCTTAAAGCTAGTAAGCATCTTTTTAAAATTGAATGCTTTTTTTGATAAACTATTTGAGCAGAGTATGTTTCGATTTGCTTAATTAGCTACCAAAATTTGGTTGTTACTCTGTTTGCGAGATGAGAGATTATTACTTTTAGCTGAATTTTTGGCATATTTTCACTATGATCGATTTTATTTTTTAACTCATTTTTACAGCAATAAGTCTTTTCTCAAACAAAGGGACAGTCTCCTTCTTCTACTTCGATGAGTATTCTTTGAGCATTTAATCCTAAATCTTTCTGGCAATTTTTTTATATTGCCTGAGTTCTTAAGATTTAAGCATCTCATTTTCACTGCCTTAATCTTGCATGTCCTAAACTAGGCACAACAGCTGATAAAAGTAGTCAGTGTCTTCATTGAGTGTTTTGCCTTCTTTCTTTGAACCCTCAACAACCTCAACTTTATGTGAAAAGATATTTTCTAGAAACTATTAACTCTAGGTTTAGATAGTTTAGATCTTAATTCGCATCATTTTGGCTAGAATTGATTCGTAGAATTAGTTTTACTCTGTGTTAAGCAAAAATATTTAGCTGTCCTACAGAGCAAGCTGTTTGAATGTTTATTGGGATTTATAATAAAGTTGGCAGATGTTGCTGATATTTATCAACTGGATCGTCAGAATAGTATTTCTCAGAGCCTGTTTATTTATTTGGTCATTCAAGCTAAGCTAATGGTATTTTTGCAGTAGCAGCTGCCGAATATTTGGATCTTTTTCAAATTTGACGACAAAGTACTTCAAAAGATAGGAAGAGAATTAACGCCTAACGTCATTTATGTAACCTTCCGTCTACCTTTCTATGACATTATCAATTTGGTGTATAATAGAGAGTGGGTGGTCGAGAGTGAAGTTATACTATGTTAGCAGCTGGTCGAAGGTTTGTAATAGTTGCTATTTGAAGTTTAGCGTATCACACAGAATCAGTTTTAGTAATCTAAACTTTCGAACTTACTATCTATTACGCTGCCTTTGCAGAACCTTGTAGATTTTTTAAAACTCCTTTCTAATTTTTGTTAATCTAACTGGCGTCACTGTTGGCTATTACTAAGCTATAAATTTCTCTATAAACTTACCAAAGTATAGAAAGTAGTCACTTTCATTGATGGAAATAAAAAAGAGACTCATGTTAAAATAAATATGGGAGTCATTTTAGGCTTTGAATCTCATCTATCGAACTAATTACTCAGCTTCAGCTCTAAATAAGTTGATTTGAGGATAGTGAGAGCTTGAGGAATTCAGATATCGACCTAGAAGATAAAAGAGAAGAGAGGAATGAGGCAGGAATGAAATAGCTCTTAGAGAAAATTATAAAGAAGAGATAATTTCACCCTAAGCATGGAATGCTACAACGAGATTCTGATACGCTTCAGCATAGTTTGAGTCGATTTAGATCGTTTTTAAAAACCATTTAATAGCTTCGATACGCCTTCCCTAAGCACTTAAAGTGACCCCTAGGTTGTAGCAAGCATCAGCAAAATTTGGATTGATTTCGACGGCATTTTGATAAGACTCAATAGCTTTTTTGTTTCTTCCTAAAGCACTCAATGAATTCCCTAAATTGGAATAGGCTGATGCATAGTTAGGGTTGATTTCGATTGCTTTTTTACAGCAGTCGATGGCTGGGATGTTTCTTCCTTGTTCGTTCAATAAAATGCCTAAATTGGAATAGGCTTCCGCATGATTTGGGTTGATTTCGATTGCCTTTGTTAAGCAATCAATAGCTTCTATGTTTCTCCCTTAATCAGCTAATGCTACTCCCAAGTTGATATAAGCTTAGGCAATGTTTGGGTCGATTTCGATGGCTTTTCTATAACACTCAATAGCTTCGATATTTCTTCCTTACATTCTTAGCAATAACCCTAAATTAGAATAAGCATCTGCCATATTTGGATCGATTTCTATAGTTTTTTTGTAGCAATCAATAGCCTCCGTAATTCTTCCTTAACCATTCAATGCCAGCCCTAGATTGTAGTAGACTTCGGCGAGCTTTGGGTTGACTTCGATTGCTTTCCTAAAGCAATCGCTAGCTGCAATATTTTTTCCGGAATGCGTCAATGAATTGCCTAGATTCGAATAGGGTTATGCTATATTTGGATTGATTTCAATGGATTTCTGAAAGCATTCTATAGCTTAGATGTTTCTTCCTTGGGATTGTAATAAATTGCCTAGATTCGAATAAGCCTAAGCCATATTTGGGTTGTTTTCGATTGCTTTTTTAAAGCAATCGATAGCCTAGATGTTCCTTCCTTAAGCGTGTAGTAAATTACCTATATTGTAAAAAGCTAGTGAATACTTGGGGTTGATTTCTATTGCTTTTTTAAAGAGGTTAATCGCTTCATTATTTCTTCCTAAATCGGTCAAATAATTTCCCAAATTGTAATAAGACTCGACATAGCTTGGGTTGGTTTCAATCGCTTTTTTAAGGCATTCAATAGCCTAGATGTATTCTCCTTCAACTTTCAATAGAATGCCTAAATTGCAGTAAGCTACGGCCAAATTTGGCATAATTCCGATTGCTTTTTTAAAGCACTCAATAGCTTCGAGATTTTTTCCTTCGCCCATCAATTAAAGCCCTAAGTTAGAATACGCTTCAGCAAAATTTGGGTTTATTTGGATTGCTTTTTTATAGCATTCGATAGCTTCAGAATTTCTTCCTTGGTTAGACAATGTCAACCCCAAATTTGAATAAGGCTCGACATAATTCGGATCTATTTCGATAGCCTTTTTAAAGCAATCAATCGCTTCAACCCGAAGTCCTTACTTTTACAGAACCACTCCTAAATTACAATAAGCATTGGAATAATTTGGGTTTATTTCGATGGCTCTTCTGTAACACTCAATAGCTTAGTTGTTTTTACCTTAGGCTTGGAATGAGTTCCCTAAATTAGAATGCGCTTTAGGATGATTTGGATTAATTTGGAGTGTTTTGTTAAAGCAATCGATGGCTTAAACGTTTCTTCCCTAGGTTTTTAATATCACACCTAAATTCAAATAAGCACTTGCATCATTGGGATTGATTTCGACTGCCTTTCTGAGGCATTCAATGGCTTCCATTTTTCTTCCTTGGCCATCCAATATCATCCCTAAATTGTAATAGGCATCACCATATTTGGGGTTGATTTCTATTGCTTTTTTGAGACGCTCAATGGCTTCTAAAGGTTTTCCTTAGTCAAGCAACTTGTCTGCTTTTTTGAAATATCGCTAGGCCTACTTCTGCGCTTTCAGGTGTTAGGTCTGGTCTGATGCCTGTTGTCCCATCTAGAATTATCTCCTTTACTACTCAGATACACTCTATCTCCGCGAAAATACTAAAGCTGCCTTTAAAGCTTAATGGGCCTGGGCAAAATTTGGGGTTATTTGAATGGTTCTCTGCAAGCATTCAATCGCTGCGGAGAATTTTCTTGAAAGAAACAGTGATTTAGCTAGATTGAAATAGGCGAGAGCACTATTGGGGGTAATTGAGATTAGTTTAGAGTAGCATCCAATGGCTTCAGCGTATCTTTCTTGAGCTTAGAACAGTGTGCCTAAATTTAGATATGCGAGTGTGAATCGGGGTGAATGTTGGATGGCCCTCAGATAGCGTTCAATGGCTTAGTTGCTTCTGCCTGATAGGTGTAAGGCTATCCCTTCATTTAAATAGGTTTTAGCCGATTTTGGATTGGCTTATGCTTACATAGACTCTGCTGGAATAATTTTAGTATCAAGTAATACTTTTTTTCAGTTAAAGTCTAGATTAAATTGCTAAAATTATGGATCTTGCAAGTTGACTAGCAGAGAGATTAAGAACCAAATACCTGTTTATGATATATAAGTATTAGAAGAGAGGCAAAGTTTAATCATTCTCTGCCGCACTTTTCTTCTATACAGGCACTATACAGCCATACTTTTTGCCTTTAACACTCTTCAGTCACACTTGGTTCGTAGAAACCAATAAAAATGTATAGAACCGCTATTACACCAATGCAGAAGTTTAGAGAGTCGAACTTCTCCACTACAAATATTGAAAGCTGCTTCTCTTAATTCTTAGCAGGTGCAAATTTTTAATTTGAAATCGATTTGTTTGAAGAAGATCATAGCTTTACAGAGAGGGTGTAGTAACAATTCTTTGGCTTGAAGCTTCCCCAAAGCCCATCTGCGCCCTTCGTCAAGGCTGAAGTCACTCCGCCCGCGTCACAGATAACATTCCACGGCTTCAGAGTGTTCTTTATCATCGCGTTTCCGATGTTGATAATAGACTAATCATCGCAGACACATATTCCATCAGGTTCTTAGCTATTCACCAACTAAGCTATAAAATCATTGATTTAAGGAGTGATGCCCGGACCAATACTTCCAGGGGTGATGTAAGCATAGTCGATGGAGGACGGAGGCGCTACATTTTTGAACAGCAGGTAGGACCATCCAGGGTTGACGATATTGACGTTGCTCAACCCAGCAATCACGTACTCAAAGGTGAGGAAGACGTACCAGCTGAATTCGACGTTTTGTTGAGTTTGGATGTAGACGAAGAAGTTGTGGTAGTCGTCTCCGTAGGTCTGGTCCAACTTTGTTTTGAGGTACAGAATGTTCATCCGGACGTCATCTTTGTAGAAGCCGCTGGCGGCGTTGATGAAATTGATGATGCCGGTTAGCATCTAGCTTGAGACTCCATCGCCCGTGTAGTTGGTAAAAGTTAGAGAGTGGGGTTTGGAGACAGGCACTAGCCCTTAGGAGGACGAAGTGGTGTCGATTTTGTAAGTTTTAGTGAGTGCGTGTGTGCACAGAAGCAAAACAATAGTTTTAATCATTTGATGATAAATCTTATATCTAAGTGTGGCAATAAACTAACTAAAAGGCATCAATCGCGCCCTATAAATGAAAGTTATCTCGATTAAAAGATTCAAATAATGGGCTATGCTGCAGCTCAGGTATACCTGTGAATTGACATCTATTAGTAGGGGTTGAAAGTTTACTTGTTTTTCAGAGACAGCAACACTCAATAATGCAAACCATTTATATAGAATCTGAATAGCTTATAATAAAATATCTTTCTTGAGATAATAATTTCTTAGCAGTATTCGAAAGGAGTTGCTAAGCTTGGCACAAAGCC
>Ga0316217_10006538_pt1 | contig 11491 bp, 8 predicted proteins | sample 1anoAmetaG_FD_203633 | JGI IMG/M metagenome (GOLD analysis project Ga0316217, IMG submission 203633) | Freshwater microbial communities from Trout Bog Lake, Wisconsin, USA - 1anoA | ecosystem: Environmental > Aquatic > Freshwater > Lake > Hypolimnion/Profundal zone | place: USA: Wisconsin... | reverse complement strand
CGCGCATGAGCTGGCCAGCCGCGGCCCGCGTCTGATTTTGATCGGCGGCGAGCTGCGGCGGTTGAGCCAGACGGTGGTGGGACCGCTGACGCGGCTGGTGTTGCACGAGTTGCATCTGGACAAGTCGTTCATGGGCACCATCGGGTTCACCCTCAAAGAAGGGCTGACGACGACCGATCCCGGCGAGGCTTTCACGAAGGAAATCGTGATGAGCCAGGCGCGGCAGGTGTTCGTGCTGGCCGACAGCAGCAAAGCGGGAAAAATTTCCTTTGCCCGCGCCGGCGGCTGGGATAAAGTCCACGCTCTGGTCACCGACCAGCAGATGGACAAGAATTTTGCGAAAGAACTTGTTAAAACAGGAATCAAGCTCATCCGAGCATAACACAACACAGCCATACACATGAAGAAATCAACCACGTACCTGAGCGATTCGCGGCCCAAATTCACGCCGTTTGAAATCAACTGCGGCAAGATCCCGGCCTATCGCTACCAGGGCAGCCTCCAGTCCGAACTCAAAGCCAAGACGATCACGCCCGCCGAGGCCATCGCGATTCTGGAAGACATGCTCGTCATCCGCGAACTCGAAGAGATGATCGTCAAGCTGCGCTCCGGCGCCTACGAGCCGATCCGCGACTATAATTATCGCGGCCCGACGCACGTCTCGGTGGGCCAGGAAGGCACCGCCGCCGGCGCGTGCTGCGCGCTGCAATTGCCCGACAATATCACCAGCACCCATCGCGGCCACGGCGAAAGCCTCGCGAAGGGCACCGTCGCCATCCGGCAGATGACCGACGAACAGCTCCGCAAGCGCGTGCCGAACTGCAAGTCCAGCCAGCACGAGGAACTGGTGGAGGCGGCGCTGGAAGAACACGTGTACCGCACCATTTGCGAATTGTTCGGCAAGGACGACGGCTATTGCCGCGGCCGCGGCGGTTCGATGCACATCGCTGATTTCACCGTCGGCCATCTCGGCGCCAACGCCATTGTGGGCGGCGGCGTGCCCATCGCCACGGGCGCGGCGATGGCCAATCGTTATCTCCAGCGCGGCAATGTGGTGTGCTGCTTTGCCGGCGACGGCGCGTATGCCAACGGCGTGGTGCTGGAATCGCTGAACTTCGCCGCGCAGGCGCAGTTCACCAACCATCTGGCCGCGCACAAGTTCGGCCTGCCGATCATTTTCCTGGTGTGCAACAACCACTACGGCATGACCCATCGCAGCGATGAGGAAGTCATGGGCGTGGAGCGCATGGCGCGCCGGCCGGCCGGGTTTGCCGACAACAACATGCATTCGGAAATCGTCAACGGCATGGATGTGCTCGCGGTGCGCGAGGCGGTGCTGCGCGCCACCAAACTCTGCCGCGAAGGGCAGGGCCCGGTGTTCTTGGACGTGGACTGCTACCGTTACTGGGGCCACTCGTTGAGCGATCCGCGCAACGAATACCGCACCAAGGAGGAAGAGGCCGCGTGGAAGGCGATTGACGCGATTGAGACTTACAAGCAACAACTGCTGGCCGCCAAGGTGCTGGACGCCAAAGGCCTGGCCGCCGTGGAAAAACGCGTGGCCGACCGCAACGCCAGCGCCGCCAAGCGCGCCGTCGCCGCCGCCGACCCGGACGCCAAGGACGTGCTGACCTTCATGTACACCGACACCAAGTGCGAAACGGTGCCGGCGGAATTTGCCAAGGTGGACCTGCTCGCGCCGTTGCCGGAAATCAAGCGCGTGAACGGGGAGTTGAACTACAAGGACGCGCTCAAGGAAGCGCTCATCCAGGAAATGGCCCGCGACAAGCGCGTCGTGTTCTACGGCGAAGACGTGGCCGATTACGGCGGCGCTTTCAAGGTCACCAAAGGCTTGCTGGAATCGTTCGGCCGCGATCGCGTGTTCAACACGCCGATCAGCGAAGCGTGCATTTGCGGCACCGGCTGCGGCGCCGCCATGAACGGCCTGCGGCCCGTGGTGGAACTGATGTATTTCGACTTCGCGCTGATGTCCTCCGACCAGATCAGCAACCAGGCGGCGAAATGGCATTACATGAGCGGCGCGCAGACGGAAGTGCCGCTGGTCATCCGCGCCTCCGCCGGCGCCGGCAAGGGCTACGGCGGGCAGCATTCGCAGACGCTGGAATCCATGTTCTGCCACATCCCCGGCCTGTATGTCGTTTACCCGGCGACGCCGGCGGATGCGAAAGGCCTGCTCAAGTCGGCCATTCGCGATAACAACCCCATCCTGTTCGTGGAATCGCAGGCGCTGTACGGCCTGAAAGGACCGGTGCCGGAAGGGGAATATCTGACGCCGCTCGGCGTGGCCGACATCAAGCGCGCCGGCAGCGACATCACGTTCGTGACCTGGGGACCGCTGGTGCATGACTGCCTCAAGGCGGCGGAAAAATTGCAGGCCGAGAAGAACATCAGCGCCGAGGTCATTGATTTGCGCAGCCTCGTTCCGCTGGATATTGAGACCGTGTTGCGCTCGGTGCAGAAAACCGGCCGCTGCGTGGTCGCCAGCCAGGCGATTCACATCGGCAGCTACACGGGCGAAATCGCCTCGACCATTCAGGATGCGGTGTTTGATTATCTCGACGCCCCCGTCAAGCGCGTGGGCGCCAAGAACGGCATCGCGCCGCAATCGCACATTCTCGAAGCGGCGTTTCTGCCGAACGTGAATGACATCCTGGCCGCCGCCAACGAGATCCTTTAAGGCACGCCATGGCTACTCCAATTATCATGCCCAAGTTCGGTCAGATGACCGAAGAAAGCGCCATCGTCGAATGGCTCAAGAAAGAAGGCGATACCATTGCCAAGGGCGACATCCTGTTCACCGTCGAGACCGACAAGTCGGTCATGGACGTGGAGAGTTTTGAGGCCGGCACGCTGTTGAAGATCGTCGTCAAGCCCGGCGTCAGCGTCCCGGTGCAAAGCACCGTCGGCTTTCTCGGCCAGCCCGGGGAAGCGGTGCCCGCCGTGACCGTGCCCGCGCCCGCCGCGCCAAAACCGGCGGCCGCCGAGCCGGCTCGCGTGGCTCCCATCGCGCCGGTGTCGCCCTCCCCGAGCGCAGCCCCGGCGATTGCGGTTGCCGCTCCGGTTGCCGCTCCGGTTGCCGTGGCTCCGGCTCCGTCAACTTCGGCTTTGTTTCGCATCAGCCCGCGGGCGGCGACGCTGGCCAAACATTGCGTGATTGACCCGAAAGCCATCAAAGGCTCCGGCCCGCAGGGCCGCATCATCGAGCGCGACGTGAAGCAATATTTGGCGGCGCGCGGTTACGATAAACTCCGCATTAGTCCGGCGGCGAAAGAACTGGCCGCGAAGGAGGGTTTGGACGTCCTAAACCTTGCCGTCGGCGACGGCGGCCGCATCACTACCGCCGAAGTGCAGCGCGCCATGGCCGAAAAGCCGAAACCGATGAGCAAGATGCGCCAGATCATCGGCCAGCGGCTTACGCAAAGCATCGTCACGCAGCCGCATTTCTATTGCACGGTCAGCGTGGACATGACCGATTTGATTGCCTATCGCAACCAGCTCAAAGCCGCCGGCGCGCCGTACACCGTCACGGACTTCATCTCGCAGGCGGTGGTGCTTTGCCTGCTGGAATTTCCGGGCGTCAACAGCAGCACCGATGGCAAGACCACGCGCTGGCACAGCCAGGTGAATCTCGGTCTGGCCGTCTCCATCGAAGGCGGCTTGGTGGTGCCGGTCATCCGCAATGCCGGACAACTGACCCTCCTGGAAATCAGCGCCACTGCCAAGCAGCTCGCCGACAAGGCGCGCGCCGGCAAATTGTCACCGGACGAAATGACCGGCGGCACGTTCTCGATCTCGAACATGGGCATGCTGAACGTCGAGAATTTCAGCGCCATCATCAACACCGGCGAAGGCGCGATTCTCGCCGTCGCCAGCACCCTGAAACAGCCCGTGGTTCGCGACGACAAAATCGTCATCCGTCAGATGATGAAGATGACGTTGTCGGTGGATCACCGGCTCATTGACGGCGCGCTCGGCGCGCAATTCGTTAACGCAATCAAAACCAAACTTGAAGATATTGAATTATGGAAACGTTTGACCTCGTAGTCATCGGCGCCGGTCCGGGCGGCTATCCCGCCGCCATCCGCGCCGCGCAACTCGGCGCCTCGGTCGCCATTGTGGAAAAGGAACAGCTCGGCGGCACCTGCCTGAATTGGGGTTGCATCCCCACCAAGGCGCTGATTGCCGCCAGCGATGTGTTCGCCAAGATCAAGCACGCGGCGGCCTTTGGCATCACCGTCAAGGGCGCCACTGTGGATTACGCCGCGATGATCGGACACAAAAACAAGGTCGTCAGCCAGCTTCAGGGTGGCATCAAGCATCTGCTCACGGCCAACGGCGTGAAACAATTTGCCGGCACGGCCGCCTTCAAGGACCGAAATACTATTGAAATCACCGCTAAAGACGGTGTGACGCTGGTGGGCGCGAAGAAAACCATCATCGCCACCGGCTCCACCTCGGCCGTGCCCCGGTTTATTCCGCAGCACGAGCGCGTGGTCGAAAGCCGCGCCTTTCTCGACCTCACCAAACTGCCGGCGACGATGATCGTGCTGGGCGGCGGCTTCATTGGCTGCGAACTGGCCTGCATGGCGGCGCAGCTTGGCGTGCAAGTGACGGTCGTGGAACTGCTCGAAGATATTCTGCTGCTGCTCGACCCGGACGTGCGCCGCGAAGTGCGCGCCCAGATGGAAAAAACACTGGGCATCCGGGTGCTGACCGGCAAGGCGCTGGCGGACATCCAGGCGGACGCCAGGGGCGTGACCGGCAAATGCGGCGAAGAAGTCTTAAAGGCGGACTTGCTGCTTTCCGCCGTCGGTCGCAAGCCGGTGACCGAGGGTTTGCAGCTCGAAAACGCGGGCTTGAAAACCAATGAACGCGGCTTCATCGAGGTGGACGATTACGGGCGAACCAACGTGGCGGCGATCTTTGCCATCGGCGATGTGACCGGCAAGACGCAGCTCGCGCACTACGCCACCTCGCAAGGCGTCACGGCTGCGGAAAACGCCTGCGGCCGGAAACTGCATAAGAACGAAACGCTGGTGCCGAACGTGATCTTCACCGTGCCGGAAGTTGGCACGGTTGGCCTTAGTGAGGACGATGCGAAAAAGCAGGGGCGGGCGGTGGTGACCGGCAAATTCCGTTTCGGCGGCCTCGGCCGCGCGCTGGCGCTCAATGAGCCGGCCGGTTTTGTGAAATGGATTGCGGATGCCGCGACAGATCAATTGCTCGGCGCCGCAGCGGTTGGCGCGCACGCCACGGAATTGGTGGCGGAAGCCGCGTTGGCCATCCGCTCGGAATTGACCGTGCAGGAACTGGGTCGCACCATCCACGCGCACCCGACCTTTGGCGAATCCTGGATGGAAGCCGCGCACGCCGTCCACGGTGATTGCATCCACGCGCCGCCGAAGGCTAAACGCTAACGATTCCGACCGCCGCTGCCCGACACTCCCGGGCGCGGAGCGACACCCTGATGGCTTCCGTGGCTTTCAACCCACGGAAGCAAACAAACCCTGTAACGCCGAACATCCCAAGGCCTGCAAATCAGGCCGTTTCTGAACATTGGGAGGGTGAGTGTTGAAAGTTGGAGCAATGGGGTGGCGACAGCTTGCCGCCACGGTCCAGCGGCGACAAGCTGTCGCCGCCCCTGGCCCGTGCTTTCATGTCAACGCGCCAACGCCTGTTGGATCGTTTTGACCGGCAGGAATAATTCCAGTTCGCTGGACGGCAGCGCCATCAACCCGAATTGCTCATCACGGTCAGGGAACTTCCACGGCCCGGAAAAATTGGCTCGGACTGTTGGTGGTGCTGAAGCCGTCGGCGCGCAATTGGCCGTTATATTCCAGCTTGGGCGGGAGCAAGTCCGACGAGCACAGGCTAGGTTACCATTCCCGAACAATCGGAAATATTCGACCCTCAACGCCAAGGTGCAAAACCTGCTCTCCATGCCTGCGGCCGTGAGAAACGGTTCAACATGCATTTTCTATTTCGCTAGAGAAATAGTTTATACTGCTTCCGCTGTTGTCGAGGGCGCAATATCCTGTGCGTTTATTCCGCATGAAACTCGAAGACAAACTCCGTTCAGATGTCAGCTCCAAGAAACTGCAGCAGCCGCCCGCCATCCTGCAGGGCGTCACCAAGGGGCGGATTTCCGAGGTGCTCCACGCCCTCGACCGGGAGTCCAAAGACCGGGTGGACACCGTTTTTGCGTTACTCGATGACATCAATCCGAATTTCTTTTTTGAGGCCGCACAAAAGGGGCTGAAGTTCTGCCACGGAGCCTCCACGGCGCACATCGCCTGTCACGTCGGAGTGCTCCAGCGCAAAGGTGGAAAGCTCGATCGCGAAGGCCGCGATTATTGGCTCAAACCCCTTTGGGAAATCGGCGCCCTCGAAAAACTATATTTTGACTCTGAAACCGCCGAATTCTTGCCCGGCCATCCTGTGCCGAAATCGCCCAACTCGGCCTACCGCATTGCCCCGGCCTTCTTGGAAATCCTCAAGGCAGCGGACAGCGAGCGCCCGGCCCTCCTGGCAGCATGGGCCAACAAGGATGCCACGCGCGTGCGCCTTCAGGTCCAAGCCACGCTGGCCGAAGTCACACGGGCTAAAGTCGGCACCCCGCACATGGAGCTGATTACCGCTGCCGCGCAGGTTTACGCGCCCAATTTCCTTCCCGGCTTCGAGATTCTATACATTGACGCTACCGACGGCCAACGTATCAGCTCCGAGCAGGAACAAGCCCTCCAGCGAGCTGGCATCACCATGCAGCTAGGCGACTCAATGCCCGACCTTCTTCTCTGGAATCAACAGACCGATAAGCTCTGGGTGGTTGAAGCGGTGACCAGCGACGGCGAGGTTGACCTCCACAAGGTTGAGAGTCTCACGCGATTGGCCAAGCGCTCGGGAAAGCAAGGCGTTGGCTTTACCACCGCCTACATGTCTTGGAGGGACGCCGCAGCGCGCCAAGGCAAGCACAAGAATATTGCTCCCGGCACCTGCATTTGGATTCGCGAAGACGGCTCGAAGCAATTCAACGTTGAGACCTTTGAAGCATCGTCTCAACGGCTGAATCAATAGCCGCTTGGTCGCGTGTCCCGGCCGCCGGGCTTTCAGCCAATTTATAAAGTTGGACCTTCGACGGATACCGCAGGCACCGCAGATCGGTCGCGTTGACCTGAGTGTGTCCGCTAAACTGCCGGAAGAACGCATCTACCACAGTCGAATTCAGGAAGACCGCCAATCCCTCAGCCAGCCTGGCATCCAGACCACCGCCTTGGTGATGAAAGTAATTCAAATGATTTTCAAAACCAACCGACGCAAAGCCGGCCAGGTTCCCCTCGGGCCGAAATACCGTCGCGACGACACGCCTCCGCTCCTCTTTGGCGGTGAACCGCTTCACCAAGACATAAACACCATTAGGCACCATCAAGTCCTCAGTTTCCGGCACCGCCAGCAACGCGTTCGGCTTTCGCGATTCGGAACAAGGCCAATGAACACAGCCTCCATTAAAATGTACCGGGTAGATTAGTGGCACCGTATCTTCCGAAGGTGCTTTCCGCAAAAAATCCCGGGCTCGGAAATCCACCACCCGGCCGGTCGAAACCGTCACCCCCAATTCGCTCAAATGCGCTGGCAGTCCCATCACCGCCCCCCTCGCGTCATCGTCAGTGGCGTCGAGCGCCAAGTGAAGCACCTTGCCGGTGTCGGCAGGGTCCAACACCCGCGAGTAAGGCACCGACCGCATCCGGGCATTTCCCGGTAGCAGCCCATCACTGCTGCTGAGCACCACCGAGGCGGGTGGTCTAGCCCCGCGCCGTGCCACCATGATCAGGTTCTCTTGCAGCACCTCATCACCTGCAAAGAGCGCGTTTCGCTTGTCAAAAACGTGCAAGCGCTCAACGCTCATCTGACCAAAGAACTGTTCCCGGAAAGGAAGAAAATAAGGCCCATTGCAAAAACTTCGCGGGGTGATTGCCACCATCTGCCCGTTTGGCTCAAGGAGTCTCGCGGCCAACCAAAGAAAGCCGGGATACAGATTCGAAGTTTCCAAACCAGCCCGCCGCAGCAGCAACCTTGCTTCCGAGTCCGCGTTGATCTTCCGATACGGCGGATTCATGATGGCGTGGGTGAATCCGTGTGACTTGCGAGGGGCGGTGAAAAGTTCGTCCTGTTGAATCAGTTCCGCCGCACCACGGAGCGCGTCGCCGCGATTCAACACGTAGCTTGTCGGTACTCCAGCGGCCCGGCCAGCCTCGACGCATTCCGCCAGCACCTGGTCCAGCGGCTCGATAAATGCCTCCTCGACCTCCCAAGCGGTTAGCTGTAGCGAACGCGGCTTGCGTTTACACGCGAGAACCTTTTCCACGAACGCGGCGGTGAGTGCTCCAACGCCAGCCCCCAGATCCAGCAGCCGCACATCCTCCTCACCAAAGGCAAACATATCCGCCAGCAGACCCGCCACCCTGGGCGGCGTCATGAACTGGCCCAGCCCGCTGCGATAGACATCTCCCAGCCCCGCGCAAGTTCCCCCGGCCAAGCGCGCGGCCAGCGCCAGCGGCGATTCCATTCCGGTGCATACATCATGTTCCGCGTGTCTCATGCTGAGAGATTCTTTAACACTATCGCATACGAAATAGTTTTAGCAAGCTTTATCTGCCCGCGGCCTTCCACCCTTTGGCCCGCTTCGGCGCCCATGCCGCTGGAACCGTTGCACTGCCAGTTCCTCCAGCAGATGATCCCGGCCGCGCTTTTCTGCCGCCAAACGTCCATCGGCTATCAACTGACGCACCCGGACGGCCGTGACACCAAGGATTTCAGCGGCTTCTTTCGTAGTGAAGAATTTCATCACACGCAAAGTTGTACGACCTGCGGTCAGATCAAGCAACCGTTTTCAGCCTGCGACACCTCATTTGGATCAAAACCCTGTATTCGGCGGCGACCAACGTGGTGGCAGAATGATCCAAACCAGCACCATGAAACCGCTCCATCATTCTGCCCTCAATCATTCTGCCAACAACAAACCCGCGCCCTCCGCTGGCAGCATCCGGATGGTTCCACGCGAGATAATTGGCACAACCATCAAGGGCAGAATAATAAAAGCAGTTTCGACATTCCGCGCTCAATGATTCTGCCCGAAAGACAGTTAACCTGCCATCGCGAAGAAGTCAGGGAATTTCCACGGCCCGGAAAAACTGGCTCGGACGGTTGGTGGTGCTGAAGCCGTCGGCGCGCACTTGGCCGCTGCTGGGCTCCGCCAGCCTAGTCAGGCACTTCGATGGCCCCTACGTACTCGTCGGAGGCACGCCGGAGGACCGCGCGGCCGCTCACGAATGGTGTTCCCTGTTTGCACCCGACGTGGTTTTCGGGCCGACGCCCCGGAGATATTCGGCCATCGCCATTACTGCGTAGTTCTATTCGGTCGCCTGACGCGCCGCGCCGGCGCAAAAATTTTCGGCGAAACGCCCTTTGAGAGGGTGTTACAAGTTTCTGCATAAGTCACTGTGCGAGAACGTGATGGAGCGCAAAATTGTGAATTTCAACAAAAGCCTGACGCATCGTTTCCAATTGGGTAGCTTTCGGTTGCATGAACAGCCTTCCCGTGACCGGCACCAGTCGTTTGCTCGACATTCTGGATCCATACCTTCCCGACGATTTCATCAACCAACATTGGAGCGCTCGTCCGGCCCGCGGCCCGCGCTGGCGGTTCAGCGCGGCGCAACTCTGGCGCGTACATTTGTTGGCGCTGCTGACGCCAGTCCATTCGCTCAATCTGCTCACGGTGATGCTGCCCGAGCAGCGCGCCTGGCGCGACTTTGCCCGGCTGCGCCATCGCCATCGCGTGCCCGACGTCCGCATCCTGAATGCATTTCGCCTCCATCTGGGCGTAATGGGATTGCGGCAGATCAACGACACGATCCTCCAGCCTTTGATCCAAACCGCAGCCTTGTGGGAGAACGCCACCGCACTCATCGACGCCACCGATCTGCCTGCCGCGTGCAGTGGCTTCAAAAAAAAGACACCGGCACTTACACGGCCCAACACGCGGCCCTGGGCGGACGCACGCTCAAGACCGGCCAGAGCCGTTGGTTCGTCGGCTACAAGAAACACAGCTTCCGCTTGTGGTGGCGCGAGTATTCGCAGTCGGTCATGCTCCTGCCGCTGGTCAGTTGGGTTACGCCCGCCAATGTTTCCGAGGGCGGTTTGCTCGTGCCCAGTCTCCAGTATTGTGATCGTCGCTGGTCGTGGTGGCCGCGCCAAGTCGTCGCCGACATGGGCTATCTGGCGGCCGAAAGCAAACGCCGGTGTCGGGAACGCTGGCGCGTGGCCATCGTGACGCATTTGCGCTCCGACATGAAACTGGTTGCGCCCTTCGTCAGCGAACGCGAGGCGACTTGTGAGCAAGGCCAGCCGTTGGAATGGCTCGGTTACGATGTGCGGGACGATCTGCATTGGTTTGGACCATTGCCACCAGCAGAACTTTGCAACCGTTGTTGGCAGGCCAGCGGCTGCCCACGCCAATTCGCTTATGCGCCTGCCGCTCACGAAACGCTGCTGGGATTGCTGCCGCTCAACACGCTGGCCGCCCGCCGACTGTTGCAACAAGTTCGTCCTTGGATTGAACCAGCTCAATCGTACGAGAAAAATCAACTCGGACTGGGTGCGATGTTCTTCAACAGCCTGAGACTGACTTGGTGCATGGCGCTGCTGGCTGACGCCGCCGTGTTGTTGCGGGCGCACGCGCTGTTGCACGCTGCCCCGGTGGAGCGCGCGCTGCTGTGTGAACTGGCGCTGCAACAGGGGGAGTTGAATTTTGAGCCCTGATCGAGTCAAACCAGATTTATGCAAATTCGCCCAGTTTTCCACATCTTCATTCATTGAAACTTGTAACACCCTCTTTGATGGTCGTTTCGCGCAACCAGCAATTTCCTGGTGCTACGCGCAGTAGGCCGCGCCAAAGGGGCTAGCCTTCTGGACACCATCATCCACAGGCGCTGGCCTTAACGCCGGCGCACCCCTTCAGACGGTCACGAGTTCTTTGACTTCGTGTTCCAATCGCCGGCCAAGCCGGTCGCTGACCACTTCCAGGTCGTAATGGGATTGCAGATTCAGCCAAAACTGGGCCGACATTTTGAAATACCGGCCCAAACGCAACGCGGTGTCCGCCGTGATGGCGCGTTGCCCCTTGACGATCTCATTGATGCGCCGCGGGGGCACCCCAATATCCTTCGCCAACCGGTATTGGCTTAACGCCATCGGTTTGAGGAAATCCTCCTCCAGAATCTCTCCTGGCGTGATGTTGGCCAGCCGTTTGCTTTTCATAAATCGTTCAATGGTAATCCACAATTTCAACTTCATGCGCGCCGGACTCCCAGCGAAAACAGATCCGCCACTGGTCGTTGATACGGATGCTGTGTTGTCCGGTCCTCCCGCCTTTCAACGCCTCCAGCCGGTTGCCCGGCGGCACCGCCAGGTC
>Ga0316217_10006537_pt1 | contig 11491 bp, 10 predicted proteins | sample 1anoAmetaG_FD_203633 | JGI IMG/M metagenome (GOLD analysis project Ga0316217, IMG submission 203633) | Freshwater microbial communities from Trout Bog Lake, Wisconsin, USA - 1anoA | ecosystem: Environmental > Aquatic > Freshwater > Lake > Hypolimnion/Profundal zone | place: USA: Wisconsin... | reverse complement strand
CGGCGCTCCCGATCTTCCAGAGTCATCCAGCGATTGAATTGGAGTTGCGCCTGCCGAACCGTTGCCTCGATGCTCGGAATCCCGTGCTCGTTGAGCGCCGTGTCGTTGGCCTCGGTCACGAAGGCGATCTGGTTCTTGAGATCCGCCAGCCGATTGTTGACCGGTGTAGCCGACAGCATGAGGACGCGTGTCTTCACTCCAGCCTTGATGATGCGTTGCATGAGGCGGTCGTACCGGGTCTCGCGTGAATTGTGGGTCGCCTTGTTGCGGAAGTTGTGGGATTCGTCGATGACAACCAGGTCATAGTTGCCCCAATTCACATGGGCAAGATCGATGTCGCCCGAAGTACCGCCGTCTCGGGAAAGGTCGGTGTGATTTAGTACGTCGTAGTTGAAGCGGTCGGAGGCCAGGAAGTTGCGGCGATCATTCGCCTTGTAGAGTGTCCAGTTGTCGCGGAGGCGCTTGGGTACCAGCACGAGCACGCGGTCATTGCGCAGCTCGTAGTATTTGATGATGGCGAGCGCCTCGAACGTCTTGCCAAGTCCCACGGAATCGGCAATGATGCAGCCGCCGAGGCGTTCGAGCTTGTCGATGGCCCCAATAACGCCGTCACGCTGGAACCTGTACAGCTTCTTCCAGACCGTTGTGTTCCGGATGCCGGTGGCGGACTTGACGATTCGCTCCTCGTCGAGTTCGTCCCCCATATCCTTGAAAACCTGGAATAGCGTCAGGTAGTAGACCAGCGACGGCGCCTTCGAGTCGGCCAGTTCCTGAAGAAGTGAGAGAAAGGCGGTCTTCTGCTGATCTGAGGCCGGCAGGGCACTCCAGAGGCTCGTGAACCAGGAACCAAGGACGGCGGATTCCTCCGGCTTCTCCGAACACTGGATTAGGCCGAATTGATTGCCCGGAGTGATCCCCAACCCTTCGGTTGTGAAGGCGCAGTTTCCCGTGATGACACGCTGTTTCTCCGACTCGGGCACTCCACCGATCAGGATGGATTGTGGAAGCCGGCCCGGCGCAATGCGCAACTCGGCCTTCCGCCTAATCCACGTACCACACTCACGGGCCAGCCAGCGGAGTTGGAGGCGATTCCGGAATGCGCGGTCGGCATTCGACCCGGTCAGCCCAAGCTCCTCGCTTTCGGCATTCGGGAGCACGATGCGGCAAGCGTCGAGTTTGTCCAGCAAATCGCGCAGCTCCGCGTAGGCGAATAAGGAGAATTCGGAAGAGGCAAAATCGAGACAGGACGGGGCTACCAGCGATCTGCGCAATTCGTCGATCACACGGTCTGAGCCTGTGTTCTTAACCAGCTTCATTGCTTACCAACCTGATCCAAGGACTATAGAAAAGTATAGATCGTTCAGTTGCTTAGAGCTTCCAACGGCGCGTTCGTAGGTCTGCATGATTTCGTCTGTGCAGGGGAGGCACAATTCAACCGTGTGGCCTTCGAATATGGCCTCGGGTATGGACAACAAGCACGAATTTGAATTGGACAATACCGAACAGATGGAGCTCATCCTCGACAAAAGAAAAGACCCCGGAAAAGCCATTCGCTCCATGAAGCACCGTTTGGCAAGGACGGGTAGCGGAATTCTCGATCCTGGCAGAGCTGTTCCAACGTGACCGGGGTGGTAGAGGGCTAGGAGCGTAGCGTCTTCAGCCTGGCGTACTGCTCCTCAGTCAGATTCAGGAATACCCCGCCTCTGCCAATCTCGATCGCCTGATCCAGCGCCTGCCGGCTTTCCAAGTTCGACAACCCACCGCCCCGCTCAACCAACTCAACGACCTTGTCTGGCGACGCGAAGTGCAGTTTCCTGGGCAGGGGAGTCTTCAAGTCCTTTTCCAGGAACTGGACCTGCCAGCCCTTGCGATCCATGAAGGACATGTAAACCCGGCGGCGATCATCTTGACGGGGCATGGGAACAGGATAGGCGAATAAAATACGAAAGTCTAGCTAGGGCGACGGGGATTAGGTTACCAATCCCTGTCCTTGAGAGGTCTCTACACCGCTTTTCCCTGCGACTGCCCGTATGGATTTGACAAGGTGGTACGAGTATGAGATCCTGTTTTTGTTCAATAAGAACTCGTACTGCAAGTCGTACTCGTCAGAATTAGGGAGAACAACATGGGTTTGCAGACATCAATCGAGAATGTATCTCGTACAGAGGACGGTCCGTATACGTGCTATGACGCCGTCATGACGGCCCACGACATCTCGCAGCTCTTCAAAACAGGATTCCTGAAGGTGGATGACGAGCGCCAGCGCGGCATTGACTCGGTAACCGGAAAACAGGTCCGGGACGATGAGAAGGTCGAGCGATGGGCCGAGCAGCTCCTCAAAGGCGAAGCCTATCTCGGCCAACTGAGCTGGAACTTCCGGAAAGACGAGACCACCCTTGAATACGACGAAGAAAAGCGATCACTGAAGATCGGCGCAGGTGCAGCCACGATCCCGGATTCGAGCCACCGTCATATGGCTCTGCTGAAAGCCGCCGAAAGTGTCAACCGCGGCAGCTCTTTCCGCCTAGACCGCAAGGTCAGCGTGCGAATCTACAACGTCCCCGCCGCCGAGGAGAATCGCATCTTCTACGCCATGAACCAAGAAGGCAAGAAGTCTGACCCAACCCGCTCTAAATGGCTGCACCGGCTGGGCGCCACCAAGATCGCAGGAGCATTGGCGGAGCAGTGCCCATCGCTCAAAGACAACGTGGATACCATCCGCGACCGCCTCAGCAAAAGGAACAACCGCCTGTGTGCCTTTAACACGCTCAGCGTCGCATTTGAAATCTACTGGGCAGATTGCAACCCCGAAGAAGAGGAAACCTTCAAGGCATCCGTCGACTACGTGATCCAGTTCTGGAATAAGCTGGCCGCAGTCAGGCCTGAGCTAGCCAGACTCGACATCGCCCGCCGCAAGCGCGTGCGAGAAACGCTGCTAGTCGATTCCGCCCTGGCGATCTCCGCCTATGTGGCGATCGCGCGCAAGATGCAGGATCAGCAAATCGATCTCGCTCGACTAGAGCGGCTTGGCAAACCAGTCAACGTGACCGTCAAGAGCGCCGCCGGCGAGGAGCAGCGGGAAATAGACCTGTTCTCGCGGGACAACCCAGTGTGGGAGCAGATTGGCATCCTCGTTCCGTCCACAAAGAAAGGCGGCCAAAAGGCCTTTACGCTGCGCAACGCCCGGCAGACGCGCGAGGCGATGTTGAAGACCTTGGAAAAGGTGCTGACACTGAACGCCCAACTCGATCTTCAGCCTGCACCGGAAGCCGTCGCGGAGCGCATAGGTTGAGGGGGCAGAGTCAATAACAAGTAAATGCAAAGAGGATTTCCTTATGGCTCAATTCACAGTCAGGATCGAACTCCACGAGGCCCAACGGGCCGACTACGAAACGCTGCACGCCGCCATGGAACGCAGGGGCTTCTCCAGGCTCATCACCGGCGACAACGGCGGCGTCTATCAACTCCCTTGGGCCGAATACAACGGCACGGCGAACCTTTCAAGCAGCGAAATTCGCGACATTGCACACGACGTCGCCAATACCACCGGCAAGACAAATTCCGTCCTTGTAACGGAAGCGACGAGTCGCGCATGGTCAGGCCTCACGCTGGCGAGGAGCTAGACATGGCAAGCTTACCCTCTTCAAACCGCAACTGGGAAGACGTCTTCTGCACCTGGGGCGGAGCTCCAAGCGCGAGCGCACAGACGAAATACGAAAACGCAGAGCGGGCCATCGTCAAGGCGGTCAACGCCAGCCAGAAGCTCAGTGCGAAAGATATCGAAGTCTTCGTGCAAGGCTCCTATGCCAACCGGACCAACGTCCGTCAGGACAGCGACGTCGATGTCTGCGTGTTATATAAGGGCGCGTTTTTCCCCGACTACAGCATGAGCCAAGGGTTAACCGGCGCGCTGCTCGGTTTCCCCGACGGCCGCTACCTCTACACGGAGTTCAAGAACGATGTGGAAGCGGCCCTCAAGTCCTACTTCGGCGCAGCTTCTGTTACGCGCGGAAAGAAAGCTTTTGATGTGCATGCAAATACCTATCGCATCGACGCGGATGTGGTGCCGTGCTTCGAACACAGGCGGTACCTGGGCGACTTGTGGAGCAACCGGTACGAATCCGGAACAGAACTTCACCCGGATAGTGGCGGGGCAATCGTCAACTGGCCGCGGCAAAACTACGGCAATGGTGTTGTAAAGAACAATGCCACAGGCCGTCGGTTTAAGGCCGTCACTCGAATCCTCAAGAGTCTGCGAAACGAGATGGTGGAAAACGGGCACGACGTGGCCGCGCCGATCCCGTCCTACCTGATTGAATGCTTGGTCTGGAACGTTCCCGATGCGAGATTCGGTGGCAATGAGTTCCGCGACGACGTACGATCTGCCATCGCCTTCCTTTGGAAGGAAACTCTCAGCGACGGTGCATGTGGGGACTGGGGAGAAATCAACGACCTGAAGTACCTCTTCTGGGCTGGGCAACCGTGGAGCCGGGAGCAAATAAACAAGTTTCTCTATGCCGCTTGGAACTACATAGGATTCAAATAAGATGACAACATATCTCAAGGCGATCATTTACTCGACTGTAGCCATATGGGCGACAGTTCTGCTGGCCACTGGCCAACACCTCTCGCTGGGATGGTTGCGCCCGTTATCAACGGTCACAAGCGCAGTTTTGCTGCTGAGCATGGCATTCGAGCTCTGGCTCTGGAAGCTTCCGCTGCTGCACGGATGGTTCGTGAAGCGGCCGGTCATCGAGGGAACCTGGCGAGCTCAACTCCGCTCAAACTGGAAGGATGCCAGCGGCGCCGCCATTCCGCCGATAGAAGGATATGTCGTCATCCGTCAGACCCTCCTGAACTTGAGCATGCGGCTCATGACCAAAGAGTCCGCATCCCATCTAGTCGGGACAGAAATCGTCTGCGCTTTGGACGGTCTCTACTGCGTGAGTGGTGTTTATCGAAATGAGCCACGCTACCAGGATCGCACCCACAGCCAGATTCATTTCGGAGCCCTCTGGCTGCGAGTGATCGACACTCCCACGCAAATGCTCGAAGGGCACTACTGGACCGATCGCAACACAGCAGGTGAAATGCAGCTCACTGAGAAGCGAAGGGAGAAGTTTCAAGACTTCGAATCAGCACGGGCTTTTTACGCACAATTGCCGCCAACGGGGAAGCATTAGTGACGGCCCATGTAGCCGGAAGGGACAGTGGATTTACACAAGATTCCCAAACTGTGCTTCGAGGGCGAGCGGACGTGGAAACGCGGTTTGGCCTGTTATCGCTAAACGAGAGCATAATGCGACGAAAGCCGAATACGCTCCTCCGCCCAATTCGCTCCCCTCACACTGAGGCTATCGGTTGGCATGGAAGAAATGTGCGGCTAAAGCAGAAATACGTTTCGCCCTACAGACCAATGGAAACGCAAATCTCGTTCCTGATAATGCACTAGAATTGATGCAGCAACGGCAATCGGACATTCTATGACCCAGCGCGTCGGTGGACCCAAAAAGATCGGTAAGGGCGACATTACGGGCGCTCTTGGCGTCAACATCATTGAGCGCCGCCTTTTGGAGATGGGTTATCTCTGGTATCCCTCCGGCGGCGTCGAAGCCGGCATCGACGGTCGGCTCGAAATCCGCGTGGAGTCCGGCGAAGTAACCAATCTGGTGGTTTCGGTACAAAGCAAGGCGACCGACGGCCCATTTCAAGCAGAAACACTGACCCATTTCAGCTTCGGCTGCAGCGACAGGGATCTCCAATACTGGCTTCGAGGAAACCTCCCGGTGATATTGGTCTGCTCACGGCCAAGAGCGGATGAAGCCTACTGGGTTTCGATCCGCGACTATTTTGCTGAGCCGCAACGAAAGGCCAGCAAGACAATTCGGTTCTCCAAGGCTGACGACGCGTTTGACCTGTCAGCCAAGGAACGAATCAAGCAGATCGCCGTTCCGAGCGACGGTGGGTTTTATTTGGGTTTGCAGCCGCGCCGAGAAACTCTCTTCTCGGATTTGTTGCCCGTCCGCGAGTTTCCGAATCGTTTTTACCGAGCTCGGGCTTTTCATTCGTCGCGCAAGGAAGCTCTGCATGCTCTCTACGCCGCCTACCCAGAAGGGCTAGTCGCAAAGGCCTTCATCATCCATGACGAGACGATCTTCTCATTCCTGGACCTTTCTGAAAGGTGGTGGGCAACGGTCGCTGAGAGAGGAACAGTAGAGAGCGATCTCACTTTCGAATGGTCGATCGATACCAACCCTGTCCGACGGAATCTATTTGTCGAACTACTAAATGTGACGCTTCAGGCGCAGCTTCAAGAGGACGGCATCCTCTTCTCGAAACTGAACGAGTTCTTTTACCACCGTGCAAGCGATGACCTCTCGGATGTCCGCCGGAGTTACATGAGCAGGCGGAATGAGGCGAGTCGTGACGTCTTTAAGCGTTATCAATCGAAGCTTGACCCGGACAAGACCTCCTACTACCGGCACTCGGCCTTTGTCGGTCAGTTCCTTCAATTGGACGGGAACTGGTTCCTGCAGATCACGCCAACGTATCGTTTCACGCACGACGGCAGAAACGACAGTCGATTCAGCGCCGACGCTCTAAGCGGTATCAAGCGTCTTGAGAAAAACCAGGCGGTTCATGGGCAAGTTGTGATGTGGGGCGCCCTTCTGCAAGCAGAAAACTTATTCAACCAGGGCAATATGCTGAAGTTTCTGCCTCTCATGAGATTTGAGACGGAAAGCGGATTCGATGACTCTGACTGGCTCAAGCGAGAGGATGAAGAAAAGCAAATGAGCATGGAGGATGAGGAGGCACAGGATCTGGAACAGGGGGACCTCGGTTTATGAACCTGTCGATATTGGAAGAGCCAGAGCTGGAGTTCGGTGGGAACAGTAGGCATGTCGACATTCGGTTCGGCATTCGTGATTACGGCCCCTTCGATCTGGGCTCGCCGCGGTCGCCGAAGCAAATTCAGATCGGACTGATTGGAACGCCTGAGACAACGGAGGCGGCCTCTCTGTGGCTGGAGAGATGCAAGCTTGGCATTGAGCGGAAGGAGAGTAAGCAGCCGAACCTGTTCCCGGCATTTCCTCCAGTGTCCACATCAAGCTCCTTTTGTTGCCTCTTTGAGACCGCGCGAGCATTAACGAGAAACATCGCCGGAAGCTCGATCTCGAGTTTAGCGACGGTGGCCGAGATGAACCCTCGAATTGAAGCTGCGGCTCAACTCTTTCTCGGTGAAATCGAAGTCCTCTGCGAGAACGCGAAACCGGACGTGATAGTCTGCGCCCTTCCCCTTGAATTGCTGGAGATCCTCTTTGAGGAACGACGTTTCCCGGGAAGGATGGACCTGCACCACCTTCTTAAGGCGCGCTCAATGCAGTTCCGCACACCGATCCAGCTAATTCTGCCAGGAACCTACGATGAGTCAAAGGCCAAGAAGCAGAAACGCGCAGGAACACCGCGGCCGCTCCAGGATGCGGCAACGAGGGCGTGGAATTTCTTCTCCGCCCTCTACTACAAGGCTGGCGGTACGCCGTGGAGGCTTCAGCGAGACCCGTATCAACTCGACGCGTGCTTCGTTGGCATCAGCTTCTTCGAGGCTCTGGACCAGTCGCGCCTGACCACTAGCATGGCCCAGGTCTTCAACGAACTTGGTGAAGGTGTCGTTGTGCGCGGCGGAGCCGCTGCACTTTCAAAAGAGGATCGTCAGCCCCATCTGGGGAAAGAAGATTGCGAGGAGCTACTAAGAAACGCCTTGGCCCGGTACCGCGAAGTACACAAAAACCTCCCGGCGAGAGTCGTCGTTCACAAGAGTTCTGCATTCTCAGCAGAAGAGCAGGTGGGAGCGAAGGCCGCAATTCTCGGGGCGGGAGTTGAGATTTACGATCTTCTCCACATCACCAATTCCGATATCCGACTGTACCGCGATGGCGTATATCCGCCGCTGCGTGGGACATTCCTGCAAACGAGCTCAAAGAGATTCTGCCTTTACACAAGGGGCAGTGTCCCATTTTTCGAGACCTATCCGGGCCTCTATGTCCCGCGCCCCATCGAGGTCACCACTGCTGCGGGTGAGGAGACACCACTCTCAATTGCCAAGGAGATTCTCGCGCTCACCAAGATGAACTGGAACAGCACACAGTTTGACGGTTCCATGCCATTGACCATTACGGCAGCGTCGGGCGTCGGAAAAGTCCTGAAGCACTGCACAGAGGGCCAACGCGTGGAGCCGCGATACAGCTTCTATATGTGACCATTTGCACCATGAAGATGTCCCGGATCTTGGGGACTGGCTGGGTGAAAAACTGAGACACTCGCGACTTCGTCCATAAACTCCGAGCGGAACGGATCCTCGGTTGGCGCAAAATCGCAGAGTATCAATTCGAGCAGAGGCACAGTGATCGAGAGGCGGCTGTCTGCCTAAACTGCGCCACCCAGGATAGATCCCTGAAACGCCGTTATCTTCGTGGAACCCGTCGACCCCCGGGAACGTCGGCCGCCATGTAGGATTCCAAGCGGGGTTCCTCGCTCACAGTTGACAACGGCCCTAAGGATGCCCTCCTTAGGGCCGTTTTGCGTTCAACTTGGAATCTTGCGCCTTGGCGAGTTGTTGAGCTGCTGATGGTCTGGATTGCAGCAGGCATAGCCGATGCATCGATCCGGGGGCAGGTGGTGCCGAAGGTACATGCCAACCGGGATTGGCCCCTCATAGGCCTCATAGAAGGCCCGGTGGGCTTTCACTTCCTTGTTGCCGGAGTATAGGCGGCCGTATCCGTAGGCATCGAGAGAACCGGTGAACTGCCAGCATTTCGTGTCGGGAAGAACCTGGATCAGGTTGACCAGGTTCTTTGGCGTAAGCTCCATGAATTCAGTTTAACCGGATTCAACCGGTTTGGCCTTTTCGGTGTCAGTTTTGGTGTCAGTTGGAATCGGTAATCGGTGCCGATCTGTGCCTTTCGGTGCCACTTTTCCACAAAAAGCAAGATTGCCACCAAATAGAATGGGGGCCTTGGAAGGCCCCCATTATGTTGATTCTACTGATCTTATGGCGGAGAGGGAGGGATTCGAACCCCCGATAGCCTTGCGACTATGTCTGATTTCGAGTCAGGTGCATTCAACCGGGCTCTGCCACCTCTCCGCTTTGTAACTGCCTCATTCTCCCTTGGCCATCAAACACTCCTTGAATCTGAACTGTGCCTATCAATACCGCAATATAAGGCTCAGTCCATACCGTTCAGGGGTGGATGCTGATTTTGATGACAAGCCGCCGGGTGCGAAAGGGCAGTGCGAGATACAACCCTCGCAAAATCAGTTTACCGGCAACACCGGAGCGGTTGCAATGGCGACCGCCTGGATCGGCCTCCCTGGTTAACAAAGATGGAGGGTTGCCCCTGATCCAACTGCCAAGATTGAGCCAGGTTCTCTCTTGACAGATGGGGCAAAGTAGAGGAGAGTATGACTGCGAGTCAAAAACGGTTGTACGTCGATTATGGGCAGAAGTCATATGGTTCAAGCTACTGGTACGGTTAGCAGCTCAGATGCAGGCGCCATGCCACAGAACTACGCGGCGGGGATGGGGCGTCGTGAGCGGCGTGCGGCAGAGACGCGTCTGCGGCTGTTCCGCTGCGCGCTTCAGCTCTTTGCCGAGCGCGGATTCCCAAACGTCACTGTTGAGGACATTACTGAAGCCGCGGATGTGGGCAAGGGGACCTTTTTCAACTACTTCGAAACCAAAGATCACGTTCTGGGCGTGATGGCAGAGATTCAGCTTGGCAAAGTGGGCGAGGCGCTGGCGCTGGCTGCGGATGACAAGCAGACGATTCACTCTGTGCTGCATCATCTGTTCCTCCGCGCTGCGGAGGAGCCTGGTCGGAGTCCAGACCTGGCTCGCGCACTTATCTCCTCATTTTTGGCCAGTGAGGGAGTGCGTAAACTGATTGCCCGCAATATGCAAGAGGGTCGGAGGATGATCGCGGAGGTTGTAGCCGCGGGCCAGAAGCGCGGAGAGATCAACGCGACCTTGAAGAAGGAAAAGGTAGCGATCCAGGTATTACAGGCGTTCATGGGTACTGTTCTCTTCTGGTCGCTGCATGAAGAACCCGCGCTCAGCGTGTGGATCGAAGACAGCTTTGCGCACTTCTGGAGATCGATTGCCGCTGGCGGCAAAGGGCAGGAACTATGAAACTGGATTTTCGCAACGCGCTCTATATTTCATTGCTGGCCATGGCTGGGGGCCTTGGTGCGGCCGCGCTGTGTGCGGGGCAACCGGCAGCGCCTTACCGGCTATCGCTGCAGGATGCGATTCAGAGAGCGCTTCAGGCTAACCTTAATGTGCTGGTGGCTGGCACGCGCGTTGACGAAGCCGAGGGCACGCGGATGCGGCGCCTGTCGGCGGCACTGCTTCCGCGCGTGAATGCGCAGGCCTACTCCAACGTGCAGAACCGCGATCTGAGGGCATTCGGTATTTCGTTGCCGGGATCGCCTGAGGTCGTGGGGCCGTTCTCGAACTATGACTTCAGGATCTACGCGCAGCAGAACATTGTCGATTTGGGCAGCTTACGAACTTTGAAGGCTAGCGAGCATACACTTGACGCGGCGAGGATGGACGAACGCGAGGCGCGCGATCTGATTGTTCGCTCTGTTGCCGCTCTCTACCTGGAGGCGCAGTCTTCCGAGGCGCGCGTAAAAGCCGCTCAGTCGCGGGTCATGGACGCGAGTGCGCTGCTTAAACTGGCGAAGGACAAGCATGATGCGGGGACAGCAACTGGTGTAGACGTACTGCGTGCACAAGTGCAACTAGCCAACGACAAGCAGGCGCTGCTGGTAGCCGAGAATCACTTGAAGAAGTCGCTGCTGGCGCTGGCGCGCAATCTCGGCATGAGTCCGGGAACGGCCCTGGAACTCGCTGAGCAGCTTCAGTATCAAGCGCTGGAACAGCCTTCGCCGCAGATACTTTTACCGGCAGCCCTGTTGACTCGTGCCGATTATCTCTCGCTCGCCAGTCAGCGCCAGAGCCTGGCCGAGCAGCAGCGCGCCAGCCATGCCCGTTCGTATCCAAAGTTGAGCGTAAATGGAAACCTGGGTGAAATTGGCCGCAGTATTGGGGGCGTAAAGACCACTGGCGCGATTCAAGGCCAGATCGACTTTACGGTATTTGATCGCGACCGCAACGGCGAGGCGCAGGAGATTGCCAGCCGTATGAAGCGAGTAGATGAACAGATTGCGGATCTTCAGCGTGGCGTGGAAGAAGAGATCCGGGAGGCACTGCTCAATCTGGACTCGGCGGCCGAGCAGGTGACGGTTGCTCTGGAAGGACAGAAGCTTGCCGAGCGCGAACTAGTGCTTGCGCAGGATCGCTTTCAGGCGGGCACGGCCAATAATGTTGAAGTGGTAACCGCGCAGGACGAGTTGGCGCGCGCTGAGGAGAATTACATTGTTGCCGTCTCCAGCCATGTGGACGCTAAGTTCGCGCTAGCTCGCGCCATGG
>Ga0316217_10006536_pt1 | contig 11492 bp, 5 predicted proteins | sample 1anoAmetaG_FD_203633 | JGI IMG/M metagenome (GOLD analysis project Ga0316217, IMG submission 203633) | Freshwater microbial communities from Trout Bog Lake, Wisconsin, USA - 1anoA | ecosystem: Environmental > Aquatic > Freshwater > Lake > Hypolimnion/Profundal zone | place: USA: Wisconsin... | reverse complement strand
AAAACGCTTACAAAAACCAGTAGCTAGATTTAATTTAAATTCAAGTTATTTTAAAAATATTTCAGAATTTTCTAGAATTTTTGATTCAAATTATTATCGTTTAAGTAGAATAGGTCGATTAAAAATGAATAGTCGATTAAATTTAAAAATTAGTGAAAGACTTCAAACTATAACCTATGAAGATATATTTGCTATTACTGATAAACTAATAAGTCTAACAATCTCGAAAGCTGTTCAAGATGATATTGATCATTTAAAAAATCGACGTGTAAGGTCAGTTGGAGAATTATTACAAAATTTATTTAGAATAGGATTTCAAAGGTTAGTTCGCAAATTGAGAAATCAAACTAATAAAATCGATTCTGGTAATTTATTAAGTTTTAATATTGTAAATGCTACAGTTCGAGAATTTTTTGGATCCAGTCAATTGTCACAATATCTTGATCAAACTAATCCATTATCATCAATGACTCATCGTCGTCGAATTAGTGGACTTGGACCAGGTGGATTTGATCGTGATAGAATAAGCTTTGCAGTTCGTGATATTCATCCAAGTCATTATGGTCGAATTTGTCCAATTGAAACACCAGAAGGACAAAATGTTGGTTTAATTGCATCATTAACAACTTGTGCTAGAGTAAATAAATCAGGATTTATAGAAACTCCATTTTGGCGTGTTATAAATGGAAAAGTTATTAAAACAGGAAATCCAATTTATTTAACAGCTGAAATTGAAGATTTTTATAAAATTGCTCCAGCTGATATTGCAACAAATAAAGAAAATTATTTAATAAAAAATGTAATTCCAGTTCGTTATAAACAGGATTTTATTAATGTTAATCCATCAGAAGTTGATTTTATATCTATTTCTCCAATTCAAGTTGTTTCTGTAGCAGCGTCATTAATTCCATTTTTTGAACATGATGATGCAAACCGTGCTTTGATGGGATCAAATATGCAACGTCAATCCGTTCCATTAATATTTCCCCAAAAACCAATTGTTGGAACAGGATTAGAAAATCAAATTGCAATTGATTGTGGAATGGCATTAACAACTCAAGTTTCAGGTACTATACATTCTGTAACAGCTAATAAAATTGTTATTAAAGATGAAAATAATACTAAAAAATTCATATACAATTTACAAAAGTATTTACGCTCAAACCAACAAACTTGCATTAATCATCGTCCGATTGTTTGGAAAGGTGAAAAAGTTAAATCGGGAGAAATATTAACGGATGGCCCTGCTATAACGAATGGTGAATTAGCTTTAGGGCAAAATGTTTTAATTAGTTATATGCCTTGGCAAGGTTATAATTTTGAAGATGCAATTTTAATAAATGAAAGATTGGTTTATGATGATATTTTTACTTCTATTCATATTGAAAGATATAAAATCGAAATTGATAGAACTTCGGAAATATCGGAACAAACAACAAAAAATATTCCAAATTTAAGTCTCTCAGAAGTTAAATATTTAAATGATGATGGAATTGTTAATGTTGGTAAATTTGTTAAACCAGGTGATATTTTAGTAGGTAAAGTAATTTCAAATAATAGTTCGGAACAATTGCCTGAATCTAAATTATTACGCGCTATTTTTGGGGCAAAAGCAAAAGGTGTAAAAGATAATTCGTATCGAATGCCAGATGGAGAATATGGTCGAGTTATTGAAACAGTAACATTTAATCGAAGAACAAAATTAACTTATAAATTTGAAAAAATTTATGTTTTTGTTGCTCAAATTCGAAAAATTCAAGTTGGAGATAAAATTGCTGGTAGACACGGAAATAAAGGAATTATTTCAAGAATTTTACCACGTCAAGATATGCCTTTTTTACCTGATGGTACACCTATTGATATTATTTTAAATCCATTGGGAGTTCCATCAAGAATGAATGTTGGTCAACTTTATGAATGTCTTTTAGGATTAGCAGGCGATAAATTAAACTCAAGATTTAAGATTTTACCATTTGATGAAATGTATGGTTTAGAAATGTCAAGAATTTTAATAAATAAAAAATTAAGACAAGCTTCAATTGTAAAAAATGAAAGTTGGTTATTTAATCCTTATGCTCCAGGAAAAATGGTCTTAATTGACGGACGAACAGGCAAAGAATTTGATAATCCAATTACTGTTGGAAATGCTTATATGTTAAAACTTATTCATTTAGTTGATGATAAAATGCACGCTCGTGCAACAGGACCATATTCACTTATTACTCAACAACCATTAAGAGGAAAAGCTCAGCACGGAGGTCAACGATTTGGAGAAATGGAAGTTTGGGCTTTAGAAGGGTTTGGAGCTGCTTTTACTTTAAAAGAACTTTTAACAATAAAATCGGATGATATGCAAGGTCGAAATGAAACATTAAACGCTATTGTTAAAGGGCAAAGAATTCCAAAATTTGGAATTCCAGAATCATTTAAAGTTTTATTACAAGAATTGCGTTCTATTGGTTTAGATATGAGTACCTATAAAATTGAAAGATTTAGTTCAAATGATACATATGAAGTTGAAGTTAACTTAATTGAAAAATATAATGCTTTATCTAAAACTTTTTCTCCTAATTCAAATATAAACGAAATTTCATTTTAATAATAATGGTACAACTTGCAAAAGAATTTGATTATATAAAAATTAAGTTGGCATCTCCAGCTCGAATTTTGCAATGGGCAAATAGAAAATTACCTAATGGGCAATTTGTAGGAGAAGTTCGAAAATCAGAAACAATTAATTATCGAACTTTTAAACCAGAAATGGATGGCTTATTTTGTGAGCGTATTTTTGGTCCAAATAAAAGTTTGGAATGTGCTTGTGGAAAATATAAACGTGTTCGATATGAAGGATTAATATGTGAAAGATGTGGAGTTGAATTAACTGAATCTCGTGTCAGAAGACATAGAATGGGATATATTAATTTAATTTATCCCGTAACTCATGTTTGGTATATAAATAGTAGACCAAATTTTATGTCTTTATTATTAGAAGTTGAAGAATGTGAAAAGCAATTAGATACAACTTATACTACACATTCCGAAAAATGTAAAAAATGTGGAGGCTTAAAATTAACTACTTCAACAATTGTTGATTTATGGGATGAACGAATTAAAAGAATTAAATTAGCTTCTTTAGCATATTTTGTTGCTGAAGATGAAATTTCATTTTACGGTTTACATTGGGATTTACAACAATATAGAAGAAGTCGAGAATTAGGTTATAGTGGCTATCCTCTAAAGCCGTATCCGAAACCACAAAATAGAAGATATAATACCCCAAAATATTTGTTACGTGCAACACCTAACTTTTTAATTGGAGCTCCATTAATAAAACGTGAGCTAGAAAAATTAAATTTAAAGGCGGAAATTTTTAGAACGAGATGTTTTATTTTAGTTTGTACCAAAATTTTAAACAAAGAAAAACCTTTATATGATGAGTCAAAATGGTTTCGAAAATGGGAACAACAAAGGATTTATAAAATTCGTGAACAATCTATTAAAAGAATTCGAATTTTAGAAAATTTAATTGGAACAGGTTCAAGTCCTGCTTGGATGATTTTAAAAGTGTTACCTGTTATTCCTCCAGCTTTAAGACCAATGATTCAATTAGAAGGCGGTCGTTTTGCCACATCAGACTTAAATGAATTATATCGGCGAATAATTACAAGAAACAATCGATTATTAAGATTATTAGAAATTGATGCTCCACAACTAATTATTCGAAATGAAAAACGACTACTTCAAGAAGCTGTTGATACTTTAATTGATAATGGAAAACGAGGTAAAATTGCTTTAAGTGCAAATAATCGACCATTAAAATCATTATCAGATATTATTAAAGGAAAACATGGTAGATTTAGACAAAATTTATTAGGAAAAAGGGTTGATTATTCAGGTAGATCCGTTATTGTAGTAGGACCAACGTTAAAATTAAATCAATGCGGTTTACCTTATGAAATGGCGATAGAACTTTTCCAACCTTTTATAATTCGCGAATTAATTAATCAAGGTTTAGCAAGTAATATGAAAATTGCTAAAAACTTAATTCAACAAACTGAACCAATCATTGATCCGGTTTTAGAAAAAGTTTTAAAAAATCATCCTATTTTTTTAAATCGAGCACCTACGTTACATCGTTTAGGAATTCAAGCATTTGAGCCAATTTTAGTACAAGGCAGAGCAATTAAATTACATCCATTAGTTTGTTCAGCTTTTAATGCAGACTTTGATGGAGATCAAATGGCAGTTCATATACCATTATCGTTGGAAGCGCAGGCTGAATGTTACATGTTAATGTTAGCACCTTATAATTTTTTGTCACCTGCTAATGGCGAACCAATAATTATGCCAAGTCAAGATATGGTTTTAGGTTGTTATTATTTAACAGTTAATAATATTAAAGGTTTAGCAGGATCAAATCATTATTTTGCGAATTTAGAAGATGTTATTTTAGCTTATGAACAAAATGAAATAGAAATTCATAGTTCAATTTGGATCAAATATAATAATGAAAATAATGGAACTTCTAATTTAATAAAAAAAATTGACTTAAAAGACAATACAATTATTGAATATTACGAAAATTTACAAATTCGAAAAAAGAAAGATGGAAATACAATTGTTACATATTTAAAAACAACAACAGGTCGTGCAATTTTAAATTATACTGTTCAAAAAACATTAAATTTTTTATAAATAAATTCTTTAAATACTGAAAAATTTTTATGAAAAATTATACTTATCAAAATAATTTAATTGGTAAAAAACAATTAAGACAGCTATTAGCATGGAGTTTTACAAACTATGATTCTATGCAAGCTTGTTCTCTAGCTGATGAATTAAAATATTTAGGATTTAAATATGCAAGTCAAGCTGGAATTTCAATTAGTATTGAAGATCTTAAAATTCCCTTTATTAAGAATTTAATGCTTGAAAAGGCTAACCAAGAAATTATAAATGCGGAAAAAATTTATTTAAAAGGAAAGATAACAGATGTTGAAAGGTTTCAAAAAATAATTGATACATGGAGTCTTACAAGTGAATCATTAAAAGAACAAGTTATTTATTATTTTAAAAACTATGATCCTTTAAATTCTGTATACATTATGGCATTTTCTGGAGCTCGAGGAAATTTATCTCAAGTTCGTCAATTAGTTGGTATGAGAGGTCTTATGTCTGACCCAAGTGGTGAAATTATGAAATTACCAATTAAAAAGAATTTTCGTGAAGGGTTAACAATAACAGATTATTTAATGTCTGGATATGGAGCTCGAAAAGGTATTGTAGATACTGCTTTAAAAACTGCAAATTCTGGTTATTTAACAAGAAGACTAATTGATGTTGCACAAGATATTTTAATAAGAGAAAAAGATTGTTTAACAACGCATTCATTTTTCTTTTCTGTTAATGATAATGAATCAAATAATAATTTAATTTATGACAAAATATTAGGTCGAGTTATTAATAAATCTATTTTTGATACAAAAACAAAAGATTTACTTGCTAAATCAAATACTCAAATTGATCCACAATTGATTAAAAAATTTCAACAAACATCTATTAAAAAATTTTATATTAGATCACCTTTAACTTGTAATTTATATCGTGCCATTTGTCAAAAATGTTATGGTTGGGATTTAGCAAACGAAAATTTAGTGGATATTGGCGAAGCAATTGGAATTTTAGCAGGTCAATCGATTGGAGAACCAGGTACTCAACTTACAATGAGAACTTTTCATACAGGAGGAATTTTTACTTCTGAAGCTAGACAACAAATTATTAGTCCATTAAATGGAATTATTAGATTTTATAAAATTTTAAAAACTGTAATTTTAAGAACTAATCGTGGTGAAGATGTTCTTGTTACAAAAAATTCTGGTTCATTAATTTTAATTCCAGATAATAAAAATGAAAAATTAGTTCAAATTGAAATTTTGAGAAATACAATTTTATTTCCTAAAAATAATCAATATGTTTCAAAAGATACTGTTATTGGAGAATTAATTAATACAAATAAACAAATTAAAACAGAAATAAAACCAATTTTAAGTAATACATCTGGAGAAATTTTTGTTCCACGTTTAAAAAATAAGGTTAATTTATTGAATAATAATAAATTAATATGGATTTTATCTGGACAACTTTATAATAGTCCAAGTAATTCATTTATAAATTTTTATCCTGATTATAAACTTAATAAAAATAGTTATATTTTTCGAACAAAAATACTAAACCATTATGATGGATTTATTAAAATTATTAAAAATAAAAAAGATTTATCTCAACTGAATATTAAAATTATTAATAACAAATATTTATTATCAAACTCTAACTTACAAAAATTATCATCAAATATTGATAATAAAAATTATTTTTTAACTTCTTCTGATTTAAAGTATCTTATCAAAATAAGAGTAAAAAAATCTAAAAGTTATCTACAAATAAGCAGAAATGAGAAATTTGGAACTTTAATTACAAATTCATTTCGAACATTAACTGGTGGTACTCTTTATTACGATCATCGAAATCTTTATCATTTTAATCAAATTAATATTAATATTCCATATTGGAATAGATTACATTCAATAAAAAAACATAAATCGAATATTTATTATCGAACAATTATTTGGCTGGGAGAAGAAATCCATAAAGTAAATTGTGAACAAAATATTTTACTTGTTGAACATGGTGACTTTATTTGTGAAGGATTTGAAATTATTCCAGGCCTTTTTTCTAAAACATCAGGAATTGTTATTATTAGACAAAAAAATACTCTTATTCAAACAATTTCAATTAAATCAGGTTTAGTATATGAAGGAAAAAAATTTAAAGATACAGCTAAAAAATTGTATTATCCTGGTGAAATTATATTTTCAAATATTATAATAACAGAATTATCTTTTTGTGAACATATCATTGGAAAATATACTGATCAATTATTAATTCGACCTATTAAAATTTATGAATTTCCTCATTTAAATCCTAGTCAAACGAGAATTCAAAATAATTTTAATAATCAATTAATTTTTAAATTAAATTCTAAATCCGTATATTTATATAAACCTAATCAAACCATTAAAAGTACAAAAAATTTAAATATAGTTTCAACTTTATTAATTCTTAAAACTAATAAATCATTACATAATAATTTAACTATTGAGTTATTGAATAATAAAAAAATAAATTCAATAGAGTTCCGAAGTACAGAAAAAATTTCTTTAAATAATTTTATTTTACCAAATTTAAGATATAAAAATTTAAAATCCTCTTTTCTTATTCAAAAAAATCAATTTGTAGATAGTTATAATACTTTAGGATATTTAGAAGCAGTTACTTTAAATTCTTTAGAAATTGTTAAATTTAAAATTAAAAAACAAGATACTAAACAAATTCTTTTAATTTCGAATAATGATTGTTTAGTGATTAAAAAAGATAAAATTGCTAATAAAAAAATAAATAATTTTGTTATTAATAGTGAAAATGTAAATCAAACAGGTAAAATTATTATTGAAAATAATAATTTTATTACAATTCAAAAAGGTCGACCATATTTTTTTCCAAATTGTAAAAACGAAGATTTGATTAATAAAACTAATTTACAATATAAGTTAATTCCTTTAAATCGTATTCGTTCTTTTCCAAAAACAGAAAAAAATATATCATTAAATTACTATAACATAATGAAACTTGTAGTTAAAAGAAAATATGATTTACATCATTTTTCAAAAACGATTATTAGTTTTAAATCACAGTTTTCGAAATTATTTTTGAAAAAAAATGGCAAGCTTTATAGTTGTTTAATTCCTCAGTTTTTCAAAAAATTTAGTATTAATAATAAAAATAAAGAATCAAATTTAATATTTAATAAAATAATCAGTCCAAATGATTCAAAATTTTCAGTATTAAAAAAAATGAATCGAACTTTATTATTACAAAGTTCAAATATTATTAAAAATAATAATTACGAATTAAATAATTCACAATATCAATTAATATTACTAAAATTTTTTGAACATCCATTTAAAAAATTAACAAAATCAATTGGATTATATTCAATAACAGAAGATTATTTTGAACAAGATGTAAATAGTGTATTTTGCAAAAATAGTGAGTTTCTAGAAAGCGGCGAAACAATTGGATTATTAAATCTTGAAAAAGAAATTACTGGTGACATTGTTCAAGGTTTACCAAGAATTGAAGAAATTTTAGAAGCAAGAAAAAAAAATTTAATTACGAAAAGAATTCCAACAAGTCAGAAAAAAGGTTTATTAATTCAAAAAACAAGTTTAGATCCAAATTTTGAATTTAGAAAACTAGGAACATCCATTAAAGAAAATGAAAGAATTAACCCACATAAATTATTAAAAGTTTATTTTAATTATTATGGATTAATGAAATTTTTTATCTGTGATCGAACTAAATCAATTAGATATAATCGTTTAATTCATAATTATGAAGGTAGTTATAAGAGTTTTAAAAAAGTTCAATCCTTTATTTTAAATTCTGTTCAATCTGTATACCAATCACAAGGAGTTACTATTAATGATAAACATTTAGAAGTCATTATTAAACAAATGACAACAAAAGTTTTAATAACTTATGAAGGTGATACTCCATTATTAAGAAGAGAAGTAATTGATTTATATCACATTCAATATATTAATGATATTATAAACATACAACAAAAAAAAACGGCATGCTACATTCCATTATTACTTGGAATTACAAAAGCTGCTTTAAATAATCCAAGTTTTATTTCAGCAGCTAGTTTTCAAGAAACAACAAGAGTTCTTACCAAAGCTGCAATTGAAGGAAGAATTGATTGGTTAAGAGGTTTAAAAGAAAACATAATTATTGGACATTTAATTCCAGCTGGAACAGGATCTCAAAATTATAGAAATTCTTTTAAAAACTATTTGTCAAATGGGGAATTAATTTCAACAAGATCTTTTCTTATTCCAAATATTTCTCAAAAAAACTAGACAAGTTTTTTAATGTTTGATAAAGTTTTGCTCATAAATTTAACTATTTAATTAAGTAATTTAAAATTTTTATGTCTGATATAAATTTATCCCAATTATTAGAAGCTGGGGTCCATTTTGGTCATAAAGCCTATAGATGGAACCCAAAAATGTTTCCTTATATTTACAGTGAAGTAAATAACATTCATATTTTAGATTTAGTGCAATCAGCAAGTTTATTACAAGAAGCAAATGTTTACTTGGAATCAGCTGCTAGTCAAGGAAAAAAATTCTTATTTGTTGGTACAAAACGTCAAGCTAGTAGTTTAATTGCACAAGAAGCAAAACGTTCGAATTCATTCTATGTTAATCATAGATGGTTAGGAGGAATGTTAACTAATTGGACAACTTTAAAAGATCGTATTGAGTGGCTTAAAACTCTTGAGCAACAAGAAGCTGATAATATTTTTAATTTATTACCAAAAAAAGAAGCATCATTACGTAGAAAAGAATTACAAAAGCTACGTAAACATTTAGATGGAATTAAAAATATGGAAGATTTACCTGATATAGCTATTATTATTGATCAAAAACGAGAAATGACTGCTATTCGTGAATGTAGAAAATTAGGAATTCCAATTGTATCTATTTTAGATACCAACTGTGATCCAGATTTAGTAGATATTCCAATTCCAGGTAATGATGATGCTGTTAGATCAATTAAATTAATCTTAAAATCATTAACAGATAGCATTATTAAAGGAAAACCAGAATTGAAATAAAAGTAATTTATAAATACATAATTAGAAAATTCTATGAAAACAGAAATAAATCCTCAAACAGTTAAAAAACTTCGCGAAGAAACAGGTGCGGGGATGATGAATTGTAAAAAAGCATTAGCAGAAAATGATGGGAATTATGAAAAAGCTGTTGAGTCGCTAAAATTAAAAGGAATGGTAACTGCTGATAAGAAAGCAAGTCGTAACACAAATGAAGGTATGATTTATTCTTATATTCATACTGGTAATAAATTAGGAATTATGGTTGAAGTAAATTGTGAAACTGACTTTGTTGCTAGACGTCAAGAATTCAATGACCTAGCAAAAAATATAGCTATGCAAATTGCTTCAAACCCCGAAATTGAGTTTGTTTCCTATTCAGATATTTCTGAATCTATTAAAGAAAAACTATGGAACTTTGAAAGTGGAAAAGAAGATTTAGAAAATAAACCTGAACAAATTCGTAACAAAATAGTTGAAGGGAGAGTTGAAAAAAATTTAAAAAAACAAGTATTATTGGAACAAGAATATATTCGTGATCCTAATTTAACTGTTAATGATTATATAAAACAAGTTATTTCAATTTTAGGGGAAAATATTCGAGTTACTAGATTTGTTCGATTCGTATTGGGTGAGAATGATAAATAATAAATTAATTATTATTTATTTTTAATATATTATCAAAAAATTTAAGTAATAAACATTATAAAGAAAAGGATTTAAATTTTTTTTTTCATTTCTTTGAAAAGATTATATTTTCAAAGAAATGAAAAAAATTACTAATGATTATGAATTATTAGTAACGTGCGCCTTCTGGATTAGCTTGAACACTATAACTTTTGATAGTATAGTGGATTTGACGGCCAATGCCTTCAGTACGTTCTAAGTAGAAACCTGGTTCATTAGTTGGACGGTTTACGATGAAAGACATAACGCAACTTTCAGTACCGTAACTTGCATCAAAAGCATTAATACGGATATAGCCTGCTGCACATGATTTACGAGCTTCTTTTAATTCAAATAATACAGATGCAGGATCTTTAATATCGAATAATGGTAAACCCCATAATTCCCAGTATGAGTTACGAGGATGTGGATCATCTGTCCATTCAACGTTCATAGCCCATCCTTTTCCAATACAGTAATTAATTTGTTTTTCAATTTGTTCATCAGTTAAATCTGGTAAGAACGAGAAGCAACCTTGTGTAAGTCTCACTATTCAAATACTCCTTTAGTTTTTTTTTTAAAGTAATTTATTATACGTTTGCTGTAGCTGTTTGAGCAAAGTCAGCTGTATCTGTAGATGTATAGTTAAAACTAATGTCTTTCCATAAATCTAAAGCTGTTTGTAATGGACCACATGTTCTAGCAGCTTCACGTAAAATTTTTGGACCAACTTCTTGGTTAAAGTAGTCTGCACCTTCATTACGAGCTAAAACCATTGCTTCTAAAGCAACACGGTTTGCTGTTGCACCTGCTTGAATACCATCTGGGTGACCAATTGTACCACCACCAAATTGTAAAACAACGTCATCACCTAAATAATGAACTAATTGGTGCATTTGACCACAGTGAATACCACCTGAAGCTACTGGCATACATTTACGTAAACTAGCCCAATCCATTTCAAAGAAAATACCAAAAGGTAAATTAACTTTTAAAGTCATTAAACGTAAAACATCATAGAAACCTTTAATCATTAAAGGATCACCTTCTAATTTACCTACAACTGTACCAGCGTGAATATGATCCA
>Ga0316217_10006535_pt1 | contig 11493 bp, 11 predicted proteins | sample 1anoAmetaG_FD_203633 | JGI IMG/M metagenome (GOLD analysis project Ga0316217, IMG submission 203633) | Freshwater microbial communities from Trout Bog Lake, Wisconsin, USA - 1anoA | ecosystem: Environmental > Aquatic > Freshwater > Lake > Hypolimnion/Profundal zone | place: USA: Wisconsin... | reverse complement strand
CTTCGGGCGGGGTTTCGCTGGTAGGGTCGCAGGCTCCGGGTTTTGTTGGGGGGCCGTGGAATATTATTGGAGGACCTGTAAGTAACCTGCTTTTTGATAATGCAGTAACCACCGAATTTTACGATAGCAAATTACTGGGTGGAGCACACCTGGGCACCACTTTTGAAATAGGCGGAAAGCGCAGCTGGGTGGCCCTTCAAACCAGGGGCGCGAGGGGTTTTGGGGCCTCATATGTATTTACAACTATTGAACGGGCCATGTATTTGAGTAAATTTCCCGATGATAAAATAAGTGCAGTACTTGTCAAACTTCAACCCGGCGCCGATGAAAAAACTGTTATTCAAAATATCAACAAAAGTGTTTTTGGTGTAAAGGCCTGGACCAAACATGATTTTAGCAAAGCAACGGTGAGTACCGTATTGGGGTCAAGCGGTATTGCTACCTCGGTAGGCACACTTATTTTATTTGCCATTATTTCAGGCAGCATTATTATAGGTTTAACCCTGTATTCGGCAGCAACCGACCGGTTGAAAGATTACGCTACCCTGAAGGCCATTGGGGCCACCAATGGATATGTCAGGAACCTTATTTTAATACAGGCCCTGATATTCGCCATTGCGGGTTTCTTTATCGGGGTGGCACTGATGGAGATGTTCAGAATGGGTATTGCCAATGCCGGGGTTATGTTTAGTTATACCTGGCCGATGTATGTTTCGTTTGCGGTTATTACTCTGGCTATTTCGGCAGGAGGGGCAGTTGCCGCCATTAACAGGATTGTGAAGGTTGAACCTGCATCGGTTTTCAGGTCGTAAAGATTTGCTGCAAGAGAAATAACACAAGTTTACCACTAAGCTACTAAGGCCACTAAGCTACACTGAGATTTATTTTAGAAATAAAAGCAACACCAGGAGGAAATAGCGGCGTTTCACTATATATCATGTTGATTTTTTAGGACAAGAAAATGTTCTACAACCCTTAGCGGTAAATTGCTCCAAGTTCTATTACAGCCCCAGCATATTTTTTAGCACGCCCCACAACGTTTTTTTGGCAGCATCATTTTTCACCAGCATCTCCATGAGGTCCGTATTTACCACTTTCACGCCGCTAAAATCATAAGCCACGTTCTTCCTTAGTTTATTCAGGTTACGGCTCAGGTTTACCTCGCCGAATACCAGGACAGCCACAGGATTGTATTTGTTTTGCAATGCGCCTAATGTAACGTCCGGCGTAAAACGGGCATTGATATAAATGGCTTCTTCAGGTTTAAATTTACAGGCCTGTATTAAACGGTCGAGCATTTCCTTCAGTGGCTGTTGCAACGTTTCGCTTGGCAAATCGTAAACCACTATTGCCTTTCGTGCATCTGTTTTAGTTATTGTATCAAATACACCATCCTGAACATGGTAAACCTTTTGTTTGTTGTATAATAATTCGGGTGATGAAAGTTCGAGCATCGGGCAGTTTATTGAATGTTCAAAAATAAAATTCCCAAGTAAAGTGAAAGTGAAAAGTTATTCTAATTTTGTTCTTAATCCCGCCACACAAAATAAACGACATGGGCTACAAAATAACAGTTGAAAAGGCAAAGACTTCACAAATCGGGGAGATTGATTTTGACCACCTGCCTTTTGGTAAACACTTTTCTGATCACATGTTTGTGGCTGATTACTATGATGGTGACTGGCATGATTGCCGCATAGTGCCATTTGGTGAGTTTACAATGCACCCGGCCCTATCGTCGTTGCATTACGGACAAGCTATTTTTGAAGGCTTGAAGGCTGAGAAAGACAGCGATGGCAACCCTATCATTTTCCGTCCGCTCAAAAATCATAACCGTTTCAATATTTCGGCCGACAGAATGGCTATGCCTGAGGTTCCGCAAGAGCTTTTCATCAATGCTGTTGATAAACTGATTACTTTGGATAAGGACTGGATTCCAACCACCAAAGACTCGTCACTTTATATACGTCCTTACATGTTTGCCACTGAGAAATTTGTGGGCATTAAACCGGCTGAACATTTCCGCTTTGTAATTTTTACCGGGCCGGTGGGAGCATACTACAACCGTCCGGTAAAAGTGTTTATTCATGATAAATATGTTCGCGCTTTTCCGGGAGGAGTAGGCTATGCAAAATGTGCAGGGAATTACGGCGCTGTAATGATGCCTACCCGCGAAGTGCAAAAAATGGGATACGACCAGATTTTGTGGCTGGATGGTATACACCACCGTTATTTACAGGAAATAGGCACCATGAACGTATTTGCCATCATTGACGGGGTAATCATTACACCAGCCCTTGACCAGGGAACGATACTGGATGGCGTTACCCGCGACAGTATGGTGCGTATTGCCGAAAATGAAGGCTATGTTGTGCAGGAGCGTGACATCTCTATTGATGAAATTATCCATGCTTACCATGAAGGTAAACTGGAAGATATGTTTGGAACAGGCACCGCTGCGGTAGTATCGCATATTGGCGAGTTTCATTACAAAGGCGAGAACTATGAACTGCCTCCGGTTGAAGGCCGTGAAATATCGAACAAACTGAAGAATCGTTTAACCTCTATCAAATCGGGTAAGGCTGAGGATATATTTAACTGGCTGCATGCAGTGCCGGTTTCGGTTTACGCTAACCAGTAGTTTTTTGATAAAGAATACTGAAAATCGAATGTTGAAGTGAAAGGCTTCGGCATTCGGTTTTTTTTTGAGCTGAACTCAATAATTCTAACCCATTATCAGCGCCAACCCACCTACAAGGCACGAACCACCGGTGCCGGTCATACCGTAAAGCGCAAAATTAAATGTGGCACCCGATTCCTGGGTTATTACCAGTATAAAACCTGTTACGCATAAAACAACCCCGATGCCTATCAACAAAATACCCTTTGAATGATGCCGGTTTTGAGATGGTTGTTTGGCCCCATGTGCTTCTATTACAGGACCGGACTGGTCAACAGCACCGTTGTTGACTTCAATTTCTACTTCTCCGTTCTGTGGTAATGGCTGATTCATAAATGTAGTGTTGAAGCCTGTTAAATGATATCTGTATAGTTTAAATATAACTATTCCTTCGGAAATAAAAAAATGAGGGGCTGGTACGTTCAGGGCCAGCTTAAGGTGAACGGGGAGATTTCCGGGCAAAAGAAAATTGCATTCTCCCCGAAAAAAAAACCCCAAAAAATGGATTGTTTTTTATGACTTACGTATAAACAATGAAATGGAGCGAACTTAACATGCGCATTCCGGTGTTTATACTGATGGTTTTATTCGTATGTCTGCTGCAATTTCAGCATTCGGCTGCCCAGGTAATTTACAGGGGCGATGCAATCAGTGCAGTTAAGGCATTTAAACCCGGTCAAAAGCTTAGCCTTGCCTATCCTACCAGTGCAGGTTACTCGCGAAGCACCAGAAACAGGCAACTTCAAAAACCAGATTACAGGCTTCAGTTAAACCATTACAGCAAATACAGCCCCCCCTTCAACCTTTACCCTACGCAATGTGCCCATGCCCGAGGACTGGCTATATGAGCATAACCTGGTTACGGTAAGGTCGATTATGGCCATAGTTAACTGGTTAAATATTGGCATTAACTGCCATTACAACTGGGCCTTTGCCCTGGCCGGCAACGGGCTGGGCATGGTTTTAAATAAAGCCCCCGTTAAAATTTCGTTTGCCGCTGTAGTGGGCGGTGCGCCTAATTTGTGCCATAGGTAATTGGCTTATGCGGTTGCAGCCCGCAACACCCTTCTTTGTTTACCCCAGACGACCCGTGGAACCCCGGATGCAGCCCACAGGAAAATACGCCATTTACCACTGGTTTACAACTTCTTATACGTTTAATTATTTTATAATAAATTAGTTTGTTGACAATGAACTAAATACACATTTAAAATCAAGGGGGGGTATACCTTTTTTCCGAAAACGACCTTTAATTAACTGATAATCAATACCTATTCTTTAAAAAGGTATACCCCCCCCAATAAATTGACCTGAGCCAAGACTCAGTTCTTTTTAAGCCAGCTTACCTCCCAGCCTACAAGGCGGAGGAGCGCAACGCAGCTGAAAGAACAAGTTTGACCAGCGGTTGTATTGTTGGGTTGCGGTTATTCCAAATCGAGGACAGAGGTGGATAGACTAGATTTACTTTGGGAGAGTTTGGGACGAGGGGGAAAAAGAAAAGCTCCCCACCCAGATGGAGAGCTTTTTTAGTTTAACCCTTAAATAAACTAAACATACTAAGTAGACTCTATTTCTGAGAAAAGGTTGCATGGCTTGTTGAAAAAAGTTTTATGCTATTGAACTTACTTGGTGTATTATTGTTCAACATTTCAATTTAACTAAAACAAAACACATTATTATGGCATTAGCAGTTGGAACCAAAGCGCCTGACTTTAAGTTATTTAATTCAGATAAAAAGGAAGTTTCGTTAAGCGATTTTAATGGTAAAAACCTAGTTATCCAGTTCTTTCCGGCCGCTTTTACCGGCGTTTGCACGGCGCAGATGTGTACCAGCCGTGATGAGCTTGCGTTTTTTAACGGCATGAATGCCGCTGTTGTTGGCGTTTCGGTTGATATGCCATTTTCGCTGGCTGAATTTAAAGCAAAAAATGGCATCACTTTTGACCTTCTTTCTGACTTCAACAAAGATTTTATTAAAGCCTATGATATGGTTCAGGAAAATTTTGCGTTGGGTATGAAAGGCGTAGCCAAAAGAGGCGTGGTTGTAATTGACAAGAACGGAGTTATTCAATATGTTGAAGTTACGCCATCGCCCGGCGACCAGGTAAATTTTGAAGCGCTGAACGCTGCAGTTGAAAAGCTTAAGTAGATTGAAACAGATGCCAGAACCAAGAAGCAAGATTTAAGATTTGTTTTTCTCTTGTTTCGTGGTTCTGACTTCGAACAATCTGATTTTTTCGATTTTTTCACATTCGCCTTGTGGTCTTTTTCATTTATTCTGCGTCTAATTAAATAACTGGGTTTGTTTTGGTATACCCCCACATCCCGGGTCAGGCAGTAGTTGGTAAAAAGCTTAGGTAGTTTGAAACAAAATTTGGCCAATAGTGTAAGCGTTAAATAACATGGCATACAAGAGTTATAAGTTTAAGACCCTTAGAGTATTCGCATCAGACGAATGGCTTGCCAATCGTACGCGCGAGTACCGCTCTGTATTTGACCGCAGTGAAACCACCTACATTTCGGCAGAAGTTGCATTTTACAACAAATCGTTCGATGAGCAGGACTGGGAAACAACTATAACCCTCAAGGCTTTTTCACATGTTGAAGGCAAAAAGAAAGAGTTGTGCTCTCAGGACGAAAAGCGCAAGATAAGGCTGGACGAAAACGTGGTTTACATTAATAAGGGTTGGGGTATGGCTACGCCGGGTGCGTTTTGGACCCAGGGCGAATACAGCTGGGAAGCTTACATAGATGGGGAACTGATTGGCACCAAGCGTTTTTATATTGAAGATGTAGGTAAGGTGGCCAGCGACAGTAATCCGTTTTTTGACATTGATACCATCCGTTTTTACACCGGCGACTATAACGCGGTGAACAACGAAAACAAAGTTTATCTCAAAAAAATAAGTCGCAACGAAACCCAGTACCTGTATACCGAAATAAAGCTAAGGAATAAGCTTACCACCGAATGGAATTGTGAGATTTTCTTTAACTGGTATAATGCTTCGGGTTTACTTAAAGCCCGGATTGAACGTTTCAGGAAAATTGAAGTGGGTAAGCAAAACGAGGTGATTGCCTTTAACGAGGGCTGGGGAAATGATATACCCGGCACCTGGAAGGATAGCCGCTACCGGTTGGAAGTAGTGTTTATGGATACGGTGGTTGCCGTGCTACACCTTGAAACTGCAGATGAAGATGAAGAAGGAGAAGTAGAGATTACCTCCATCAGTGGCAATATTGCTGCCCCAAACACAAGTCAACCAACTGCACCTGATGAGTCGCTGGAAGCCAATGTTAAGAAGCTTGATACCCTGGTAGGCTTGGAAGAACTGAAGAAGGAAGTAAAGAACCACATTGATTACCTGAACTTTTTGAAGTTAAGGCAGGAACGTGGCTTTAAAGATTCGGAGCGCATTAACCTGCACTCGGTATTTACCGGTAACCCGGGCACGGGAAAAACCACGGTGGTAAAACTGCTGGGGCAGATTTATAAATCGATGGGCTTGTTAAGCAAGGGCCATGTAAAAGAAGTAGACCGCTCACAACTGATTGGGGAATATATTGGCCAAACCGCACCCAAGGTGAAAAAGGCCATTGAAGAAGCTAAGGGGGGAATTTTATTTATTGATGAAGCCTATTCACTGGCTCGTGAAGCTGATGACTCGAAAGATTTTGGTAAAGAGGCGATTGAAGTACTGATTAAGGAAATGAGCGATGGCTCGAAAGATTTGGCTGTGATGGTGGCCGGTTATCCGCATGAGATGGATGTTTTTCTGAAGTCTAACCCGGGCTTACGCTCGCGTTTTGCCAACTACTTCCACTTTGAAGATTATTTGCCTGATGAGTTGCACGCCATAGCTGTTAATTACGCCATTCAAAAAAATGTGAAGCTGACTGACGAAGCCAATTCTTACCTGGGCGAACAGTTGATGGAGGGATTCCGTAACCGCGATAAATCATTCGGTAATGCGCGCTATGCCATTGCGATAATAGACGAAGCAAAAATGGATTTGGGCCTGCGTTTAATGAAACGTGAGGATTTACGTGAACTGGACATGGATGTGCTGTCTACGATTGAGAAGGAAGACATTGAAATGGTATTTAAGCAGCGCGGCAAACGCAAGTTCAACATCAACATTAACGAACGCCTGCTACAAAACGCGATGGAGGAACTTAACGCGCTGGTAGGTATTAATAACATTAAGAATGAGGTGAATGAGCTGGTGAAGCTGGTTCGTTTTTATCATGACATTGGTAAGGATGTTTTAAATAAGTTTTCGCTGCACACTGTTTTTCTGGGTAATCCCGGAACCGGTAAAACAACCGTTGCCCGTATTATGGGCAAAATATTTAAGGCACTGGGCTTGGTTGAAAGAGGCCACCTGGTTGAACTTGACCGCCAGGGCCTGGTGGCAGGGTTTGTGGGTCAAACTGCCCTTAAAACGGAAGAACGTATTAAAGAAGCCAAAGGCGGCGTATTGTTTATTGATGAAGCGTATGCTTTAGGAGAAGGAAATGATTTTGGCCGTGAAGCCATTGAAACTTTGCTGAAGAGAATGGAAGATAGCCGGGGCGAATTTGCAGTTATTGCCGCCGGTTATACCGAACCCATGAACCGTTTCCTGGAATCGAACCCCGGATTAAAATCACGCTTCGACCGCACCTTTGTTTTCAATGATTATACGGCCAATGAGCTTTTCAGGATAGCTATCTCATTGTTGAAACAGGAAAATATAAGACTGGATAATGAAGCCTATGATTACCTGCAGAAATATATTGACTCGGTTTATACCTACCGCGATAAATTTTTCGGAAACGGCCGCGAAATACGGAAGCTGATTGTGGATGCTGTGCAAAATCAAAACCTGCGCCTGGCCTCTTTACCAAAAGACCAACGCACCAAGGAAATGCTTGAGACCATGACATTGGAAGACCTGCAGGAATTTAAAATTCAGGAAGGCAAAAGGGGCAACTTAGGGTTTAAATACTAGGTATGAGCTGTGGGTCAAATGCCAAAAGACATATGATTTGCTCATAGCTTAAGGCTCAAAGCACATGGCTACTTTACAATTGACTCAATCGGTGGCCCTGCGAAGTGATCGGCTTTGTAAGTGTAACCAAGCAAATTAGCAATGGTGGCGGCAATTTGGTTTTGATAGAGTTGCATTTTGTCCTTCACCTCTCCTTTTGGAGTAATTCCGGCACCTATGGCGGCTAACCAAATGTTATCGGCATGTAATACATGCCCGTGGTGGCGCCACTCCAGATTAGGGACATCGCCGCGCCCGTGGTCGCAGGTAATAAGGATAGTGGTTTTGTCTTTGTACTGAGGGTCGTTCTGAACAAAGTTCCAGAGGTCTTCAATGTAGCGGTCTAAGGTTGAGGCGATATTAAGATAAGCGCGGTAATTGCCATCGTGCGCATAATCATCGGTCCAGTCGAATCCAATGAAGGTAAAACGAGGATGGTTCATGGCCAGGTATTCTTTGGCAACGTGGTAAGTTAAAGTATCAGTGCAAGGGTCGGGGTTTGATGGGGGCAAGGAGGTTTTGAATTTATCGATGGTCAGCCCCTTTAAATGAATGGCCCCGGTAATACTATCGGCTTTCATGTTTGCGTATACAGGAACATTGTTACGCTTGTCGTTAATGATTCGCGGAAAAGCATCCCAGGTAGCAAAGGCCGCAATTTTGTTTTCAAATCCTTTTTGTGCCGCTAAAAAGTCGAAGATATTATAGTTTGGGTCGGAGCCATAATCGTTGCTGTTAATGCGTTTATCACCCCAACCCGAAAAATTTCGTTATAACCGGGAAAAGAGAAAGTGTATCCGTTGGTTACTTTTACACTGTTTCCATATTTGCGATTGCCGTAAATTTGTCCTTTTTGTGCAATGGTGCCCCACATAAACGGCATTACTTTCATTCTTCGTTTTGAAGCGTCTTTATCCCAGTACTGGGCTTTCATCTTCTTCACGTTGCGGGCATATTTTTTCACGTTTAAAATCTTCTTCTGTGCCCCACCAAATAACTCCTGCCACCGGAACCCGTCGAGCGTAATCAGTATTACGTTTTCAGTTTTAGGATTTTGTTGGGCAAATGAATATGCGCTGCATGAAAACAGGAGGACCAGCAAGATATATTTCATAGAGGGCGATTTGAAAGTTGCCCGAAAGTAAAAAAGAAAAGGGTTAAAGCAACCGCACTTGCTACTGCCAAACAAAGTTTAATATTTTGCTAACATGCATTTTGTTGCGAACTATGCAGCAACAATGATTAAACACTAAGTTTTAATTTTAGGATATGGACGAAACAAATAAACAACAAAACTTTACGCCTGTCGGCTCGCCCAAAGACACTTCATTTTTAGAGGGTCCGCACTCACGCGTAAAGGAGTTTACCTTTTTGCTGGATGTAATGCGTGAGTTTATACGGGGATTCAGAAAGTTGCATTTTGTTGGTCCGTGCGTTACTGTGTTCGGTTCAGCACGGTTTAGGGAGGGCGAAACTTATTATGAGCTGGCCCGAAAAATGGGGGCCGAATTGGTGCAGTTGGGGTTTACTGTTATGACCGGTGGCGGACCCGGGATAATGGAAGCGGCCAACCGCGGAGCCAAGGAGGCCGGGGGAAAATCGGTTGGGTGTAATATCGTTTTGCCGATTGAGCAGCACCCTAATCCATACCTGGACGTTTGGGTGAATATTGATTACTTCTTTATCCGCAAGCTAATGCTCACTAAATACTCTTACGGGTTTGTTGTGATGCCCGGAGGTTATGGAACTTTGGATGAATTTTTTGAAGCTATTGTGATGATACAAACCGGAAAACTGAAAAGGTTTCCCGTTGTTTTAATGGGTAGGGAATATCATGTCGCGCTATATGAGCATATTCAAAACCTCGTAAAGCAAAAAACCATTCATCCTGATGATGTAGAACTCTTCCTTTTCACTGACTCGATAGAAGAAGCCAGCGAGCATATCCGCAAACATGCCATTGAAGGATTTGGGTTAAAGCGCCATCAGCAAATGAAGCCTTTGAAGTGGTTGGGGGAAAGAGTTTTATCGTTTTCGCCTTTATGATTATTTGAAAGGCACCCCGGTATAATTCTGAGGAGTTATTTTCTTCAACTCGTGTTTAATTGTTTCAGCCACTTCCAGCGTTTGAATAAAGTGCTGAATACTGTCTTTCGTAATTCCGTTCGACCCACGGGTTAATTCTTTTAGCTTCTCGTAAGGTTGGGGATAGCCTTCACGGCGCAACACAGTTTGAATTGCTTCGGCAACTACTGCCCAGTTATTTTCAAGGTCGGCATTAATGGCGGCATCATTCAGCAGAAGTTTTGAAAGTCCTTTTTCAATGGAGGAGAAACTGATTAAGGTATGGGCAACAGGCACTCCAATATTTCTCAAAACAGTGGAGTCGGTCAAATCTCTTTGTAAGCGGGAGACAGGAAGTTTAGCAGACAGGTGCTCAAACAACGCGTTAGCAATACCCAGGTTCCCTTCAGCATTTTCAAAATCAATGGGGTTCACTTTATGAGGCATGGCCGAAGAGCCCACTTCATTTTTGTTCACCTTCTGTTTGAAGTATTCCATGGAGATGTATGCCCAAAGGTCGCGGCAAAGGTCAATAAGAATAGTATTGATTCTCTTCATGGCATCAAAGTGTGCGGCCAAATTATCGTAGTGCTCAATTTGTGTTGTAAAGTGGCTGCGCGTAAGGTGCAGCTTGCGGCTCACAAAATCGTTGGCAAACTCTACCCACTTAATGTGCGGGTAAGCCACCTGGTGCGCGTTTAAATTTCCGGTTGCACCGCCGAATTTGGCGCTATAATGGATTTGCTCCAGCAAATGCAATTGGTTTCTCAGGCGTTCCACAAAAACCAAAATCTCTTTTCCCAAAATGGTGGGTGAGGCAGGTTGACCATGGGTGTGGGCCAGCATGGGTATGTGCATCCAATCGCTGGCCATTAATTCCAGGCGTTCAATAATTCTTTTTATCGCAGGGAGGTATATTTTTTCATTGCTATCCTTAAAGGAAAGTGGAATACTGGTGTTATTAATGTCCTGGGATGTTAAACCGAAGTGGATAAACTCCTTCCACTTACCAAGGTCATGCTGGTCAAACTTTTCTTTCAAAAAATACTCAACGGCTTTAACGTCATGGTTAGTAATTTTCTCCGTGGCCTTAATTACTTCAGCATCGGCCTCGGAGAAATTAAGAATAATGTTTCGTAGCGCTGAAAAGTTTTTTGTGGGAAAATCCGCCAGTTGTGGCAAAGGAATCTCGCAAAGGGCAATAAAATATTCTACTTCTACATGCACCCTGTACTTCATTAATGCGTATTCAGAAAAGTAGTCGGCCAGTTCTTCAGTCTTATTTCTATATCGTCCGTCAATGGGAGAAATGGCAGTCAGGGTGTTTAATTGCATTCAGTTGGTTTTGGGATGTAAAGATAAAAAAAGAGGGGCTATCACATTTCTTTTCAACCTTTTGTTAAGCATTTTGGTTATCATGCAAGCCGTTAGGATTTTTTGTTTTCAAATCTAAAAGTTTTATTTGCGCACTAATTAAAGAATTACATGAGCAAAAACCTGATCATTGTTGAGTCACCTGCCAAGGCCAAAACCATTAATAAATTTTTGGGGGACGACTACGTTGTTACTTCCTCATACGGTCATGTGCGTGATTTACCCGACAGTGGACTCAACATTGATATTGCCAATAATTACACCCCCAACTACGAAGTAAGCGACGATAAAAAGGATGTAATTAAGGAACTAAAGAAGCTGGCCAAAGGTGCAAGCGACATTTAC
>Ga0316217_10006534_pt1 | contig 11494 bp, 8 predicted proteins | sample 1anoAmetaG_FD_203633 | JGI IMG/M metagenome (GOLD analysis project Ga0316217, IMG submission 203633) | Freshwater microbial communities from Trout Bog Lake, Wisconsin, USA - 1anoA | ecosystem: Environmental > Aquatic > Freshwater > Lake > Hypolimnion/Profundal zone | place: USA: Wisconsin... | reverse complement strand
ATAGTGGATTGAAGTACTTTTAAACTTTCTTGTTCAAAGTCGAATGATGATTGATTGCCAGTAAATATCCACTATCTCTGAAGGTGATCTATGCTAAGTAACAAAGTACAGATTTAAAAATTTCAGAATTTGCATAAATTGGTTTAAAATTATACAGGCATAATAAGGTGACCTTAAGCTAAGGATCAAGAAGTGTAAATCAATCACATTTGTCCCTGCTTGAGTTCTCTTATCCAGTAGTTGCATAACTTGCCTACAACTGAGTCTTGAAGGAAATCTGAGTAAGCGTTATCCCATAATTCGAGTTGTTCTTTTTTCTCGTCTCTATTTTCAAGAGATATTTGAGAGAGCATCTTTGTTAAGTCTCCGGCGACAACCGAGTCAATCCTTTCCTTACATTTGACGAACCGAGGTTGTGAGATAAGCTGTGCTTTCACCCCTAGTGCTGATAAGGGTTACTTCCGCCAATTAGGGTTGATGTAAAGTATTTCTAGCAAACAATCCAGATAAATGGGCAACCGATGGAGCTAAAAGATCGATTTCAACTGAAACTAGTTTACTCGGGCTTTGTTGACTAACAGTTGGAAATTATTTGCGTTGGTTTAGAGGTAGTTGATAAATTTTAACGCAATTATTGTAACAGGCTAGAAGAAGTCTCTGTAGATAGAGAGCTAAAGAAGGAGATTGAGGGCGCAAGCATACTATTTGATAAACTCAGTGACATTTTTCGTGAAATCGTACTCTAAATTGTTGTTTATGAACAGAGCAAATTCGTTTGGTTTCTCAGAAAAGAGCATATCTTACACAGCCTTGAATACACCTTTGTTCAGGAAACTTTTGCTGGTTTGCAGCTCAGCTTCTCTCCTAGCTTTGTCCAACCCTATCATCTTTCTGTTATAAATCTGCATGATCTTGCGGTAAAGATACACCATCTACAAGCAGATAACACTATCCTCAGGGTCGAATTCCAAAAACACGCGCTTCAAATTCAGGGTTAGTTCCTAATTCTCCAAATCTGCCTAAATCGAAAGCGATTCTCTGATTACAGTTAGCATTTGAGTCTTGGTAAGTGTCAAAGAACTTGCTGACTCGTATTCTAAGCTGTAGGCCTACTAAAAGGTCAGCAACATATTATAGGTAGAAGCTGCCTTGCTGAGTATGGTATTAGAGTAAATGCTGTTGCTTTTGTGGACCAAGGCTAGGAGGTTATCGAAAAGTTTTTCTTGGACGAACTAGAAACAGCAAGTCTTTAGTATGCAGTCAAAGACCAGAGAAGAGATGTAGTTAATGTAGCTAAGCTAGTCTTTATGGACCATGTTTTGGTTTTTTGGGTACTTGCTGATAGTCATTTAGATGGACAGCAGGAAGGCTACCTTGGTAAGTAATAGCTTACGACTGGCCTTGTCTGTCATATTCTAAGGCAGGAATAGCTGTTGCTGGTACCATTCTAAATTTAATAAGATGCATCTTTACACTTTTGCGAGCAGAGCAGGTTCCATGTAGTACATTTTTTCCACACATTTCTAGATGAAGAGAAGATAAGAAACATCAGTGATCTGTGTCTGCCTTTCCAGCGACTGCTACAAAATATTTTCAAGGATGGCTTGACAGTTAAACATCTCCATGGTTCTATGAGGCAATCCGCTCAAAAAGGTTATGAGCTTTTTCTAGTCGCTGCCATTGAGATGTCTGACCAAATCGTTGTAATATGAAGTAAGTTGTTACGGAGGCATCATATCGCTGTAGAGCTCAATGATATCCTGCGACAATTTGCATATCTAATTAGAATGGTCCTATTCCATCGTTTCATTCGAACTTATGCTGATTAGCCATTGAATGAGATCATGGTATTATGGCAGCGAAAGGAGAACATTTACAATGTTAATGTGGGGTTGCAATCTTATTGGAGACTAGGCCCAGAGAAGCTTCTTTAGGCAGGCGTTTATTATGTTTATTGTGGATAGGAGATGTGGGATCTAGATTTCAGATGGTTTGAGAAGCATGAGATTGGATTTGATCAGACGGTACAAATCGAAAGCGATCTAATATCTGGGGTAATAGCGTTCAAGGGTCAAAGCGATGGCTAGTCTTTAGATTATTCTGAAAAATAGGTTGTGGGAAGGGTGGATTTAGCCCAGTAGTCGCAGCAGATTCAGAAAAACCCTTTCTGGGAAGATGCTCAAAAAGCGAGAAAGGTTGATAGCCATTTAATAGTTGACCACACCTCCCATTTCCCACAGTTCGAAAATCAGCGGCAAAAATTGAACAGCTATATTGTTACTTGTTTTCAGCTGTTGATATGGCAATTATTGGACTAGCCCATCGATGATTAAGCGGTAATATTGCTTTTGTTCATTATCCAACCCATGAACCACAGGCAGACAACTGGCCAGCCAAAAGTTTCGCTACTTCTGTTCGGAGGGTTTGCTGTAGGAACTCACTGCAAGCTGGATTGTATTTTTCTGCATCTTTTATATCAATGTTATTTGCTAATGGCCTCCCGCGTTAATTTTTGATTGCTCCAGAAACAAGAAAACTTCGTAGAGGGGTTTGGCCAAGAAACTTATGACTCTGCGCAGCTTTCGAATGATTTAGTTTTTTATGTAGCTGTAGGCTAAGATGTGAATGTTATAATCATTATAAGCCAACAAAGAGGTGATGTTTTTGAAGAATTGGTCGTCATTGTTGCTAATTTGTTGGAGTTAGGTCATAGCTTGCTCTCTTGCATTTGACTACGGTGAGATAGCTTGTTTGAGTAAGAAGGCCAATCCTTATATATGGTTGTTCATGGAATTAATTATAAGCCAAATTTGCCAACTTGACTATTGTACTTTTTATAGTATAATTCTTAAAATCATTTTGATATACCTCTACTAAACTTGATAAAATTAGATTGAAAAAGCTAAAAAGCACCTAATTGCCAAAAGCTGGTCTACTATGTTTTGAGCAGATTCAGTCAATACCCAAGTGCGATAGCTTGGTGGCTTTTATGTAAAATTTAACTTTGGGAAGGGACTTAGTTTAAAAGAATCTTTATCATTTATAATATACTAATTCCTCCTGCCTTCATTCATATAAAATATTCAACTTTGAAAGATCTTAAGCTTTAATCGGAAAAGCTTTTTCCTATAAGAAAAACTTATCAATAATAAAGAATACAGCTTATAATCAGAAAGCAAGTATACTAATCACAGTAAATCACTTCACATAGAGTGCCACAATTTGAAAAACGCAGAAAGGAATCATCACAATCAGTATGCTCAAAGATAGGTAATACTTCCATCCTTTTCTGAAGTTATTGATGTTGATGAGTCTGACGTAGAAGTAGTTGGGCAGCAGCACATTGATGCTTGAAGAGGTCACAGCCCCAATGAAGTTAAACACTGCCTGCACATTAGAGAAGATCAGTGAGATCGTCTCAATAACCACGAAAATGAACAATATTCCGAAAACGTAGAACATTTTCTCCCGTCTTTAGTTCTCAGCAGCAACTTACGGCTCACTCACGCTAGATTATTTGGAGTGACTCTATTGCTCATTTTTGACGTTCATGTAGGTATCTTTGTGCTATAGTTTGGCTACGATTATTTTGAGGATGCAAATGAAGTTATTTTTGCAGGCGAAAAATACTACGGGGTATGCGAAAAACAGCTCTATTATGAAACCCACGTAGATTATCAGATAAAGAGCAAGATTCATATCGCTGTATCGGATACTATTTAGTAGATTTGGGGCGATTTCCGAGCCAACGACGAGGCGACCCATCACTCCAACAGCTATATACATCGCACTGCAGCACATTATCCCCGTGCAGACAAGTTTATTCATTTTGCTATCGTTTGCATCTTCCAGACCCTTGTAGATGGGAAAAAAGTTCATGTAGAAGGCTAGGGAAAAGAGGATGTTCGGCACGGTCGAAAACGCTGAGAACCAGTTCGTTGGAAACAAGTTCAAGGGTTTTAGTGGATGCAGGTTCTAGCCAGTGTAGAGTGTAAAGTAAGTAATAAAGGCGACGAGAAAGAGCAAAACCCCTATTACTCCGACCATTGAATAAAATCTGAGCTGCTGTATTTTGCTGGTGAAGATCAATGGCAGCCAAAGAACTGCAAGGACTAGGACGATAAACTGTTCGCTTGTAAAGTAAGAGTCTAGTAGGGTTTGGTCAGTCAATAGGTCGGTTAGCAGCTTTCTGATTGTTTGTTTTAGCAGCAGATTCTATGCTATACCTACATTTAAACTCTTTTACAAGCGCCCAAAGTGCCCAAAACAACGATTCCTGAAACCAAAGCTTTGGATAGCGCATTGGGGTGTATTGAGTTCATGATAGTTGCGATGTTGCTTCGAGTGGACATGTTTTTGGAGTGCAGATAGGTGACTGATGAAAAAATATTTAGGAGGGCGGCTATTATATAAAATATGATGGTTAAAACGACGCCCATCTTTTATACGACGTAGGGCAGCGATAGAATGCCTGCGCCAATTGTGGTCTTGATGAGGATGCAGACAGACAGTAGGAAACCTGAGTGAGTAGATATCTACTTGCTTTGGATATCTTTTAGAGAGATCGGGGAGTAGGATTACTTTGCGCATTCTAATCTCCACTGAGGGAGTCAACATTGAGTTCCTAAAGGTCAGCAGTGCTGGTGATATAGTTTTCTTGGGCGTTTTGCTAGAATTAAACTTGGTGGTTTTAGTTTAGGAACATTTTGCGCTGCGGACTCTTTGTTTTCATTTATATTATAATATGGCTGATGAACTTGTTATTTGGATTATTAGCTGATGTTAGCAAATCATTCGGATTGAGTTTAATTTTGGGGAGGTGGCAACGGAGATATTATATTTGGCTTTCTCTTGCTGGAACAGGTACAAGACGATTTGCATTTAGAAATGGTTTGTTTCTCTTCAAGTATTTAATTTCATAAAAAATTGTATCTTAATCCCAATTTACTAAAAAAAATCTCAGATGATCTTTTTGTAACATTTTAAGAATAATTGTAAAAATCTGCAGTTTTATTGAATCTTAAGCTCAAAAATGGTAAATAAAATGTTGCTGATTCTATTTCAACGATTATCAAATCACCATCCCTAGACCTTAACTATTTCGGAAAGGTTCTTTAACTTGCTCGGCTTGAATTCTCCTTTGATCTTTATTTCCCTCAGGTTGTGTAGCGGCTTGAAATCGACGTTCTAAATGGAACTGAAGTTCGAGGACAGGAATCTCAACGAAAGTGGCATATCCGCTATTTACAATTCTTTGTTGTCAAGCACGTCCAGAAAGTTGAGACTTTTAAAAGTTTAAAACGAGCAGAAATCATTCAAAGAATTGGAGCTCAGAATCAAGCTCTTCAAATTGACGAGGGAGTGTAAAGCTGTGATATCTTGGATTTTGTTGACCCTCAGATCAAGGTTAACCAGATTTATGAGATTGGACAAGGATTCAACGTTTTAGACTTTATTCAAACTTAGATCTAGGTTGATAAGGCTTAAAAGATGGCGGAGGCTTGATATGTTTTAGATGCGGTTGGAGCTCAAAGTTAGGTTGGTTATATTGACTAGATTTGAAAGGCCATTGACGCATTACAGATGATTGAAAGACAGCTCCAAATTCTATAGTCTTGTAAGATTGGCAAGATCATTGACATCTTTGAGATGGTTGTTGCATAAGTTGAGGCTAGTTAGGTTGAGTAGATTGGAAAGGGCGGAAGCGTTATAAAGGTTGTTATAGCTCATATCTATCTGCTGCAAATTGGTGAGCCAAGCTAGCTCATCGATGTTTGAAAGGTTGTTGGCCCGAAGATTCAGTTAGGTTATGTTAATGAGTCTTGACAAACCTTTGGTGTTGCTCAATTTATTGTTTTTGGCATGTAGTGTTGTCAAATTCGAAACAGTTGATAGGCCTTACAGATTTTAAAGTTTGTTGGAGTTGACGTAAAGATTAGTGAGGTTTTAAAGTTTAGATAGGCCGTTTAGGTCTTTTAGATTGTTGTTGCTGAGGTTGAGACTTCCCAAGTTGGGTAATGCGATGATATCGTTTATATTTTACAGCCTATTCTTACAAATTTCCAAATTTTTGAGTTTTTCCAGCTTCGAATTTATTCTCAGCCTCTCAAACTTATTATTGTTAAGCAACAGTTCCTCAAGGTTCTGGCAATTGGCGATTAGTTCCGGAAATTCAGCAAGCTACATCCTATTTAGTTGTATAACTTTTATCTTTGAAAAGTCCAAGTAGTGATACTTCCTGTACTTCAGTCTATAGAGATTATCTTTTTTGCCTATTTAGCTCGAGTAAACTTCTGCCACTTTTTTGAAGTTTTACCATTTTTACTTATCTTGGCTGCATTTTATGATCTCTGTCTTGAATTTTATGGCTTTAATCAAAGTTTTTTCTTATCTGAACTCTTCGAACATGCGGACAAAGGTTGATAAGTGCTCCAACAGCTCTTTGCTTTAAACTCCCATCAGTCTATAGAGTCCTTCTGTAATTTTCTCATATTTTAGAGATTCATAACACATTAACTCGTCTATAGTCGTCTTATTTCTGTACTAAGGTGTGATATCCACATAATCAACTTTTTTGAACTCGAAATTTTTATCATAGATTCGACGCAATACAGAAGAGTTTATTTTGACCAAGAAAAACCTTAGCTAGGGCTTCCTGAAGAGCAGTAAATTCATTTATAGCAACCCTTTAGAATTAATGTTCAAAATGACGCTATACCTATCTTTTGTGCATTTGACTTCGCTAAATTTGCTGATTCTTTTGATATTTTCAAGTTCAATATTTTTTAAGAGCTAATCTCGAAGCAAGGTATCCGAGATCATCTTTTAGCAATCTTAGGCCGCGATGATGCACTTTATGCATTGATGCTTCTCTTCCTGCGCCTTGAACAATTTGAACTCCTAGTTTATGGTCAGAGCCTAGCACTTTTTGCACTAAAACGTCAACTTTTCCATTCTTTCTGGCTTGGCTAACGATTATCTTTTAGAAAGCATCCTTAGTATCATTTCAGGCTAACTGACCTTCTTTTACTTGTAGACTTTTTAGACATAGTACAATTTGTCGCAGGCGTTCACCATTGGATCGAGTTGTGAGATCATGATTGCGCATTCTGAGATAGCACCAAACTTCCCCCTTGTCAGCTCATAGACGAAATGGCTGAAAATATAATAATTCTTTTCCTTGCCTTTAGACTCCTGTATAGAAAGCTGCAACTAGCACAAGACTCTACCCATAAACGTATAGTTGATCATGATGTTGTTGGCAGAATCATCAAGTTTGTTCTTGATTCGGACAAGTCTGAACCCATTCTGCATCTATTCGTGCTCATCTAGCAGGTATATCGTTTTGAGTAGGGTGATGAAGGTACTCTCGTCGCATTTGAATTTGGCGCGCATGATGTCGCTCACTCTGAAGACGATTAGGTTTAGGTTGTAGTTTATGCCTGAGCTGCCTTCGAATTCGCCAGCTTTTAGGAGGTGGTGGATGAGGATAGACAAATAGTCTACCATTAGTGAGGTCAAGACTGCGTTGATTTTGGAGGAGACTGCCCGAGTTTAGGCGTATCTGCTGACATTCGAGGCCAGACCGTCGCTCTATTTGCTCATGAAATCTGAAATAAACTCGATGTTCTTTTACTTGATGATCTTCAGCTTGAGCTTGACCTCTCTGAACTCCGCCCTGAGACGCTGGATCAAAATATTCTTGTCTTACTCATACTCGATTTGGCACAGCTCGTTGTGGATAGTTTTGAAGGGATATAATCTCATGAGGAGATGCTTTTCGGCGTTGTAAAATATATCCTCTAAGTACTCTGCCCACTTTGTGAGTATCCTCAGAACTGAGCTGTGCTTGGCGGTAAACTTCTTATCGTTAACTTCCTGTCTACTGAATTTCTTGACGTAGCTGGGTATCTTCTCAGCGATGGCATACTTCTTATCCTTTCTCAAGTGCTAGATGCCCTTTTCGCGTTAATTGTTGACCTTTTCTATCAAAGCATCTAACTCATTTGGCTGCTGCTATACTGGTTTGCCGAATCTGCTCTAATGGTTCTTCTTTCTCTGCTCAAACTCACTCAAGTGTTACTTCTGGCTTTCGCAGGCCAGCTTTTGATACTTTTCTCGACTGGTTTAAGTAATTTTGAGAAAAGAGTTGACAATTGCCTCTTTTTCTTTACCTTTCTGCCTCTCCATTTGTTTGTCATTTCTCAATTTGTTGATTAGTTGCTGGAAATTTTAATTTTGAGACAATGAAAAAAGTTCTTAGTTAAACTAAGTAAAAATTTATTTGATAGTCCTTTATCGCTCGTCGTAATCATTTGACTGCACAATATGAATGACTGTGTTTACTACCTCCATTATAAACTCAGTGTAGTCTTCTTGCTGGAATTGGAAGTCAATATTTTCGGTCTAAATCCCGAAATTTTTGATCTTCTTGGTCTTCAAATAGTTGCTGATTTTGATGTTGTTGCTGAAGATAAGGTCGTTGGCTTCATCGTCAGTGCGGTTGATTTCATTGATAACGTTGTTCATCCTGGGAGTTCCTCCTGTAACTGGCGCCTGGGGATAGTTATCTGCCAAATTGATGAGAATGCTATTGATTATGACTTAAATTTTAGAGATTAGGTCTGTTTTCAATTCTTGTAGCTTTATTTTGTCTGTGAGGGTTGGAGACGCTTGAATACTTTTACAAATCTTGGAGAAAACGGAGTGAATATTCAGCATTATATTCTGTGCCGCATAGTTTAGTGCTTCTTTCTATTAGAGCTTTCCATCGTTGAGGTTTTTGAAAGATATTGAAACAACGTTGCTGACAGATTCCAGCAAAAACTTTTTTAGCTCCTTTACGATGTCAGCGTAATGCGAGCTTTGCATAAAATTGTACGTTTCTTTCTTGATTTCCGCTTCAGTCAGGAGTACTTTGAAATCAAATGTGTGCTATAGTACGACATCTCGAGGATCTAACATATCTTTGAAGTCAGCACCATAGATAAGCTTATACCTAGTGTCGGAATTCGATATTCTAAGAGGTTGGGTTGTTGTACTCTCATCTGTGGTTGAGTTGACCTCATTCTTGAGCGATTCGAAGAATTGAGAGATTTTGGAGAGCGAATTGAAGAATTGTTGCTCCTGAGCTCCTATCATTTGAACAGTTATATAGAATAGGATATGTCTCGAATTTAGAAGGTTATAATTCGATTACCTGTAAATTCCTCAGCCGAAACCAATAGCCAGAAGACACAAACCATGAGTACCACATATGACTTCAAAGCTAAAGAATACCCGGCTGCCCAAAAAAAAAGAAAATGAAAAAAAGTTATAAAAAGAGGCTACTGGCATCAATGGAATTGTTCCTAAGATTGCTCATTATGGTAATCATCGTACTTATAAAAGGATTTTCGAAAATCAACATAGAGGCAAAAAGAGTAAATTAATCACCCAAATAAGGTTCCATTTGTTGTCCAGTCTATACTTTCTGTCAAAGGGGCCACTTTTATGATGTCTCAGAGGAAGGGTGTGGTTTTGGTGAAAAATTTCGAAAATGAATTTAAACAATTTTATGAAAAGACTTAAAAACTAGGAGGGAAATAGGTAGGAATATGTTTAGCATTGCTTTTATATTGTTTCTGTATGGAATATATCAATAATCTCTTTGAAGTTATTTTGAGAGATCATTCCTGAAATAGAAAAGTATGTTAATTATTCGTAAAACCCGCATTTTATTACTATTGTAAATTTATGAGGCTGAAAACTATCGTTACACAAAGCATCCTTGATAGGGACAGCAACAATAGTATCCAAACTAAGATAGCCAGGGTGTTCGGTGCTGAACTCCTTAAATTGGCATACTTTTCCTGACTAATATAATATTTAAATTAGTAACTATTCTTTCAGACTATAGACCCATGTGCTTCTTAAAATCTCTCAACGATATACCTCAGGTGTGGAACTAGCCCAGTTCCCCTTGCAGATCAGATAAGAATAGCTTGCTTACGTAAAACTCCATTTAAAGTGACTTCCATTCTGAGAGCAAAGATTAAGAAAAAAAGGCTATGAAGGTGGATTCGGGGCTGATGCTGCTCAGTTGCATCAATATGGTTGCTTTGAACTCACAGTTTCTCTTTTTGCTCGATCAGGTAAAAATGAGATTATCTTAGAAACTCAACCAAGCTACCCAACTGCTCGACTCTGCTTAGGAATTCTTGGAACAATACAAAGAAAGTGAAAAAGATCATAGATTCAAACGTCCACAAAATTTTGAGATTGGACTCCCAACAAATCGAGAACTAAATCTCTTTCAAGCTACTGATCCTCTCACCACTAAACTTTTCGGTGAGAAGAGTTACAAATACCGACTTTCAGTAAGCGGAGACTTTTCCAACGCTCTTTACAAAGAAAGAAATTTCGGATGTTCCATAAAACTTATTGACATTGAGACCGGAAAACAATAGAACAATGGAAATATTATCAACATCTGCTTTGGAGTGTGTGATAATCTCGGAGAATGGATCCATGAGACCAAAGAAGGACAAGCCTTCATCAAGGGAAAAATTGAGACTGAACTCTATCATGGCTCGGCTTAGTTTGTTAGATTATCCCCCAGAGATGTCAGTCGAGCGTTTCCCGACAAGACCGTCAACATCGTGGTGTATCCAAAGCCATCGGTGCTGAAATACTCAGGAGAGTCTTCAATCGAGTAGCACATTGACTTCAACCTGGTCGAGCCTTTGGTGATCAGAGATGTGTGCATTAAGGCCAAGAAGAGAGAATGAAGCTTTTCAAGAATGTTTACTTAATCCTTTATCATTATTTTACTTACAAAATATCAATAAACCATGGGTTTTTGCATTATCTTACTTAAATTTCATTAGACTTTTTAAAAAATTCGAGCGAATTTTGGCCTTATAAATGTCCTCAACAAAAAAGTGGCCTCTCATAAAGATCCATAATAGCAAATCTTATAATATGCTTTCTATGTGAAGCAATCAGGTGAGTCTCAGCAATGTCCGTCTTGGATGGAGATATCACGATGGGTTCTGCTGATGATTTCACTTTTGAAGTACTGCATAGAAGCAAAGTTACAGGAATTGCTAGGCTCACGTTCTAGTAGCCGTGGGATTTGTAGCCTTCGACCAAGAAACTTGTGCTGATTCCTTCGGCGGAGTCAGCGTCGATGTTGACGAACCAGGTTATAACTGCGTAGGAAATAACTATTAGAATAACGTTGTGCCACCATGTGAAGCCATCGACTCGCAAGTTTGTAAAGATATGACCCAGAATATAGCTGACAGTCGTTAGGAAGATGGATGCTGCGAGTCTGTAGTGCTTCATTGTGTTGTATCCGCCGACGAACACTTTAGATTAAATGCAGTTTTTGTAGCATTCCCTTCCGGCATTGCCGAAAGGGGTGCCAGCGATGTTGATGTAGCTGTAAGAGTCTGTTCTGACGATATGAAAGAATTAGCCCCAGCAGCGATCTTCGCACCAAATGCCCAGA
>Ga0316217_10006532_pt1 | contig 11495 bp, 6 predicted proteins | sample 1anoAmetaG_FD_203633 | JGI IMG/M metagenome (GOLD analysis project Ga0316217, IMG submission 203633) | Freshwater microbial communities from Trout Bog Lake, Wisconsin, USA - 1anoA | ecosystem: Environmental > Aquatic > Freshwater > Lake > Hypolimnion/Profundal zone | place: USA: Wisconsin... | reverse complement strand
CTGGGATGACCTTGAGCCCCCGCACCCACTGTCCCAGCTGCCACCACCGGATCACCCCGCTGGTGCTGGAATGCCCCGTGTGCGGCCTCGGCCTGGCCCGCCAGCCGCTGCCCAGGCCGCTGCTGTTCCAGGCCTCCAGGCTGATGACCCCGGCCGCCGCCCGCGAGGACCGGCCCGCCCTGTCCACCCCGGCCCTGGGCCGGGTGGAGCCGCTGACCATCCTGGAGCGGGTGCCGCAGGCGGCCGAGGCCGGGCCATCCCAGGAGCCCTCCGGCCGGCCGGAGCTGCCCCCACCCGCCGAGGAACTGCAGGCAGCCGATTCGTTCTGGCCGGTGGTCAAGATGGAGGCCCTGGAGTGCCTGGTGCTGCTGTGCCTGAACGGGATGCTGACCCTGGTGGCCTGCTGGATGTCCGGCGCCGCGCCGGCCCTGGTCTACGGCCATTTCTGGTCCTACCTGCTGCCGGTGCACGCCGCGGTGTCCTGGGCCTACCTGATGGTGCCGCTGGTCCTGGTGGGGCAGTCGCCGATGATGGGGATGGAGGGGCTGCTGCTGGACACGGACCTGCCGGAACGGAGAATGTCATTCGCTTTGCTGCATCTGGTGTCGGTGCTGGGCTTTCCCATTTCCTTCCTGTGCATGGTGCTGACGCCCAATCACCGGACTCTGGCGGAGCTGCTGTCGGGGCTGGAAATCCTGCAGCTGCCCAGCCGCGGGATTCGCTAATCCGGAAGGTGCATCCGCACCGACGTCACGATCACCCCCGGCCGCACCATCAGCATCGCCTTGATCCGGAACGCCATCTGGTTGTGCAGGATCCGCTGCCACCACTTGGGCGTCACGAACTCCGGCAGAATCACGGTTAGGCACACTTCCGGCTCGGCCAGGCGGAACCGGTCCACCTCGTCCAGCACCGGCTCGATGATCTTGCGGTAGGGGCTGGGCACGCTGCGCAGGGGCACCCCCATGCCGTAGTAGGCCCAGTCGGCCCGCAGTTTCTGGATCGCCGGGCTCTCGTGGAAGCCGTCCGAGCCCAGGTCCACCGTCAACGCTTCGACCCGGTTGCCGGAGATCAGCCGCGCGTAGGCCAGGGCCTGGACCACCCCGGCGTGCAGGCTGGACACCAGCACGATGGCGTGGTGCTTGCTGGGCAGGAAGGCGTCGGTGCGGCTCGCGGCCAGGGTGGACTTCACCTTGATGTAGTGCCGGTGGATGTTGAAGAAGGTCACCACCAGCACCGGCACCAGGGCGATGACGATCCAGGCGCCGCCGGCGAACTTGGTGATGGCGATGTCGAGCATGACCACGCCCGAGGCGACGCCGCCCAGTCCGTTCACCACCGACTTGGCCTGCCAGTGCCTGCCGCGCTTCTTGAACCAGTGCACCACCATGCCGGCCTGGCTGATGGTGAAGCCCAGGAACACGCCCAGGGCGTACAGCGGCAGCAGGATGTCGGTGTTGGCGTGGAAGGCGAACACCAGGATCCCGGACAGCACCGACAGGATCATGATGCCGTTGGAGAACACCAGCCGGTCGCCCATGCTGGTGAACTGCTGGGGCAGGAATCCGTCCTTGGCGTGCAGCGCGGCCAGGCGCGGGAAGTCGGCGTAGGCGGTGTTGGCCGCCACCACCAGGATGGCGAAGGTGAAGCCCTGGATGATGTAGTAGTAGACCCGGGCCGGCAGGTTCAGCACCCCGCCCTGGCCCAGGATGGCCCGGGTGAGCTTGGACAGCAGGGTCTCCTGGACCACGGTGACGTCGAGGCTGTGGTGGTAGGTCACGCCGAAATGCCGGCTCAGCAGGGTGATGCCCAGGAACATGGTGCCCAAAAGGAACACCATCCAGACCATGGTCATGGCCGCGTTCTTGCCGGCGGGCTCCTTGAAGGCAGTGACCCCGTTGGAGATGGCCTCCACCCCGGTCAGCGCGGTGCAGCCCGCGGAGTAGGCGCGCATGAACACCCAGATGAACACCAGCCCCGAGAGCTGGGAGGCGTGGTGCACGGTGGACTGGAACAGCTCGGCGCTGGGATCGGGCGCCACCGGAGCGCCGAAGATCCAGCGGGTGAAGCCGATGGCCAGCAGCAGCATCATGCAGCTGATGAAGCCGTAGGTGGGAATGGCGAACAGTTGCCCGCTCTCCTTGACCCCGCGCAGGTTGGCCATGGCGATGAAGGCGATGGCCAGCAGCGTGAGGGTGACGTTGTAGCCGTCCAGGGCCGGGATCGCGGCGGTGATGGCGGCGATGCCCGAGGACACCGACACCGCCACGGTGAGCACGTAGTCGATGAGCAGCGAGGCCCCGGCGGTCTGGGCCGCCATCTCGCCCAGGTTCTCCTTGGCCACGATGTAGGCGCCGCCTCCGCCGGGATACTCCATGATGGTCTGGCGGTAGCTGAACGCCAGCATGGTCAGGAGGATGACGATGCCCACCGCCACCGGCACCACCAGCCCGAACACGGCCGAGGCCGCCACGCCGGCGGCGATGCCGATCCCGCCGTGGCCCAGGGCCATGGACAGCGAGGCGGTGATCTCCTGGGTGGCGTAGGCCACCGACGACAGCGCGTCCGAGGAGAATACGGCGAGACCAATGGGATTGCTGATCTTGGTGTGCGCGGTTTCGTCGCTGGCCAACCGGCGGCCCAGCAGAAGACGTCGAAAATCAGCCATAGGACCCCATTGAATACCCTAGCCTGGATTATGACCCAAGAATTCCCGGGCAGAGGGCAGGATCCGCAGCGATTCGACGATCTGGGTCTGCTCCGGACCGACCGGCCAGAGCCAGCGCTGGTGCCGGTCCCAGCCCCGTCCCTGGATTTCACTGAGCACGTCCACGCCGCACAAGGGATCCGAGGCCTCCACCGGGCCGGCGGCCCTCAACTGGGCGGTCCATGGTTCCTCCATGGGCCCCAGGGACACCGGGGTGGCGCCGAACAGCACCCCCCGGTCGTGCACCAGCCAGAGGTCGGCCCCGCTCTCCAGCAGCGCCGCCAGGAAGGCCCGGACCGCCCGGGCGGTCCAGCCGTCGATGGCCTGTTCCAGGGCATCCGGCTGATCCGGGTCGGAAGGCCCCGGCAACCGCCCGCCGAACGCCCGCTCCACCGCGCGTTGCGCTCCGGCCCCGAACTGGCCCATCACATTGGCCGCCAGGATGGTGCCGGGACGGTGCAGCCGGATCCAGTCCCGCAGCGGGACAGCCCGCGGTTCCAGCGAGCCCAGCAGGCCGGTCAGCCGGCGGCGCGCCGCCGGGGTGGCGCGGACCGCGCCGGTGAAGGGCTGGCGGGCGGTGCGCCAGGCCAGGGCGGACAGGGCCGCCATGCCGCCGGTGAGGTCCTGGAACACCCAGGGCGCCAGGCGCCCGTGCCGGCCCCAGGTGCGCAGCCGGCTCCAGGGGTCCGCGTCCCAGCCCACGGTCCCGGGCGGCGCGAGGCGCCAGGGCACCTCCAGGCCCGAACCCGCCCCCAGGATCAGCACCGGCGCCCCGGGGTCCGCCCCGGCCAGCCCTTCGCCCAGGAAGCCGCGCACGGCGGCCAGGTGCCCGGCCCACCGGCTCCGGTTCCGGCGCAGGAAGCTGCGCTGTTCCGCGGCCAGGTCCCGGGCCAGGGAGCGCGCCTTCACCGCCGGCTCCAGATGTCGAACGGCTGGGTGCCGATGAGGGCGCTGAACGAGCCCGAGGCCCGGCCCCAGCCCTGGGCCGGGCCGCTGGTGCGCAGGGCCCCGTACGAGAGCTCCACGTAGAACCGGGACAGGATGGTGCGGACCATGATCCCGGCGGCCTGGCCGCGGTTCGGGCCGAAGGAGGGGTCGGCGCCGACCACGCCGTAGTCGAACCGGGGGATGGCCTGGAGCGAGGTGCCGAACGGCCCCGGCATCCACACCGGGAAGCCCAGCCGTCCCATCAGGAAATCGGGCACATGGTAGCCCATGGACCGGGAGCCCATGAGGAAGTCCGGCCCGCCCACGGTCCACCAGCGATCCAGGGGGGCGTTCGAGCCATAGCCCCACTCAAGGTCGAGGTCCAGGCCCGGATGGGCCGCGCTGCGTTCCGGGCCGAAGCTGACCAGCCCCCGGGCCCGGGCGTAGCCGTAGCGGAACGCCGACGGGGCCGGTCCGTCCGGGGCCGGCAGGTTCTCGCCGCAACCGTAGCGGCCCCGGAGCAGCAGGCCGTCCCGGGGGAAGGTGTGCCGGTCGAAGTCGTCCCACTCGGCGGAAAGCTCGGCGGTGCGCTCGTGGGCCAGGTCCCGCTGCCCGCCGCCCGTGAGGGTGGCCTCCCGCCAGCTGCCGTCGAGCCCGGCCTTGCCCTGGCCCAGGTTGCCGAACCGGGCGAAGCAGCCCAGCCCCAGGTCGAGCCGGTCGATCCGGCCGTCGGCGGTGCCGACAGGCAGTTCGGCGCTGGGGAAGGCCAGGGGGCCGTCCAGGCGCTGCCGGGTGGAGGAGGCGTGGAACGCCATCCCGGCCCCGGGCAGGGACGGGAACAGCGGCCCGCGCACCGCCAGGAACACCTGGTCCTGGAGCCGGTTCCGGGCGCCGCCCAGTTCGCCGATGACGCCTGCGCCGCCGAAGTTGACCGTGCGGTAGGTGAAGCCGGCCTCGCCCGCGAGGTTGGTCTCGTAGCCCAGGCTGAGGTCAAGCGACTGGCTCTTGTGCCGCACCGGCACCAGCACCAGGTCCACCCCGGGTTCGCCCGCCCCGGTCTCCGGCGACGGCCGGAGCTGGTAGCGCAGCTCCACCAGCTGGAGCCGGCTCTCGGCCAGGTCGATGTGCTGGCGCAGCCGGGCCACCCGCAGCGGCTGGCCCAGGAACGGCGCCATCAGCTCTTTCAGGTACCGGGCATCGCTCTCCGGACCGCCGGCCTGCACCGAAATGGCGCGCAGCCGGGGTTCCCGCACGGTCACCCGGAGCGTCCCGTCCTCCTGGAAGCCCGAGCCGCGCACGTCCACCAGCGGCGTGCCCTCCAGCACGATCCGGTGCACCAGGTTCCCCAGGAAGGCGCCGAAGGCTTCGGGGTTGAACACCTCGCCCAGCGGGAACCGGGACTTCAGCTCACCCTCGACCAGCTCCTTCCAGGGCGCCGGGGCGTCCACGTCCCAGGCAGCGACCGTGCCCCAGGGGGTGAACCGGAACCGGAGCTCCCGGGCGCCGTCCTGCCCGTCCAGGGCCGCCCGGGCCTCCCGGGCCCAGCCGTGCTGGAGCATCTGCTGCAGGGCCACCAGCACGTCGGAGCGGCGCGCCGGCCGGTCCCCGGGCAGGACCCGGGCCAGCATGGCCGCGGCTTCGGCGGGCAGCGGCCGGGGCGACTCGAAGGCCACCGTGCAGGGCGGCAGGGTCTCCTCCGGCCCCATCACGGCGGCCCTGAGGGCCGGGAGCTGGACGTCCAGGGCCCTGCGGCCCGCGGTCACCATCTCCGGCACCCGGTCGCCGTAGTCAGTGAACGGCACCGCCGGCAGCTCCGGGCGGACCAGGAGGTCCGCGGCGGCGCGGCTCTCCCACTGCCGGCGCTCGATCACCAGGTCCAGGCTGCGCGCGGCCAGGGAGAAGAAATTCGACACCTTGTTGGTCTCCAGCGGCGCGCTCACATCCACCGCCAAGGTCAGGCCCGGGTGGAACGCCTCCTTGGCGATGGCCACCGGCAGGTTCTCCACCAGGGCCCCGTCGACGAAATGCTCGCCGCCGATCAGCACCGGGCTGAACGCCCCGGGCACCGCCATGGAGGCCCGCAGCACCTCCACCAGGTCGCCGTCGGCGAACACCCGCCCCTGGCCCGTGTCCAGGTTGGTGGCCACCACCCGCAGCGGCAGCCTCAGCTGGTCGAAATTGCCGTGGGAGAAGTAGCCGCCCCTGGCCAGCAGACCCTCCAGGGTGCGCTGGATCTCCACCCCGTCGTGCAGCGCCAGGGCGAACGACGGCAGGCCCCCCTCCACCTGGACCGTGAGGATGGTGCCGTTGTCCCGCTCGTCCTCGGGCAGGGTGCGCCCGGGGCGGCGCAGCAGCGGATCCAGGAAGGCCCGGTTGAAGTCCACCCGGGTGAACAGGTCCTCGATCTCCCGGCCGGAGTAGCCGCAAGCCATGAGCGCGCCCATCAGGGACCCGGCGCTGGTGCCGGTGACGCTGTCCACCGGCACGCCCAGCTCCTCCAGGCGCTCGATCACCCCGATGTGGGCCACGCCCCGGGCGCCGCCGCCGCTGAGCACCAGGGCCAGCGAGGGGCGGCCGGGCAGTTCCGCCCGGGGGGCGAACCGGAACACATAGTCGGGGGGGATCACCCGGACCTCGAACGGAGTCTCAGTCGCGATCAGGAAGCTGGAGCCCAGGACGACCGCGGCGGCCAGGGCCCGCAGCCTCATGCCAGGGCCGCGAGCTGGGCCGCCATCAGCTGCCCGCAGCCGGACAGGCCCAGGTCCATGAGCGCCAGCGCCTCGGCCCGGCCGAAGCTGCGGCCTTCGCCGGTGGCCTGGAACTCCACCAGTTCCAGCTCGCCCTGGCCCGGGGCGCGGGCCGCCACCAGGTTGCAGTCCACGGCCGCCCGACTGTCCTCCTGGTATTCCAGGTCCAGGATCAGCCCCCGGCGCAGCTCCGGCTCCTCCCGCTCCAGCACCCCCACGCTCACCGCCGCCACCTGGCGCGCCAGCGCCGCCTCCAGGCCGTGGCCCTTCAGGGCCAGCGCCAGGGCGACCCAGGCGCCGGTGATGGCCGCGCAGCGGGTGCCGCCGTCGGCGTTGATCACATCGCAGTCCAGGGTGATCTGGCGCTCGCCCAGCGCCTTCAGGTCCACCGCCTGGCGCAGGCTCCGGCCGATCAGCCGCTGGATTTCCACGGTCCGCCCCTGCTGGCGGCCCTTGGCCGCCTCCCGGTCGGTGCGGGTGTGGGTGCTGCGGGGCAGCATGCCATACTCCGAGGTGATCCAGCCCCGTCCCTGGCCTTTCATCCAGGCCGGAACCCGCTCCTCCAGGCTGGCCGAGCAGAGCACATGGGTGTCGCCCAGGCGGACCAGGCAGGAACCGTCGGCGTGCAGCTGCACCCCGGTCTCCAGGCCCAGGCGCCGCAGTTCATCAGCGCTGCGCATCGGCTTCGCCCCCCAGTTCTATTTTTTTCACGCGATTTTTGTGCTGAAGTCCAAGAAAGGGGGTTTCCAGAAAGGTTTTAAGGTAATATTCAGCCTGGAGCGGATCCGTCAGCCGCTGGCCGAGAGCGATGGCGTTCGCGTCGTTGTGCTCCCTAGCCAGTCTGGCGTGCTCGGGGGAAGTCACCAGGGCACAACGGATGTTGGCATGGCGATTGGCCACCATGCTCATTCCGAGCCCCGAACCGCAGACCAACACCAGGCGTTCCCACTTGTCCATCCCAGCCGCTGCCCGGTGCGCGAAATCCGGATAATCCACCGAGGCAGGCCCATCGGTACCGAAGTCGACCGCCTCGTGCCCCTGCGCCAGGGCCCACGCCTTCAAGCGCTCCTTGAGGTCATAACCTGCATGATCGCTAGCAAAACCAAGCTTCATATTTCCGCTCCAGGGAAAAGGGTAACGGAATGACCCGGCCCATACTTCAATATCGTCCGCTGGACCGGGGGTTTCTGCTCTGTCTCGAAGGCGAGGCCTCGGCCGCGGACTGGCAGCGGATCCTGCGCACCCTGCCCGGGAACCTGCACGGCCGGGACCGGCTGACCCCGGCCCGCTCCCGGATGTTCCTGCCGGACGGCCGGCTGGTCGAAACCCACACCGTGCCCCTGCGCTGGCAGCGGGCCCTGCCCTGGCTGGCCTCGCTGAACCAGGACGCTGAGCGGGTGGGCGGATCGCTGGCCTTCTGGGCGGTGGCCCTGCGGCTGCTGCAGTCCCTGGTGCTCCGGGGCGCCCTGCTGCCGCAGCTGGACACCCGGGGCAACCCCTGGCGCGCCACCTGGGGCATCAGCCTCACCAGTCCGGCCGACCGGGCCGCGGTGGACCTGCTGCTGAAATCCATGCCGCCCTCGGTGCTGGCCTTCCCCGAGGAGGACAGCTGGGCCTTCACCAAGGGCCTGGCCCTGGGCACCCTGGAGACCGAGGAGCTGGACGACGACCTGGCCATGCCGCCCAGCGGCCAGCTGGTGCTGCGGGCCTTCCTGGAGGACGGGGCCGATTTCCTGGTGCGGTTCGTGGCCGGGTCGCTGCGCCAGGGCGAGGATCCCCGGCTCGGACTGATCCACCGGCTGCGCGGGCACAAGCGCGACCGGCTGCCCTGGGACGACCGGCTGATGGTGGCGCTCAGCCACCCCATGAACGAATTCCCCACCATCGGCGTCACCGAGCGGACCCTGGGCGAGCAGCTGGAGCAGTGGAGCGAGGGGGCCCGGGTCCAGTGGATCCGGCCCAGCCTCAAGCTGGAGGCGCCGCCGGTGCCCCCGGGCAAGGACGCCATCCAGGAAGCCGACCGCCTGTCCGAAGGCGGCTGGATCCTGCGGGTGGGCCTGGAGACCCAGGAGGGCGACGTCATCCCGGTGGCGCGGCTGTGGGAGGCCACCGTCGAGCCCGAGGTGCTGGAGGCGCGCAAGGTGCTGCTGCGCGGCCTGGCCCGGGCCATGGCGTTCTTCCCGCCCCTGGAGGGGGCGTTGTCGGGCCGGCAGCCGGAAGACCTGATCCTCAGTCCCACCGAAGCCTGGCAGTTCCTCACCCGGGGCGCCGCCCAGCTCAAGGAGGCCGGCTTCCTGGTGCACATTCCCGAAGCCCTGGCCGAGTTCGGCGGGGCCCGCCGGCTGCGCGCCAAGGTTCGCCTGGGCGCCCGCCAGGTCGCGGCCGACGCCGATCCCAAGGCGGGCCTGGAAGGCGCCGTTTCCGCGGACTGGTCGCTGATGCTGGGCAACGACAGCCTGGACCTCCAGGACTTCGCCCAGATGGCCAGCCTCAAGCACCCCCTGGTGGCCTGGAAGGGCAAGTGGGTGGCGCTGGATCCCGAGACCATGAAGCAGATCACCCAGGTGATCCAGGCCAGCCGCGGCGCCGGGTTCGAGAGCATGAGCCGGGGCGAGGCCCTGGCCGCGGCCCTCACCGGTACGGCCCGGATCCCCGGGGTCAGCGAGGCCATCGAGGTGGAGACCGCCGGCGACTTCGGCGCCGCGCTCGACGAGCTGAAGATCCTTCCCGACCGGCCCATCGTCCAGCCGGCCAGCTTCATCGGCCAGCTCCGCCCCTACCAGCTGCGCGGCCTGGCCTGGCTGGACGGACTGGACCGCCTGGGCCTGGGCGGCATCCTGGCCGACGACATGGGCCTGGGCAAGACCATCGAGGTGCTGGCGCTGCTGCTGCACCGGCAGCTCAAGAGCCCCTCAGCGGGCGCCCCCACCCTGCTGGTCTGCCCGACCTCGCTGCTGGGCAACTGGGAGCGGGAGATCAACAAGTTCGCCCCGACCCTGCCGGTCTTCGTGCACCACGGCAACAACCGGGACAGCCTGCCCCGCGTCTTCAAGCCGCACACCATCGTGCTCACCACCTACGGCGTGATCCGCCGGGAGGAGGAGACCTTCGGCGGGCGGGTCTGGGGCATGGCGGTGGTGGACGAGGCCCAGGCGATCAAGAACGCCGGCTCCTACCAGGCCAAGGCGGTGCGCAAGCTCAAGGCGCCGTTCAAGCTGGCCCTCACCGGCACGCCGATCGAGAACCGGCTGCTGGAGCTGTGGTCGATCCTGGCCTTCGCCCTGCCCGGCTACCTGGGCAGCGAAGGTTCGTTCAAGGACCAGTTCGCCGCGCCGATCGAGAAGTACCGCGACCCGGACGCCGCCCTGGAGCTGCGCCAGCGGGTGGGCCCGTTCATCCTGCGCCGGCTCAAGACCGACCGCACCATCATCCAGGACCTGCCCGAGAAGCAGGAGATGAAGGTCTACACCCAGCTCAGCAAGGAGCAGGCGCTGCTCTACAAGGCCCGGGTCGAGCAGATGGACCAGGACCTGCAGGCCGCCCAGGGCATCGAGCGCCGGGGCCGGATCCTCGCCCTGCTCACCCACCTCAAGCAGATCTGCAACCACCCCAGCCAGTTCCTCAAGCAGGCCGGGCCCTACAAGGGCCGCAGCGGCAAGCTGGAGCGGCTCACCGACATGCTGGAGGAGGTGCTGGAGACCGGCGAGAAGGCCCTGGTGTTCACCCAGTTCCGCGAGATGGGCGACCGGCTCCAGGTGCACCTCAAGGACGTGCTGGGCTTCGAGCCGCCGTTCCTGCACGGCGGTTCCTCCCGGGAACAGCGCGACGAGATGGTCCGGAGCTTCCAGGAGGACGCCGACGGCGCCCGGGTGCTGCTGCTCAGCCTCAAGGCCGGCGGCGTCGGGCTGAACCTCACCGCCGCCACCCACGTCTTCCACTACGACCGCTGGTGGAACCCGGCGGTGGAGGACCAGGCCACGGACCGCACCTACCGCATCGGCCAGACCCGGAACGTCCAGGTGCACAAGCTCATCACCATGGGCACCCTGGAGGAGAAAATCGACGCCATGCTGGAGTCCAAGCGCGACCTGGCCGACCGGGTGGTGGGCACCGGCGAAGGCTGGCTCACCGAGCTGGACGACGACGCCCTGCGCCGCCTGGTGCTGCTGGAGCCCGACGCCGACATCATGGGCGAGGACGAGCTCAACGGAAACGGCAACGGCAACGGCAATGGCCACGCCAATGGCGCCCCGGCCCTGGCGCCGGCCCCTCCGCTCCCGGTGCGGGCACTCGCCCCGGCCCCGGTCCGGGCGATCGCCCCTCCGGTTCAGGAGGCCCGGCCCGAGCCGGCACCCCCGTTCGTGGCCGCCCCGCAGGACGGCGAGGACGAGGACGACGACCAGCCGGTGGCGGCCGGCGGCAGCCAGCACGCCCAGCCCCGGGTTCCCTCCGCCCGGCCGGCCGTCAAGCGGAAACCCAAGACCGTGCTGCGCAGAGGAGTGATTTCGTGATCCAGCTGAGTGAGCGCTTCGGGACCACCTGGTGGGGCCGCCTCTGGATCACGGCCCTGGAGCAGCTGGGCGACGATTTCGAGAACCGCCTGCCCCGCGGCAAGAAGTACGCGGAGGAGGGCGCCGTGAGCCACTTCACCGTAAGCCCCGGCGAGATCCAGGCCAAGGTCCACGGCCGCAAGACCTACAACGTCACCCTGGGCCTGCCGGCGCTGACCTCGGCCCAGTGGGAGCGGGCCCTGGAGCGGATCCACCAGGAGGCCCGGTTCGTGGCCTCGCTGCTGGCCGGGGAGATGCCCCAGGGCCTGGACGAGACCTTCCGGGAATCCGGCGCCAGCCTCTACCCGCGGGTGCCCAAGGAACTGCAGACCCACTGCGACTGCCCGGACTGGGCCAACCCCTGCAAGCACGTGGCCGCGGTCTGCTACATCATGGCCGAGGCGCTGGACCGGGATCCCTGGCTGCTGTTCGATCTGCGCGGGCGCACCCGGGAGGAGGTGCTGGAGGCGCTCCAGGCGCGCATGGACCTGCCTCCCGCCGAGCCCGCCCCGCGCAAGCGCGGCCGGCCGCGCAAGGTGGTGTCGGTAGTGGACCTGCTGCCCC
>Ga0316217_10006531_pt1 | contig 11496 bp, 7 predicted proteins | sample 1anoAmetaG_FD_203633 | JGI IMG/M metagenome (GOLD analysis project Ga0316217, IMG submission 203633) | Freshwater microbial communities from Trout Bog Lake, Wisconsin, USA - 1anoA | ecosystem: Environmental > Aquatic > Freshwater > Lake > Hypolimnion/Profundal zone | place: USA: Wisconsin... | reverse complement strand
TCTGTATAAGTCATATTACAATCTAGCGATCACTCATGATTATTGTGCACCCAACTCAATCTCTTTCAACGCCAATCATTCAGCAGGCTATTTCTAGACAGATACTAAAAGTCGAGAAACAAAGGCTATACCTTAATTACAATGCCACGAAAAAAGATTCTTCGTCCCACTTTTGATACTTATAGGAAAATTCGCAGGGCTGAAGGTTAATTCAACTTTTTCAACACAATGTATTCTGAAGTAGAAATACTTTAGAGCGTCAAAATCTGAAAGCTTTGCCTCCTTTATAACTAATCTGCCTTTTTATAAATTAATGATATTTTTGGACATACTACAGTAGCTTATGCACAAAAAAACAACCTTTAGCCTCAAAAATCCGCATCCTTTCTATAACCTTTACCTTGAGAACTCAAACCCAAAGAGAGTAATAAATTTCGAGCGGTTTAAATCAACTTCATCAACAGTAAACAATAAATTTATAGCAGGAATAATAAGAGATGTAAAGGATTCATTTTATATCAAGCTATACCCCATTAATTATCTGCTGGAACTACAAAAACTTGGTGTAGTGCAAATTGGCCATTTTCTGCAAATAGGCTAACTACGAATCTCTGGGGCATACTTCGCCCTCCAGCATAGATACAACCTCTACTTTGGGGCACTTCAATGATCTTTCAGCCGAAACATTCTATTATTTCTATTCCTAGAGCTCGGAGTCGCCTTCTTCTTCCATTTTTATTTAGGGCTTCTACTTGCATTACTTTGCCATAAGGTATTTTTTGCCAAAATATGTAAAAGCTTACAGGTTGTTTTCCATTAGTTTTTAACAGTTGTGCCTATTCACCTTATACTTCAAGGTTTTTATGGATTTTTGGATCACTGTCTCCCCTGAATACTCTAAATCAGCCATCTGCGTACCTCCCTTGCCTTCGTACATGTCAAGCAGGGTGTCAGTTTTGATATCATTGACGAATCCGGTCCTGCTTTTACTGAACACCACTTTCAAGATTATTTTGAGTAAATAACGGATGTTCCCATAGAAATAATTTTTTATCTTGGTTTGCGTCCTAAGTTGGCTCACTTTTACCGACCTGGAAGGTGCTTTTGAATGAGGAACCATTTGTTCCCATATTCGCTATACTTACTATATAGGATTTAGAGCTCTTCTTCAGTCCACGATTCCTTGTTGACAGTGGGATCCAAATGATTCACATACCTACGTATAATATAGTCCACCTCTCTCGACATTAGATGTCAGTTCTGTCGTAGCCATGCCTTTTGAGTTCTTCTGACGCCTTTTTCCACTTCTTACTGTTGGTGGATCTGCTGACTTGAGTAAGGATGTTGTCCTCCTGAATGGGTGCAGATTTACCTAAAGAGTCCAGAGTTTAAGCTTGCCCATAAACTATTGTATTTAACCAAAAACAAAGATGAAATAAAATCATTCGTAACAACATTTCTAGAGCATTGCAACACCAAATGCAAATCTAACTCGAAAAATCATAATCCTCCTCATCTTAATATTTGAGCACCATATTTGTCATAATCCATCTTCTATATTCTTAATATATTACTATTTGACCATGATGATACAAATCTATTCCAGAAAGAGATTTTCGTGAATAGGCATCTTCAATACAATCTCATTTGATAATTTGGATCAAAGGTCCTTTAGGTGAATGTTCTTTGCTTGGATGGTTTGGGCTATGTAAGGTAATACATTTCGGCCTTCAGATTATAAAGGTAGGAAATTATCAAATTATATGGGGCTTTATAATTATGGGGATTATTTCAATTATCACAATGGCTTCAAAACATATCCTTAGCAAACCATCTATACAGCCGTATCTTCGCAATTTATTGGGGTGATAGGGGGCAATCTTTCTCCAGCCTGTTGTTCTCCAGAGCGAGAAAACTTTTGCAATTGTCTTTAGCAATAATCTCTAAAACAGAACTCAAAACAAGAATATGGAAGAGGGTAACATCAGGCTAAAATGAAGCTAAAAAAGAGGAAATCTGAGTGAATAAGTGTTCAGTTGAGGGTAAAGGCCTTCGCTTGATCGAATATATCTCTATTCAATAAAAAAACATGAAGCTTTTAGGTATGCACATCATAATTCAACCTCAAGATTTAAATTAGAGAGCCTATTCTTACTGCTTGAAATGTGAGCATTCCAAAAAGTTTAATAGATAAAGTTTATCTTGGGCTGTTTTCTAAAGCTTCTATACTAAGAAATTTCATGTTTTTTTAAGAAATTAGTCAAGTCAGCAAATAGCACACATTTAAATCCTATGGCATCACCATATTCATATTTCACATGAACTTAGCTCACAAGTTTATTAGAGAATATTCGTTTTGGTTAACCCATAATAAGATTGCACTGAACATTCCAGAAAAGTAAGATTAGGCGTCCAAACTTCTTCCTTAGATTGGTTTACAGCTGGTGATCGGTTTGGAGACGGTCCAAAAAGCCGAACAAGATGTTTATATTGCCTGTGTTCTTCCCAATTTATAATAATATCATCAATATATGAAAGAAAGTGTTATCTTTGCCCAGCAGCACAGCTAAGCCACACTCAAAACGAAATAAGACTAGTAGTCTGTCTAAGACTTTTGTCCGAAATCGTTTGCCAAAAACAGCAAAAAGAAAATCGTCAAGATCATTAATAATGTAACAATTTTCTATTTTGATGCTGATGGGTGCAGGAAATCCTTTGTTTATCAGCATCTGAGCGAAAAGGTTGCCAAGAAAACAACTAATATGCTCAAGAGGGCTCAAAAGACGGCTCAGTAATTTGCTGAAAAAACCAGAGCCAACTGTCTCAAAGAAATGGAGCGGGCCTACTGCGCAGAGCAGTTGAAGTCACTTATCGTTCCCATGCCGACCTACCCTACCGTATTGTATGGCGGTTGGCAGGAAAACGGACAAACGGTTGAATGATTCTAATTTACTTTTTCTTTATCCATTATCGCTTATGCTCTCATTATAAATGTTTCTAAGCTACGCTACTGGTTATAGCTGAATTCCTTAGTTGCGTGGGTTGTGCCGTCAATCATTGTGTTTGTGTTGTCTGTGAGTTGTTTGAAGTACTATGTGGTGATGAACGCAGCTATTGCTGAGTAAAAGTCTTTGGGTTAAGGATATAAAACATCGACAAGTTCATGATAGCAAAATAAGCTTCAATTGATGGATTGAGTGGAGGAAAATCTCAAGATAAGTTCAAGAAGGGCATAAAGAGTAAAAAAAGGACTAAAAATGACTTAAGTGAGTAATTTGACAATTCCAACCTTCGACTTAGTCTTACCATAGCCTTATTCTAGTTGGGCAGTCTATTCCTCAAAATTGAACCATTAACAACATCAAGGTCCAAGTATTCAATTAATCGCGATTTATTCAGGTATAAGCATTATAATTAGGCTTACCGAAAATTATGAAAAATATATAATGGCAAGTCCTAAACTGGGCACACTTGGATTTGCCTGTTGATTTATTAAGTTTTAAAATAGTAACAAGGGTTGATATAATAATAAATTTATAGAAGCCCAATATGGCAGATACCAAGATCACCTTTCCAAAGCTAAAATCTCTATCCGAGCGCCAAACCACCATCACCAACAAATACCTAAACTCCAACCTCAAAACACTCTCTACCTAACAGCCCAAAATATAAGTCAACACACTCAGTCTAGACTAGCGCCTCAATAACATCAAAATCAAGTACATTAACAAGTAAATCATGCATGATTCAGGAGTCCCAACTACTTCCGTCAAAAGAACAGATCCTACCAGACCATAGAGCATCCATCTGACCGCATCCAGACTATTGAGAAGTATCTGGAAGAAATGGGGAAGAGTTTCGACAAGCAAGCATTGCTTGAGGTTGCAAAGAGTCGAGTGAAGAAGACCAGATTGCTGCAATATGAGGTAAGCAAAAAATAAAAGGAATTTAGTCAAAATAATGCAATAGTTGAATAAACTAAGTACTCGAATTTTAGACCTGCCCGATTCCCCATCAGAACCACCATCAAAAGCATGTACCATGCCGATTTAACTCTCCCCATTCGTCTGTGATTCATTTTTTACTTGATATGTATGTCTTGCATCAAAGTCAATTCAACCTCATTGATATGGAATTGGCGAAAAATTGGAGAGGAACGTTAATTTGTGAGTTGATTCCTACAGCTCAACCTCTGCATAAACATTAATAATGTAATTTGTCTGGTACAACATTCTCGCGAAAATCAACGAAACATCAGATTAATAGTCTTTCTCTTTGTTTGGCTGTCTTTTTCTGACTACTCTTTATTAATGCCTGAGCAGCCTATTACTAACTTTAAGCGGCATTATTATTGGATTAATGGTCAATTATATTCAAATTAACTTAGCAATGCAAAAGAGCACAAGAAGGGAGTGCTTTCTTTTAGGCTAGTGCATCCTTTTTAACATCTTTGAAACCACCAACAATAATATCACTTAAAAACATGCAAAGGCTTCATAGTTTATTTGCAACTAAGGAATCAAGGTTCTACAAAATATCACCTCAGAGTATTTGAAGGGTAGAAATAAAAGTCAAAATTAGGCGTTTACTTTTTAAGCTAATCACAATACTAATCATTCAGAGAGTAAGCCTATACTTAGTAAAAAAGAATTAGTAAGTGAACCCTCTTAGCTTTCTTTCACTTAAACTAAAAAATATCCTTCGTTTCAGATAAAAAGCTAGTTAAAACAAAGAGACAGCTCGTTTATGCCTCAAAAATCAAAGAAAAAAAGGTTGACGTAAGCCGAAGAACTGAGATAAAGCTTAAAAAAGTTGGAGCTCTAAGACAAAAGTTTGTAAAATTACTAAAACGAGCAAGAATAAGAATAAAACATAACTTTAGTCAACTACTAAAGCATTAAAAATAAAACTTTGGCAGAGCTAATCCAAGAAAGTAACAAAAAGATTGAGGAGAGAAATGTCATGAATGGAGTAAAGCACAAATAAGACGATTGTGCCTCTGATTCGTCTTATCCAATTACCGAGTATTCCTCCAATTAGTCTTCCAATTAAAACGAATATGATTAAGAGATTAGAGAGGAAAGTTCGTTTAGTAAAAACCATGCTATGCTGGCTTCAACTAACAACTTTTCTTACTCATCCATTGGATCTTCAGTTTACGAGCCTATGAAGTTAATGTATAGTCCTAAAAAGTCCAAATCTAAGGCAAAAAGGACTTATATCCGCAACAAAAAGATTCCAAGATGGGCCTAGGATATCTAAAAAGTGAAGCAGGAAGTGATTAAGCAAAAACAAGACCCCAGAGCTTTCGACCCATCGAAAATATACGGAGTATGCTATGTAGAAAAGTTGGACACAAATGTAATTTTCAATAGTGAATCCATCTATCATAGAGGAAGCAGTGCAAAATGGAATAGATATCCTTATAACCAGTTCATTGAGTGATCCATAGCAACTTATTCAATCAAAACCTTGCATATTTGAAATATTTGATTCTCATCATGAAAAACTGTAAAATGTTTTCTTTTGGCTAGGTTTGTTGAAAATATGATCTTTCGGCTTTAAAGCATTGTCAGGAATGATTCAGGACTAGCTTTAGAGAGCTTATCATTGTCTTATTTTTACATTAGCAAATGTTTGCATTTGTATAGCAGCAAAGGAGTTATTTGAAATTAGTATTAAGCAGGTTTGCGTTATGTGGAATTATAAATAATGCCTTTGGAAGATTTTTAGTTAAAATAGCCTTTAGGAAAGGGTTCATTCGGGTGCGTCTGCAAGTGTGTGCGCGTTTCAGATGGCTAAGTATACGCAATGAAACAAGTATAATAACTTTCATTTAGATCAAACTCCAAAAACTCAAGTAAAAAGACAAAAAGAATGCCTTAAACGAAATTAGATTTCTCGCCTCCATTTAAACGCCCTTTGTTGTTAGCTACAAATAAGCCTTTTATGACTAAAAGTCGTAGATGCTTTGTATAGTCATGTAGTACGCCAATCAAGGGGATCTTCAGGTAAGTTTGTTTCTATTAAGGGGCGTATAAAGAAGGCAATCAACACAAAAACAAGGATTCCTTAGAAATAGATTTGGTAGGTTGCTTATAGTGTAATTGAAGGTCTAAACAAACTTCATGAAGCGAAGATCATCCATAGGGATATCAAACCTGCAAACATATTTTATCATTAAGGATTGGCTAAGATTGGAGACTTGAATGTTGCTAAGCACCTTGTTGATCCTTTTACTATTACACAAACTGGAACACCATATTATGCTTCTCCCTAAGTTTGGAATGAATAGCCTTATAATTATAAAAGTGATGTTTGGTCTCTTGGCTGCGTTCTCTACGAAATGGCTATGCTGAGGCCTCCTTTTAGAGCAGAGACTCCTGAGAAGCTCTTTAAAAAGATAATGGCTAAGGAATATGAGAAGATAGGTTCGCCTTATTCGAAGGACTTAATAGCTTTTATAAGTAAATTGATGACTCATAGCCAGAAAAACAGGCCTGAAGCCAAATAATTACTCAGTTTGCTTAAAAAGAAAGAGATAAAGTTAGACTTGTAAGGTTAGGAAAAATTCGATGAGAAGCTGATAAATACTATAAAATTTCCACAAAATTTGAGAAATCTTAACTAAAATCTGCCCAAACCGAAGTATTTATCTAGATGCAAAACCAGTAAACAACTGCCTCCTCCATAATAATAGATACTGAATACTCCAAAAACTACAGTAAGGCTACCATCTCCTACCATGAAATTGATAACTTCCTAGAAAAACATCATACTTCCACCTATTGAAAAGTTGTAGAGTGCAAAACTTCTCCCTTTAGCTCGAAGGCCCAAAGTATTGAATAAAAATGGAAGCCAAAAGCTCATATTTTGATACTTTTATAACTATTCACTCAAAATAGCTTCATTTGAATTCTCCAATCAAAAAATGAAAATTGCCAAGTTCACTTGAAAGTCTATAATTACTAATTTATGTACGTTAATTATAAAACCTCATACAAATACCAAGTTTTAAGATCAGAAACAACCTAAAGAAAGAGAAGGTTCTAAAATGAATCGCTTTAGAAGAAACTAAACTCTCAAGCTTTTATGAACTACAAAAAATACAAGTAAGAGTCAGGTAGAAACAAATAGGACTACGTCCTTTGTTCTAATGATTTAAATGGCAGCTAAAAAGCTGTGAAACTAAAGAGAGAATATCCTTACTAAGTCAAAGATTTAGATATGAAACCTTTAGAGTTTAACACAGCAAAGTTCAAATATGAGGAAGCCTAAAACATCCATATTTAACCTTATAATAAATGCTTTGTTTAACATCGTAAAGTGGAAAGCACAGAGTAGCCTTACAAAGTTTCACAAAATAAGTGGGGATGTATAAAATCATCTTCTCCCTTAAGACTAAAAGCTGGAAAAAAGGAAGCCTTGTCGATTATTATTGATTCAAAAGTCAGCAAATTCTAGGCAGAATTAGACTAAAATGAAGAGACTTTCAAAGATAGGTACCAAAACTCCATTTAGCGTCATTTATTTATGTTTCAAAAAAAAGCAACCCAAATCGACTATCAGATATAAGCCGGACTATCGAACATTTAAAAGCTCATCAAGGAGGCTAAGACTAAAAAGCAGGAAAAAAACCAATCAACTTATCATAATAGCAGTAAAAGTGATTTTTCGGAAAATAATACAAAAATTAGCGTTTATTAAAGATAAGAAGCGAAAGATTAAGGGATCAATTTACAAAAAACAAAGAAAGCTGACCAAAATCAAAGCCTGCCATAAGGAGATTCTTAAGCTAATAGTTAGCTGTTTCCACTAGAGTACAAAAACTTCATCAATAGCCTCTCTCTTCAAATAGAAAAAGACACATAATTTACTAACAAAATCCAAGATCTAACTCGAAACAATCAAATAAATGAAGTCAAGACTCTAATAAGCGATTAAGTTAGCAAGTATATTTCTGGAAAAATTGAAATAGACTAAAGCTTTTTTATTTTATAATCTTTGGAAATCGACCCTCTTGAACAGCTTTCCAACCCTGCTTCAAAAAAATGCAGTCAATAAGAGATCAACAATATAGCTATAAACACTTATAAGAGTTACAAAGAAATCTAAACTCACTTTTGCACGAAGTTAAGTAATGAATTCTAGAGAGGAACTATTGAGTTGCTCTTTAAGGAGTTAGCTAGGTTTAATTCTACAAAGCCTTCAGAATAAAACAGCAAAGAAACGACTATAGGCCATTTACTAAGTTATCTAAATATGAAAACAAATAAATCATTTCGGAATCGAAGTTTTGTTAAGATGGCAAAGAGATTAAGTCTCAAACACTACGAATCATTGCCTTTTTAAGCATTTCAAGCGTTTCTTAAGCCTCAATGATTAATAGAGTTTATCTTTATTCTTTAAATATCATCTCCCAACTTCATGGCTCATACATCATATTCCTGTTCTAAACTTAGCTGAGATAGCGCTTCTTTTATTTCCATCTAATCTATTTTGATTTCATATCCAACAAATCAAAAGTTATCCAGAATATTTTCATAGCTTTTGACCGCTATCAAAACAGAATAACAAACACAATGAAGCATCTATTTTTATAACCAATGGTACCCTTGCTTATCCTCTTCTTAATTCAAATTTTCCGTACCTCTCATAAATGATAAAGTAATTTGGATTAATTATAAAATGAGTTCGCGCCAAATACCATTTGACTTAGTAATCGCTAGGACCATAAAAGGAGGAATTGGTAAAGATAACCAGCTTCCATGGAAGCTGCCGAATGATCTCAAAATGTTTAAAAAGATAACAACTTCAGGATTACATAAAAACAGCGTAATCATGGGGAGAAAAACTTTTTAGTCTATGAAACTTAAGCCACTCCCCAACAGGCTTAACATCCTTATTTCTAACACATCTAAAATATCTTAGACCTAAAACCTCAAGCAAGCAACCAGCTTAAAAACAGCACTATAGCTATCATAAGCTGTAAATCCTTTAGGCAAAGCATTCGTTATAGGTGGCTCTAGGCTCTTTTAAGAAGCTTTGGCTGACTGTCGCTATATTTATGAAACTTTGGTCTCAGATGAAGTTGATTGCGATGTGTTTGTACCCAAATATGAACATTTAAACTGTAGTTTCATCTCAAAGACTTATCGTGAAAATAAACTTCGTTATGATTTTAGAATGTATTACAATCAACAAAAGTATGAGAAGCCAAACGGAAATCTATTTGGAGTTCCTGAACATGAAGAATATCAGTACTTAAACGCAATCAGAGACATAATTTAGAAAGGTGAAGAAAAGTCAGACAGAACTAAAACTGGTACAAAATCAATATTTGGCGGAATGATGAGATATGATCTCAGCTAAACTTTCCCCCTTCTTACACACAAAAAGGTATTTTGGAGGGGTGTAGCTGAAGAGCTATTGTGGTTTATCAAAGGTTCAACTGACGCAGCTTAACTCTAGAGCAAAGGAATCAACATTTGGGCAGGCAACAGTTCAAAAGAATATTTAAAAAGTATTGGAATCGAAAGAGAAGCAGGAGACTTAGGTCCAGTTTATGGGTTTCAATGGAGACATTGGAATGCACCCTATACTGATCGTTATTCAAAATATGAGGGAAAGGGTATTGACCAGTTGGGATGGATCATCAATGAGATCAAAACCAATCCTTCGAGTCGTAGACTTATTTTGTCAGCCTGGAATCCTTCACAGCTTGCTTAGATGGCTTTGCCCCCAGTATCTTGTGTGTTATATAGTGTCATTTGCTTTGCCAATTCCAAGTTTCGAACTCAGGAAAACTTAACTGTATTATGTACCAAAGAAGCTGTGATATGGGGCTGGGAGTACCTTTCAATATCGCGAGCTATTCACTATTGACATGTTTGATTGCTCAGGTGACAGGTTTGCAAAGAGGAGAATTTGTTCATATGCTTGGAGATATGCATGTGTATAATGACCATATCTAAAGCTTGAGAGGCCTTTAGCTTATAAAACCTCATGCTTTCCCCTATCTTTAGCTTGATCCTTCAATCAAAAACATAAATGACTTCAAGTTCTAGCATTTAAAGCTACAGGGATACAATTCATACAAAAAGATTCCAATGAAGATGTCAGTTTGAATGATAAGTATTAGCCCTAATTATAGATCTTAAGTGGTTTAAACAAAGGTAGAATATCTGAGGCCTCCTTTTGTTTTTACTCTAGTATTTAGAAAAAACTTCTCTATTGAATATTTTTATTCTTTGATAGCAAATTAAAGAGATTTATTTGGATTGAAATGATTAATAAGGACAAACAAAAGCAGGCTAATATAAAGCTGCGAACAGCTTTTACCAAAGATTTTCAAGCATTTCTTTATTTGTAGAAATCCTTTATATGTTTGGGTTTTTGAAACTTATTTAAACAATAGCTTAAAATTTCAAAAATTATGCCAACACTTGTGTCCAGATTTTGTGCAGATGCTTTTAATATAGTGTAGAGTCTCCGTGATGTATTAGTATGATCTTTTTACAAATTTTATATATTATTAATGAACGCATAAAAATAAGTTACAATCACAGATCTCAAAGGCAAATTCAACAAAGATTTTGATACCTTCGGCAAAATGGTAGTTTTTTGAGTTATTTAGGATCCTTTTCTGTAGTTCACAGTAGGAAAATGCTTCAGTAAAACGTAGATAGCATCAGGTAAGTAATAGAAAACTTAGGTGCTGGTAAGGAACCAAGCTGGAAAGAGCCAATCGTACTTACCTACTTTGACGAGACCCAAATTGTGATAAAAGCATACGATGATGATGTCACTTAGAAGGAGTTTATTGGTACTGGAAAGTTAGAAATCAAATCATTGCGTTTTCCAGGAGGCTCGATTGAGATCTCCATATTAACAGACAATGGAGAGGCTATCGGAACTATTACTGGAAAGTACACAATCAAGAATATTACTCAGTCGCCTTTACTTTTAATGAGAAATTTTAAACTTGAGCTTGGAACTTAAGAAAAGGCTATACTCAAATCGAGACCTTTCCTTCAATTCTCAGCTGATTAGAATACGACTTCAACTGAACCCAAAGATGATATTAAGGGACTATCAGTAAGCTGGAATTAAAACTTACGGCTAAAGATCAAATAGTCAAGCAAAATAACTATTAGCCTAGTAGACAAAGACAAGAAATAGGACTATTTATTTAGGTATTAATGCTCTGCTAAGTAGTTCCGTATGCAAGCTGGAACGAAAAGATTTAACATTCTAAATAAAAAGTTTGAAAAATTTGCGGTACTTGTTATAGATTATGAAACAGTAAATTTAGTCTCCAAAGAAGAGTCAGTCAAAAACATCTAAAGATAGAAAAAGGCTTAAAATTAGCTGACAGCAATACTGATCGAAAGAATTTCAACCTAATTAAAGATAGAGGGCAAAGATGTCTACTTTAAACTAATAGTCGGAACGAATAACTACACCACTGAGTTATTTAAAAAGAACCAAAAGCTT
>Ga0316217_10006530_pt1 | contig 11497 bp, 6 predicted proteins | sample 1anoAmetaG_FD_203633 | JGI IMG/M metagenome (GOLD analysis project Ga0316217, IMG submission 203633) | Freshwater microbial communities from Trout Bog Lake, Wisconsin, USA - 1anoA | ecosystem: Environmental > Aquatic > Freshwater > Lake > Hypolimnion/Profundal zone | place: USA: Wisconsin... | reverse complement strand
TCCTGCGTAGTAAGCCAGTAGCACCTTGGCCCTCTCGATGCGGACTTGCCCTTCCGTCCTGGATTTCGCAATGATTTCAAGTTTGGACCTGGCTTCCGCATCGAGAACCAGCTTGGCCCGTATGGGTGTACGTCCCATGAAACCTCCAACGGCCTACCGGTAAGCGTAGGTCATTGAAGATTTTATGCAATATTATTTTGGAATCTATCTACTAGGAGATTTCCGCCAGCTTCAGCCGGGCCTGCTCCTGCTTCAGCCACCCCAGCTGGGCCTCGCTCAGCCCGCGCTGGACGGCCTTGTCCGCCGCCTCCCGGCAGAGCGTCAGCAGCTGCCGGTCGCGGACCAGGTCGGCGGCCTGGAACTGCGGCAGCCCGGCCTGGCGGGTGCCGAAGAACTCCCCCGGCCCCCTCAGCTCCAGGTCCTTCTGGGCGATCCGGAAGCCGTCCTGGGTCGCCACCAGGACCCGCAGCCGCTCGGTATCGGCGCCGGACAGCATCAGGAAGTGGCTGGGCACGCTGCCCCGCCCGACCCGGCCGCGCAGCTGGTGCAGCTGGCTGAGGCCGAACCGCTCGGCGTGGTCCACCACCATGACGCTGGCGTTGGGCACGTCGACCCCCACTTCGATCACCGTGGTGGCCAGCAGGATCCGGGCCCGGCCGGAGACGAAGTCCTCCATCCGCTCGGCCATGGCGTCGGCCTTGAGCCGGCCGTGGACCACCCGCAGCTCGTGGACCGGGAACTGGGCGCGGAGCAGGGCCTCCATGGCCTGGATGTCCCGCAGCGGCACCTTGGCTTCGTCCTGGGGATCGATGGCCGGGCTCACCACGAAGGCCTGGCGGCCGGCGTTGAGTTCCCGCTCCATGATGGCCCAGGCGCGCTCGGCGCCGCCGGGCTCCAGCAGCCGGGTGGTGATGGGCTGGCGCCCCGGGGGCAGCTCGTCCAGCACCGACTGCTCCAGGTCGCCGAACAGGGCCAGGGCCAGGGAACGGGGGATGGGGGTGGCGCTCATGACCAGCCAGTGCGGATCCAGCCCCTTCTGCTTCAGGGCTTCCCGCTGGCGCACGCCGAACCGGTGCTGCTCGTCCACCACCACCAGCTGGAGCTGGCGGAACGCGACGGCCTCCTGGAACAGCGCGTGGGTGCCGATGATGTAGGACGCTTCGCCCGAGGCGATCCGGGCCAGGGCCTTGCGCTTCTCGGCCGCCTTCATGGGGCCCAGCAGAAGCTCCATGCCGCCGGCCGCCCCCTTCAGCAGCCGCTGGACCGTGGCGGCGTGCTGCCTGGCCAGGACCTCGGTGGGCACCAGCAGCGCCGCCTGGCCCCCGGTCTCGGCCACCATGGCCATGGCCAGGAAGGCGACCAGGGTCTTGCCGCTGCCCACATCGCCCTGGAGCAGGCGGTGCATGACCCGGCCCGAGGTGAGGTCGGCCACGATCTCCCGGAACGCGTTGCGCTGGGCGCCGGTGAGCCGGAACGGCAGGTAGTCCCTGAGCCGTTCCCGCAGTTCCGGGGTGGTGGCGACGGCCTGGCCGCGCCGGGCCATGCGCCCGGCCCGGCGCAGGGTCACCCCCAGCGCGAAGGCGAACAGTTCCTCGCTGGCCAGGCGCCGGTGGGCGGGGCTGGCGTGGGCGTCCAGTTCGGCCGGATCGCTGTCGTCCGGGGGCTGGTGCAGCAGGCGCAGTGAAGCCAGGGTCGAGGGCACCCCCCGGGCCAGTTCCGGCGGCAGCCATTCCCCCGGCTCCGAGGCCCGGGCCAGGGCTTCCTGCACCATCCGCTGGCGGGCCCGGCCCATGACCGGTCCCAGCTTGCGGTACAGGGGCAGGTAGCGGCGGACCCAGAGGCTGTCCTCGTCGCCGCCCCGGCCCATGAGTTCGAACGCCGGCCCGCGCATCTCCAGCCCCAGCCGCCCGGAGGCCAGCGGCCCGAACACCAGCACCCGCTCCCCGGCCCGGAACAGCTTGCCCACATGGGGCTGGTTGAACCAGACCAGGCGGAGCACGCCGGTGCCGTCGGTGATGAGCGCCTCGGTGAGGTTCATCCGCTGCACCCGGGTGGTGCTCTGGCGGACGTCCTGGACGGTGCCCAGCACGGTCACGATCTCCCGGTCGCCGGCATCCGGGCGGAAGCCCAGGTCGCCGATCTTCAGCAGGCTGCCCCGGTCGATGTAGCGGTACGGCAGCGACCAGAGCAGGTCCTTCAGGGTCAGGATGCCGTTGGCCTCGAACGCCTCGGCGTAGACCGGCCCGACCCCGCGCAGGGCGGTGACTTTGGCCGTCAGCGGGAACAGGGGGAGGGAGGCCATGTCGCCCTACCCCAGATCGGAGTCGGTGCTGCGCTCCAGCTCTCGGTAGCGGGCGTATTCGCCCTCGAAGTAGAGGGCCACCGCGCCGGTGGGGCCGTTGCGGTGCTTGGCCAGGAGCAGCTCGGCCGAACGGTCCTCCTCCTCGCCCTCCATCAGCGGCTTCATCTTGCGGTGGATGAACATGACCATGTCCGCGTCCTGCTCGATCGAGCCGGAATCCCGCAGGTCGGAAAGCTGGGGCTTGCCGCCCTGGCGGTGTTCCACTTCGCGGTTGAGCTGGCTGAGCACCACCACCGGCATGCCGTGGTCCTTGGCCAGCAGCTTGAAGCCGCGGCTGATCTCGCCGATGCGCACGGCCTCGTTCTGCTTGGCCGCCCGGGATGAATCGGGGCTGGACATCAGCTGCAGGTAGTCGACGATCAGCAGGTCCAGCTTCTGGTTGGAGCGGGACAGGTGGCGGTCCACCATGGCGGTGATCTCGCGCACGGTGATGCCGGCCTGGTCGTTGATGTAGATCGGCATCTCCAGCAGCGCGTCCCGGGAGCGCAGCAGCCGGGCCTGGATCTCCTCGTCGAAGGTGCCGGCCTGGACCGCCTTCATGTTGATGGAGCTGTGGGCGGACAGCAGGCGGTTGAACACTTCCTCCTTGGACATTTCCAGGGAGAAGAAGGCCGCGTGGGCCCCTTGGTACTGGGCCGCCCGCAGCAGCCAGTTGAGCGCCAGGGCGGTCTTGCCGATGCCGGGGCGGGCGGCCAGGATGATCAGGTTGCCGGGCTGGAAACCCTGGGTGATGGCGTCCAGGCGGCTGAAGCCGACCTTGAGCCCGGTGGAGCCCCTGCCCTCCAGCCGGTCCATCAGGGCCTCCATGGCGTCCCTGGCCACGTCGCCGATGTGCTCCAGGCCCTTGCGGTCCTGGCCCTGGGCCAGCCGGAACAGGTCCACGGCGCACTGTTCCACCAGCGTGTCGGGCGGCGCCTCCTCTTCGCTGGCCTGCCGCACCAGCTGGGCGCCCAGCCGGATCAGCTGGCGCAGCTTGCGCTTGCGGATGAGCAGATCGCCCAGCACCTGGGGCCGGCCCACCTCCTCGGCGCTGAGCAGTTCCACCAGCCCGGTGTAGCCGCCCACCCGGGACAGGTCCCCGGCCTGGTCCAGGGCGTCCTTGAGGGTGAGCGAATTGACCTCGACCTGGGCCTCCACCAGGGCGCGCAAGGCCTTGAACACCGCCCGGTGCGCCGGGTGGACGAAGTCCTCCTCAGTGAGGCTGAAGGCGAGCTCGGTGGCGGCCAGCTCGGCGCCCGCCGCGCAGCAGGTGGCGAGCAGGGCGCGTTCAGCCTCTATGTCTTCGGGAAGACGTTCGGGAAGCCATTCATTCATGGGTCACGGCTGGGGGGTCGGGATTTTGTAGCCGCCGCCATTCACGTCCACGAAGATGGGGTTGGTGACGGCAATGGGGTATATGCCCCTCATTATAGTGTTCCAGGGAGTGCCGGCGGCATAGACTCCGGTGGTGGCCAGGGGAACCCCGGCTTCCACCACGATCCAGCCGTCCTGGCCGCCGGTGAGCTGGGCCATGGGCAGGGTCACGGTGCCGGCGTACAGGCGCGGATCGGCGGCGGACTGGGCCAGGGTGGCCGGGTCGATGGTCTTGACCAGGTTCCCGTTGACGATCACCCGGAGCTCATCGACCGGCATCCAGTCGGTCTTCCATAGGTTGATCGCGAGGGTGAGGTTCTCCACCGGGCCGGGCAGCAGCTGGCCGGGGCCGGCGGTGCCGACGCTGACGTCCAGGAAGGGGCCGGTGGAGGCCACCGCGGCGCCGGACTGGAGCGCCGACAGGACGCTGGCCAGGACGACGGTGCCGGAGGCATCGGTCTCTTCGGTGGGGTTGGCCTTCAGGTAGGTGCGGGCCAGGCCCACGGGGGTGTCGATGCTGAACCTGGCGGAGGAAAGCCCGAGGGCCTTGGTGAAGCTGGCCGGCAGCTGCTGGTTCAGGAGGGCGAACCAGTCGCTGCGGACAGCCAGGAATTCGCTGAACCAGGCATTGACGGAAGCGGCGCTGGTGCCGTCGACGCCTTCGCCGCGCAGCAGTTCCAGGGCGTCGAAGCCGCCGTACACCTTGCCGAAGGCCAGGGGCCCGGACTGCTGGGACCAGTCGTTCCACCATCCGGCCAGACTGGCGTTCCAGGCGGGCGGGTTGGGGGCCGGAGCGCCCTGCAGGGTGAACAGGCCCTGGGGGCCCCGGGGCCGGTGCACGACATTGAACTGTCCCTGGCCCTGGGCGAGGAAATCCGCCAGGTTCCACTTGCCGCTGTCCAGGGCGCCGCCCAGGGGCGCGTTGTCGGCCACCGGGGTGAACAGGGCGGTGACGGTGCCGAAGCCGGCCAGGGTCGAGGTCCGGCCGCCGACCACGTAGGGATCGTTGCCGATGGGGATCAGCGCCGGGCGGTTCATGGCGCTGAGGCTGGCGGGGATCTGGCTGAACGACAGCAGGGTCGAGCCGTACTCGGACCTGAAGTTGTTGTAGACCCCGATCGGGTCCACCTGGAGGTCCTGCTCGGTGTGCCCGACCACCTGGACCCCGTTGGCCATGCCGGAGGCGAGCTTCTCCGAAGTCAGGTAGCCTCCGGTGGTGGCCTGCCCGGGCCCGGGCAGATCGAAGCTGGTCCAGGACGGGGGCAGCCCGACCGGCGGGACGTTGAAGGTGTGGTTGACGTCGGTCTGGCCGTCGAAGGCTTTGAATAGGAGGCTCTGCAGCGGCGACAGGGGCCCGCGGGCGCCGTAGGCCATGTAGTCGCCGCCGTTGGCGAACCAGGCGAACTGGGTGGAGGTGTAGCGGGCGAACCCGGTGCCGAACATCTCGTTGCCGCCCCGGAACTGGTACTGGCCGGGGATGGACCCCGCCGCGACCTGGGGCTCCTTGGTGACGGTGTCGAAGAAGGTGGCCAGGGTCCGCATGCGGCGCATGACCACCGGGTTCGCGGGGCTGTCGGTGCGCACGAAGGTCATGCGCAGGGGCTGCAGGCTGCCGTCCGGGCCGTTTTCCTCACGGGTCTGGAAAAAGTGCTGCGAATACGAGTTGGTCGCGATCGCGCCGACCATGTTGGGGCTGGTGCCGTCGTTCGCCACGTCCGGGCAGAGGACGTCCAGGGGATTGACGAGGAAGTTCTGGTCCTTCTGGATCCAGATGGGCCCGGCCGGCCCCGGCTGCAGGATCCCGGACGGATCGGAGACCACGTTCATGTCCTCGAACAGGGTCCGGGTCTGGATGTTGTCCTGGTCGGTCAGGACCATGCGGTAGATCCCCACGGGCAGCAGGACCTGCAGGGTCGAAGGCGCCAGGGCGGTCTGGGAGACGAGGTTCTCGTTGGGCTGGAACCACTCCACCCGCTGCAGCTGCCAGTTCCCGGCGGAGGCCGCGGCCGGCGGGGTCGTCACCCCCACGTTGCGCTCGATCCGCACCTGGGTGGGCAGCGGCCCCTGCCGCTGGCTCATTCCGGACAGGGTGAAGGTGACCATCCCGGTGTCCTGGACCGGCCGCAGGCTGGTGTCGCCGTAGCGGGCGGTGTCCATCAGGTTGAACAGCCCGTTGGCCTGGCCGGGATAGCTGGTGGGAACGTTCAGGTCGGAGATGTGCAGGCCGCCGACGATGTTGTTGGCCACGCTCTGGCCGCCGATGATGTAGAGGCGCCGGTTGTAGGTGAGGCTCCCGCCCGCGGCGAGGCCCGCGGCTGCCGGGAGGCTGCCCACCACCAGGCGGGCGGGGAACGACGGCCGGAGGCTGTTGGCGACGGTCAGCAGGTCCTGGGGGTCGGAAGCCACCAGCAGCTGGTCCGCGTCCGCCGGCAGGATGCCTAGGCTGCAGTGGGAATCCACGGTGTCGGCCCCGGGCTCGGTGTCCATCAGCCCGACCATGGGAGCCTGGACGCTGGTGGCCACCGGATTGGCGAAATCGGTGTAGGCCGGGATCTGCACCCCCCACTGGGGCGGGGTGGCCTGGGCCAGGGCGTTGCCCCGGTAGTCGAACTGGGCGGGGATGTTGAAGGCGTAGCCCCCGCCCTGCTGGGTGAGGTAGTCGCCGATGTTCACGATCGGGAGGGTCTTGCCGGTGTTGTTGCTGACGATGGTGGTCACGGTGAAGAACCGGTCCAGCTGGGCCACGCTGAGGCTGTGGGTCACCGTGACGCCCTGGGCGAGCGGCGCGCCGGCGCTGGCGCCGGTCCCGAGCTTGTCGAGCGGGTCGTAGATGCCGCCGGTCATGACGATGGCCGACTGGCTGCCGGTGTTGACCGTCTGGAAGGTCGAGAAGACCATCTGCAGGTCCGGATCCTGGTTCACCACCGGGGTGAGCCGGTTCATGGCGTTGCCGGGGATGCTCACCCGGGTGTAGCTGGCGTCCAGCAGGATGTAGCCCGCGTCGATGATGCTGCCGCCCGAATGGGCGCCGGCGATGGGGGTCCGGGCCGGATCCCCGTACGGCGTGCTGTCGATGGCCACCTGGATGAAGTCGTTGCCGAGGTACAGATCGCCCGCGCCGCCCTTGGCCTTCAGCCCGACGACCTTGTCGCCCCCGGTTTCCGGAAGCACCTCGGCCGCCATCGGGGTCCGCTCCAGGCCGGTCGCCCGGAAGCACCCGGTCCCGGCGAGGGTCCAGGCGGCCACGGCCAGCATGAACAGGCGCTTTGCTGGCGCCGCGCCCGGCTGGCGGTGGGCGGAGGTCTGGGGCAGATGCAGGGTGACTTTATGATTCATCTATACTCACTCACATTGAACCCAAGGCAGGGTAAGGGTCTATGCTAACCCAGTGCGACTCTCCGCCCCAGTTACTCTTTTGAAGGTTCCACCGTCCAGGCTGTGGATCGTCGGCTGTCTGCTGCTCATGACTGACTTGCTCTGGGTGTTCGGGAAGTTCCCCATGGCCGGCCGCGACCGGGTGTTCACCATCGCCTCGCTGCCGGTGGCCCAGGTTCCGGTGCTGATCCTGGGGGCCGGAGTGCTGCCGGACCGCGAGCCCACCCTGGTGCTGCAGTCCCGGCTCGACACCGGCCTGGAGCTGTTCCGGCAGGGCAAGGCTAGCTGGTTCCTGGTCTCGGGCGACAACCGGGCGGCGAACTACAATGAGCCCCAGGCCATGCGCAAGTGGCTGCTGAAGCGGGGCGTGCCCGCGCGCCTGGTGATCAGCGACTTCGCCGGGCGGCGCACCTACGACAGCCTGAAGCGGGCCCAGGCGGTGTTCGGGGTCTCCCGGGTGATCATCGTCACCTCCGACTTCCACCTGCCCCGGGCCCTGTTCCTGGCCCGGCGCCTGGGCCTGGACGCCTACGGCGTGCCGGCCAGCACCGAGGCCTCCCTGCGCAAGCGGATCGGGCTCTGGCTGCGGGAATATGTCGCCCGCAACCTGGCCACCTGGGACGCCTGGTTCCCGCCGGCCACCATGCTGGGGCCCAGGGAGCGGACCCCGGACGACGGAGCGGCGGATCAGGATCCGACCGCGGATGCCGCGAGCAGCGCCTTGAGCGCGCGGTAGTCGGTCTTGCCGGTCCCGAGCAGGGGGATCTGGTCCAGGTTGCGCACCAGCCGCACGTTGTGGATGGGGCTGAAGCCCGCCTCGCGGATCGCGGCGTTGGCCTCCTCGCGGGCGATGGGCCGGGTGGTGAACAGCACCAGGTCGACCCTGGCCTCCAGCTCCAGGGCCTCCAGGGCCAGCGGGACCACCTCGTCGTCGGGCCGGCCGAAGCGCGCCAGCAGCACCTCCTCCACCGCCGGCAGGCTGACCATCTCGCCGCCCATCTTCACGAACCGCTTCAGGCGGCCGGCGAAGACCAGGTTGCCGGCGTCGTCCTCCCGCACCAGATCGCCGGTGCGGTACCAGGAAGCGCCCTCGAAGGCCGCGAACGGCTGGGTGACGCCCTCCCCGAGGTAGCCGCCGAACACGCTGGGCCCGCGCAGCAGGAGCATGCCGATCGCCCCGCGCGGTACCCGCTCCCGCTCCTCCAGGTCGACAATGGCCCAGGCCAGCGACGGCAGGGGCCGGCCGACGCTGCCCCGGGCGATGGCCGCCTCCCGGTTGCCCGAAACCACCGGCGAGCACTCGGTGATGCCGTAGCCTTCCAGGATGCGCATGGCCGGCCAGCGCAGGCCGGTGGTGGCGAACAGCGCGTCCGGGCACTTCTCCGCGCCGGTGATGACATAGCGCAGGCTCTTCAGCTCCGGGTCCTTGGCCGCCCGGACGATCCCGTTGAGGAAGGTGGGGGTGCCCACCAGCATGGTGACGCCGTAGCTTTCGATGTGCCTGGCCAGGACCCCGCCGTCGGTGGGCACCGGATAGTAGACCGCCTGCATCCCGCTGCACAGGGGCAGGATCATCGTGCAGCTCAGCCCGAACGAATGGAACGGAGGCAGCAGGCCGAGGATCCGCTCCTCCGGCAGGAAGCCGTACTCCGCCACCAGGTCCCGGGCGTTGGCCAGGATGTTGCCGTGGGTGAGCGGCACCGCCTTGGGCAGGTTCTCGCTGCCGCTGGTGAACAGCACGACGGCGGTCTCGGGCACCGGATGCCGGAGCTCCCGCCAGGACAGCCAGCTCTTGGCCAGGGCCTTCAGCTTGGCGGCCTTGGACAGGGAAGCCGCCACCCGTTCCAGCGGCAGCAGGCGGTCGCCCAGGGGCGACAGGTCCATGCCCTGGGTCTGGATCCGGCTGATCACCTTCTCCGCGGTGAGCACCGTCCGGACCCCCAGCAGGTCCAGGCCGTGGGCCATGTTCTTCATGCCGGTGGTCCAGTTCACCATCACCGGGATCTTGCCGGCGAACAGCACCGCCAGGTACAGCGCCGCGGAACCGGCCGAGGCGGGCAGCATGATGCCGACGTACGGGCCTTCGACCCCCTGGATGAAAGGCTTGAGAGCGAAGATGGTGGTGATGAGGTTGCGGTAGGTCCGGGCCCCCCCGGTCTGGTCCGCCAGGATCACCCGGTCCGGCCGCCGCGCGGCCTGGGCCAGGAACACTTCGGTGATGGTCCCGCCCTCGGGGACCAGCACCGGCAGGCCGGAGGCGCTGAACCATTCGGAGGGCACCGGCTTGAGCGGCGCGCCGCCGGGGTCGATGGCCTTGCCGCAGGCCGCCAGCAGGACATCGCCCACGGTGCGCAGCGATTCCGGATCGCTCACCGGATGGGCGAATTCCTGTTCGATCCAGAACTGCAGCTCCAGCCGCATGAGGCTGTCCATGCCCAGGTCCCGGGCCAGTTCCGCGTCGTCCGCCAGCCCGCCCCGTCCGGTCATGCGCTCGAGCTGGTCCAGCACCTGCTCCCGGGTGGCCGGCGGCACTTCCGCCAGGTCCCCCGCCAGCCGGACTTCGGGCGGCTCCGGCAGGGTCCGGATCCCGCCGGCTTCCCAAAGGGTGTGCGGCACGTGCAGCGCCGGGGCGGCGGCCTCGTTGTAGAACGCCTCCAGCCGCCGGTTCAGGGCTTCGCGGCCGGCCTGGCGCGGCAGGTCGCCGGGCTCCCAGAGCTCCACCGTGACCCCGCGCCTGGGCGAAAAGAAGATGAAGTTGGCCAGCAGGTCCCAGCACTCCCGCAACAGCACCCGGCCGAAGTCGGGCCGCCCCTGGGCCCGGCTGAAGCGGCTGCCCCACAGGCCCCGGGTGCGGACCAGCACCACCCGGGTGTCCGGCGCCAGCTTGAGGATGGTCTCCACCGCGCTGTTGCCGCCCAGCTGTTCCATCCTGCTGCTCATGAGGTGGCCGCCCGGATAGAGCACCAGGTTGCCGCCCCCGGCCAGCTGCCGGGCGCAGTCCTGGATGGCCTGCTCCACCTCTTTCCGGCTGGCCTCGCCGTAGCGGCCCAGATCGGGCATGGGCAGGGCCCCGAACTGGCGGGTGATCCAGCCCAGGATCGGGGTCGCGATCCGGTCCTTGTCCGCCAGCGCGGCCGGCGCGAAGCCTCCCCACAGCTCGCTGATGACGATCACCGGGTCGATCAGCGCGGGGTGGTTGGGCAGGAACAGGATTCCGCTGGCGCCCCGCTCGGCCACCGGGCCGATCCCGCTGACCCTGATCCGGTAGCGCAGGCGCAGCAGGCTGCGTCCCAATCCCATCAGCAGCGAAGCCGTCAGGCCCATTCGCATCTCCTCACGACAGATTTTCCCTCCGGGACCAGGGCCGCCTGCCTGCGCGAGGCGCCGTCCCGGCGCCCAGGCAGACAGACGCCGCCCATGGCCGCGAAACGCGCCCTCCCGCCGCCGCTCCGGCCTGCTCCCGCATGCTCGTCCAGAAGTCCCTCCCGCCCATCCTGGAAACCCGCAAACACCGGTTCATTCAGGAGTTACATTATCGGTCAGGAAAGGACCCGAGCCTACAGATCAATTTCCCCGACACCCAGTTCCTCGGCTGTGTCCTCACTACCATCCTTGATGGCGGGCGACACGTCAAGATCCGATTCCAGGCCGAGCATTTCGCTGGAGGAAGCGTAGATCTGGGCCACGGTCTGCTTGCGGGTCTCGAGGGTCTGGATCAGTTCCTGCACCCGCTTGATCTCTTCGTTGAGCCGCTGCCATTCGGTCATGATGGCGCTGTTCATCTGCTCAACTTCGATCCGGCAGCGTTCCCGCGCCTGGCGATAGAAGTCCTGCTGGTCTTGATTGAGATCCATGTGGATGCTCCGCATTTGAAAGAGAAGGTTGAGCGGGAATGATAGGTTGATTACAGGATAACGCCTTCAGGCCCATTCTGTCCCAAATGTACAGGCCGGGTCGACGGTCATGCGTCCTCCATGGCAGCGACTCCGATCCGCCCATCCGGTCCGGGACCGGTCCAGGTTCCGGGCATGAAATACCATTCGTTAAAAAAGTTTTCAAATGAGACAAATCCCATGATTATCATGAATATTATTTTGTTTTTTTCTTTGACATATTCCGCGTCTCCTCTACCTTGAGAGCCTCTTTGCATGGCGCAGGGAGACGAGCCCCACCGGGCCTGCTGGAGTTATCATGCAATTTTTAAAGTCCTTAGGTTTATTCGAGCTGGAAGAGCGGGAGCTGGATCACGTTTCCGGCGCTTCCATGCCGGCCGACGCCCCCGGCTTCCAGGTCCCCGGAAGGGGCGGCGAGGTGCACGGCGGGTTTTCCGGCCCGCCCATGCGCGGAGAGTTCGGCGGCAGCTTCACCGGCGCCGGCGGCGCCAGGATCGGGGGATCGGTCTCCAGC
>Ga0316217_10006529_pt1 | contig 11497 bp, 7 predicted proteins | sample 1anoAmetaG_FD_203633 | JGI IMG/M metagenome (GOLD analysis project Ga0316217, IMG submission 203633) | Freshwater microbial communities from Trout Bog Lake, Wisconsin, USA - 1anoA | ecosystem: Environmental > Aquatic > Freshwater > Lake > Hypolimnion/Profundal zone | place: USA: Wisconsin... | reverse complement strand
TAATATGGGAATTAAATGGAGAAAAACATTTTAGACTTGAATCAAGAAAAAATGACAAGTAAAAAGGAAGCGAAGAGTTGTATTAAGTGAAATGCTTAATAAATATTATGGGGAATATGAATTTTAAAAAGGGTCATGGAAAATGGCAAGAATAGAGGATTCAGGAATTTGAATTAATAATTAAGAAAGACAAAAGTGTCGATTTTTGGGTGGTCCGATAGGGAGGGGTGGGTATTGGTCTGTTAGTCCCCAACCTATAAACTGTACTATAGACCATAAAAGGGTCAAACTTTTTCAAAAATGGCGATTTTTTGCTCGATTGGAGCTCTCCAAATGCAAAGTGCTCGTCAAATACGAGGAGAAAAATTCCGATTTTTGGGTGGACCTAGGGAAGGGGTATTGGTCGGTTGAGCCAATCCTAGTACTCAACCTATAGACTGTACTATAGATTGTACCATAGTTTTCTATTTTTCATATCAAACCTTTACCTATACCCACTGCCTCACATTTTTCCCTATCAATATCTCGAACCTCTATATACCTTTAATATTATTTTTATCAATTGCACTTTTAAAACCCTACCCGATTTCTAAATATTGTAGATCCAATTACATTTATTCAAAATAGATTTATTTTCTGTATTGTCCTTAATGTGGAAATCTTTAGTCTTCTCTTTTCTAGACAAAAACTTTGTCTCATCCTAATATAAGCTAGTCGGTTGCCAAATTAAGATTATCAGTAAATGAATAGTTATCAAAAGTTGAAGATATTCCCCACGGTCTCCTTCTTGAAGTAGATCTGCCCACTCTCCAGCAGCCTCAGTGATTTCTGCGGCAGGGACTTCTTCGTTTTGAACATCAGTTCATCTTATATCGATAGTTCTGACAGCACATCATCGTCTTGGATCCACTCTGCCCCCACCTTTACTGACAGCTCCTGTCTGAATTTGGAGTTTTTGAGGTATTTGCGGTATCGTTTGTTTGATTTCAATGATTTGTAACGTTGTTCCAACTGTTCCTTTTTGTCGCTGCAGAGAAGTAGTTCGTGGGTGAGTTCCTAGAGTGCCTGGGGTTAGCCGAACTCCTCGAGATTGCTGCACTTCTCAGTGAGAAAGTTGATAATAGACTGCTTGTAGAGCATATTTTTGGAACTTTTAAAAAACGTATCGCACCTCTCGTTGTGTTCTCTCACTGAAGCAATTTCCGAAACATTCCTGTCCGGCTGCTTGTCAGTGCTGGACTTCTGCTCAAAGGTGACTTTCCTTCTGATCAGATGGATGTTTTCTTTGCTGGATAGCAGATGGCGTACTTTTTGGGGTCGAAGCTGTCGTGGAGGAAGATGGAGCGGTGGTCGGGGAGATGGACCTTGTGGAAGTCATACATGTTGAGCTGTCGGACGAAGGAGGAGTAGCGGTTGTGTCTGTAGTACTTGGGGAGGATGACTTCTTCCAGCTTCTTTTGGTTGAGGATGCGGATGCCCTTGAGCTAGCAGTCCCAATAGATGATCTTGCCGTGCTCTTTGGACTGGATAGGTGCAGCTGTACGCGGAGGATGTTGCAGAGTTTGCCGATGAAGGACGCAGGTTTATCTTCGCCTGGCATAATTAATGTAGAATGTTTCATTTTGGAAGAATTTTGAGGTGCAAAATACAAACAGGAAAGGAAACTTGTCTTCGCTGGGGGTCAGTAAAATATTAAACTGCAGATTAACCCAAATTCGCACACCCCCCACCCAACTGGAGGTAGCTTAAGGGACAACATAAAGACAAATATGATAATCTTCATCTTTTTGCATGGACAAACATTACCGAAAAAGGGTCATTATGTATGCCTTAATTTCAGCCCTTTTTTTGTCAGTTCTAACCATAAATTATAAGATCATCTAGAAAGGTCTAATTACGTGTTATTAAGTTACTGGGGTTGACCGACTTTTAGATTTATAGGGTCAATTTTTATTGTAAATAAAGTATTAAGAGTTTTGTTATAGTTTGACCTCTGAGGGTAAAAATGTTAATTAGGAGATGTTTGTGAATTTAGTGAGAATTTCGCTTATAACTTGGCTCTGAGTTAGTCACTTTACTCTGATTCAGGGGTTGAGAGATTCTAATTCTGCAGATAAATGTAGAAATTTATGAATCTCATCAAATTCGGATCATCTAAAAGATACCAACTATGAGCACAAATGATGATGGCTAAATCAGGTACAAATGAAAGAATCAAAAATAGGGTGAATCAGTGCAATAAATCGAGGAGAGAGTTGAACTTTTCATTTTTGTATTTTTTGAAACCTATGCGTTATGGCTTCGTTTGCTGCTTCACCAGCTTTACCTCATGGTCTTTTTGGGGCTATAGTTTGGGATTCTGGACCTCTGCGGTTTAGGCATATTCAGCAACTATTTACGAAATGATCGAACTTTCATTTACTTCGCAAAGCATGGTTGTTTACACTTTCTACTATTTGCTGCTGTTCAACAATCTTTAGCTTTTTTTGGTTTCAGGATCCTTTCTAACGTAGCTCTTGGATATTCTGGGTTTAAAAGTGCACTACTTTTCCTCTAGCATCTTTTCCATTTCTTTGTCTTTCTGCAGCTTGGCTATTTTAGCCTGTCTTTCCTTCAGCAAACACTCAGCCCTCATCTGAATGGGAACATACGCATTGCCCTTCTTCTACCTCTGGTCTAAAATCTTCTGGCTAAAAGAAGACACTTTTGAAGATTTGTTTGATTCTGCTGAAGCCTTGTCAAGATTCTTCTATCTATTCTATTTATCAAGTTATTTTTGTTTTGCCTCTTTCTCCTCTATCTGATTTTTTGCTAGGGATTTGTTTGTATTGCAGCGGCTAGTAGGGTTTAGACTTTTTCTTTTGCTGTTGGGTAGTTCTGAGGTTTTGGCGAAACTTCGAGACTGATCTTTGAAGGGTGAATACAATTTTTTAGAATTATAAACTACATTATTGCCTCTTTTGTCAGCTTGTTTTTCCATATAAATTTGAAAATCTATAGTTTTTTCCGACGGGAGTGGTGCTTTGGAGGTATGCTCGCCAAAAGAAACGTCATTGTCTTCACAACAGTTAAAGAGTTGCAGGGTTTTGAGTGCATTTAGCATCTATGAAGCGGGGACTACATCTCGCCTATGGTTAGTCTTGTTCATTTATTAATAAAAATTATTGATAGACTATACCTTATTTAATAATAGCTAGGGTTAAGCGAATGTCAAAACAAATCGGGAGTGAATCTGGATACCAATAATCTTCTATTATACAAAACTAGCAGACTTATATGGCCTCTTGTTGCGGTCGTTCTTCTCAAGTAAGTTAGTTACAGTCTTTAGCTACTCTGAATTAGGAGTATATTCGGTAAACGATCATTTGTAGTTGATATTGGCGAATGCTTCGAATTCGTGCCAGTTCTTTTAGAGATCGCTGCAAATAGAAAGCTGCTGTCCACTGAATAGCTTGAACTTCTTGGTTAGTTTATCACTCAATTCACCCAAATACCTTCGTATTTCGTTTACTGTGTTCTCTAAGTAGAAACCTGCCTGGATTTTCAAAACTCTACTTTAAAGCACAATTACGTTGTGTTTTTGCTGGGAGACTAAACGCCTACCTTGAAATCATTCAGTTTTTTGTTGTATTAGTATTGCTATTTGGATGCCTAGGCTTTATCTCCTCTTTTGGAGTAGGCTTCAACCAAATTATCAGAGGCTTTGGTTATTTCTCGGATCGTTTAGAGATTCACTGTTTCGTAACGGAACAGATGCCTTATTTAGGACTATAATATTTTGGCTTGGCTCTTCATTGAATTCGACCATTGTTTGTGTATATCACTGACTTTGTCAAAAGTCTCCTCCAAAGGATTAGATTTGAGCGATTCTTGCAACAAATTATTAACATTTTTCGTCGAATCTCTCAAATTGTCGTATAAATTAGTGATCTCCCCAATGATTCTGACAGTATTGAGTACACTTATTGAGAGCTGATCGTACAGTTCCTTAAGTTTCTCCATATTGGTCTCTAAATAGTCGAAATATAGCTGCTGTTGACCTAGAAACTTTTTGTTTAATGCGTTGTATTGGACCTCTACTTTTCCGCTTATTGTATAGAGGTCTTCAATGCCTTTGGGTTTGTCTAGTTTCTAGAAATCTCGGAAAATCTTCTTTAGGCTGTCGAGGTTTTAGCAAAGGAGGAAATCGTCGATAATTTTGCAACGAATGTTTTTGTTCATCAGTAGGCTATTGAGAAAACTCTATAGAAACTGCTTTTGTTTGCGAATAACGGAGGGTTCAGTTTCAGAAAGTCTACGGCCGTACCTCTCCAGAAAAGGTATCTGGGTGGCAGGAAACAGCTTCTTGAGTAAAGTTCTCAAAGTTTAGAAATCTTTGAGTCTCCTTTTGACCTATATCCCCAAAGGATTAGTGGTAAGACTATAGAGGACGAAATTGGGGACAAAAGGGTTAGGATTTATAATCTAATGCCCTGTAACTATAACATCATAATCTGCGTCAAGTTTGGGCTTGTTGCTGAAACTTCTGCATTTTACTGTAGATTTGAAGTTCTAATCGATTACAATGTTTTATTTGACGATGGGGATCAATATGGCCTCATTTTGATTGTTTTCAGCTAAACCTTTAGTATTTTTAGTTATAGTTGGAGAGTACTCCTCCTTTATTTCGCTCTATTTGGTCCGATTGGCCAAAGAACTTGTATTGTACGCTGAGATGAATTCACTATTCTTGTTATTGAGTTTTGCCAGAAGTGCGGCTGGATCGGTAATTATGGATTTACTCTAAGCCTTAACAAGGGTTTGTTTAGACTATAGCTTTTGCGTTGGTTTGGAAGGTTGGTTGGCACCCATGGATTACAGGAAGTCAAGATCGATCAAATTGAGGTTCACTCCTTTGTTACTTTCTTGCTGCTTGACTGCCTGGTTGAAGGCATTGTCCCAATCGAAGTTTTCGACTTTGGCGGACTGGGTGTTGTTATAGGAGAAAGGGTTGAGTTGTATGGTTTTAGAGTTGGTGCTGATGAACTTCTGGACCAACTAAATGTAACAAGGTTTACTTCTTTGAGTTCATAAAGGGACCAGGAGTCAATATCGATGCTGCCTTTGTAGGTCTCACAAAAATCCATGAACTCCTCAGCATCGTAATCTTTGTCAAGGATGTTCTCTCTGAGATATTTTTGTTTATCCTATCTTTGTTGATCCATTTGTTTATTATAAACTATGGGAATCCATAAGTTATTTAATTTATGGCAGCCAGACTAAATTTGCCCTACTGGCTTTTATAACTTGATTGATTGTTTTGTTAATCATAGAACATTATAATTCTTCTCAAAATATGGAAAGAAAAATTCGAGGTAGGGCTGACAAGGAAAACCTTGAGGCTAGGCTACCGCCTCCTTCCAGAAAATCGAAGAAATCACTAGCAGTTTAAGAGATGCCTCAAAAATCTGTTTTCATTAAAACTGCCGAGAGTTAGATGGAACAATTTGAGCCTAAATTCGAAAGAGTGGTTGATTAATGCCCTCCCCCTCATTATAGCTCCCATCCCTAAAACATGTACCACATCGGAGAGGAGGCCTTCATCCCAGTGTCCCTTTAGAACCTCAAAATGGCGCTTGAAGATCGGCTAAAGCACAAAATATTGTATTGACTTTGATTACTGTTTGATGTTTAAGACTGTGCACTAATAAAAAGTTGAAAGGTAGCGAAGCAACAACTATTTAAATTGAATTATTTGATAAGTTTATAAATCTTATTATTGAATGCAAGACCATTCGACTGTAATTCCATCCACTCCTCTCTCATTCGCAGACAAAGAGGCCCATACCAGTAAAACCATGCCCTACTTAGAGAGAAATTTGGCCTTTGTGAGGGAGTTAGATTCGAGGATGAAGAATGATATTCACGCGGGCAGAAGAAAATTGTTTAATAGCGTTACTTCGACTCAAATCAGGGAGGTCACATATTCCAATCCCCTTCGTCAAAATTAGGCATTTTTCAGGTAAAATGGCAATCCCAGGCAACTCCAGCATGAAAAATCCAACCCTGACCTAGCCAACCAGCTTCAGAGGCCGGTTTTCAGTCAAATCCCTGAAGAAACTGACGTACTGATCAACAAACTGATCTTTGAGCTCAACTAAACGAAGAGATAGAGAGATGTGTTGAGACACGAGGCCAGTTCCAAAGTACAAGTAGATACTCAAGCTTTAGAGAGGGCAACTATCACCATCTCTCAGTTGTAGCAAATAATCAAACAGAATGACTTCAATGCTAGATAAGCGATATCCAGGATCCAACAGTAAAAGGAGGAACTGAGGCTCAAAAACGAACAAATGACCCTTACATTTGAGCACTCTTTCAAAACGAAGAATGACAAATCTTCTTCCCTGATAACGGAGACAAAGCCGGTTGATGCTAAGCCTTGTAATAGGTGCTAGTAGCTAGAATAGAGGATAAGGCAGATAGAAACTTAGATTAAAGCTTTGAACTCCAAGTATGAAAAAGAAGTTCAAAAAGTATAGCTACTGGATAACTAAAAATCAGCGTATTTGATTGATTTTCAACAAAAAGTTAGCAAATTTGAGAGTAAATTGAGCTCAAGTCAACAGCAAATCTCAACTCTGATCGAAGAAAAGAGATAGCTAGAAACTACAATCTTTAAATTAAGGAATGCTCAAACAATTCCCAACGATTAGTACGAAAACTTGCGATTCGAATACGAAAACTTGCTCCAATAGAACAAAAGACTCTAAAATAACTATGAATCTCTTTCATTCCAAAACTCCCAAATAATAAGCCAACTTAACTTCGCAACTCAAAAGATCTATGAGATTCATTTGTAGATAAGTGGTGGTGAAAGCCAGGGAGAGGCATAGCTCGAAAACATGCTTCATAGCTTAGAGGCCAAATTTAATGAGTACAGTGAGATAATCAATAACAAGGCGATCAATATTGCTTAGCTTTAGTCTAAGCTTGAAGAAAAAGAGGCGAAGATGAAGAAGTTTAGTGAGGAATTTAGTGAGTTTAGAGAGAAAGCTTTTTATGATTAGGAGAGATACATTAGGAAAATCTAGGAAATGCAATACATCGAAAAATAGTATTAGACTGTGACCAACATGAATGAAGAATATGCTTTGCAAACCAGAGAATTGGCACTGAAGAATGAGAATCTGAAGTAAAAAGTAAGGGAGCTAGAAAGATTCATTAATTAAGCCGGTCAATAGTTAGACGTTGCTGATGATACAGAGTAGCATTTGACCTAAAGAGCTAGAGATACAGGGAAAGCTTAACAACGCTAATATGTTGAGCACATAAAGAGCAAATTATATGAAGCTGAGGCACTTTTGAAAGAAAAAGAGGATTCAATACAATAAATCCGGGAGCAGTTGAAGCAGACAGAGAATTTTGTGAAGACTGTGTTCAGCCAGCAACTTGAGCAACAAACTAACTCTATCAATGAGCTTTTGGAAGCCAGATAAGCCCTTGTGAGTTAGAACAGTGAGTTAAAGAGTAGAATACAAAGGGCTGTGAGTTTAGAAGAGGCTAACCAAAGGTTCACTGATGAAATCAGCTACGCGATTCAAGAGAATCAAAATTTGGCAGAGAAAAACAGAGAGTTAGAAGATACATTAAATGCAGTCTATGTTAAGCATGAAAAGGTTTTGTTGTAAAAAAAACTACTCTAACTTTAATTGTTAGAGCTCCGATAGAATCTGGATCCTCTTCAAAAAAGTGCAGAGAGCCCCTCAAAAATCAGATACAGTGAAGAAATTGTTAGGCTTCAGCAATAGCTAAATGCCTCTTAGCAAGAGGTAATAAGGCTGAAATCCATCAGCGATCAACTAAATGAATCGATTGTAAGCAAAAACAGAATGTTGTAAAACTTAACTTCATAGCTAAGGCAAAAAACGATGGTAAACTAGGTTAATTCCAATCAATTCTCAAAGAATGAATAATTCGTCACCAAAATAAGAGAATTGACTCAAAACAATCTCCATTTGCAAGAGATTGTTAACCAACAATAAATAGCCATAAAACAATCACGGCAGCACTTAGAGCTAGCTGAGGAAAATTTGGTTCAAAGGGAGACGATTATAACTCAAATGCAAATCCGTTTTTCGTAGACGGAGCAAGCAAGGGTTAAGTTGGAAGAGGCAGATCTTTTACTTAGGGAAAAGGATACAGCAATCAACTAAATACGCAGCCAGTTGGAGCAAGCAGAGAATTTCATGCAGACTGTGCTCAGTCAACAACTATAGCAGCAAACTAATTCGATCAATGAACTTTTGGCGAATAGGTAAGCTCTTTTGAATTAGAATAGCGAGCTCAAGGGTCAAGCCCAAAAAGCTACAAGTTTAGAAGAGGCAAACAAAAGATTCCTGACCGAGATTGATTTTATGGTTGGAGAAAACCAAAGGCTAGCGAAGAACAATCAAGAATTGGAGTTAGCACTTCATAGAGTGTATGCTTAGCAGTAGAAGAATTCGCATGAAAAGAAATTCCTTTAGCTTTAATTGCTAGAGCTCCGTTAGCACCTAGAACCAAAGCGAACCACAGAAAGCCCATCCAAAAGCAGCCAGAACCAAGAAATAGTTAGTCTTCAATAACAGCCAAATGAAAATTGGTAAGAGCAAAAAAGACTAAAGGACTAAAGTGTTCAAAGATACGGTGAAGACTTGATTCTGCTCCAACAAAACTACGAGTAAAAACTAAAGCAAATCTAAGAGCAATTCACCTAAAAACTGTCATCCGAAACAAGATCAATCCGAATCCAAATCGAGTCTTAATTCAAGCGCAAACTTACAGAGAAAGAGGTGACAATCACATCATTGTCCAATTCTTCTGAGAAGTATGGAGAGATTCTTATCAAGTACAACACTCTTAACATTGACCATCAGACTTTTATGGAGAAGGTCAAGTTGAAAGAAGAGAACTATTAGAAACAGATCAATCAGTTTTAGCTTTTGCTGCAAGAAACTAACAAACAGTTTGAAGCCAAAGTGAAGGAGGTTGAGGACTTTAATAGGCAGCTGCAGCTTCACAACAATACAACTTATAAGAATTTGTAGAATGCAGAAAACTACATTTGTGAGTTGCTGGAAAAATTGAAATATTTTGAGAATCGTGTTTAAAGAGATTTAACACCGAACGTTGACCTGAAATCTGCTATATCTCAGGCTACAAGTTAGCTGAGTCTTAGGCTTAATCAAGAAAAGCAGTAAATTATTACGAGGTACTAAAATGAGGCTATTTTCAGGGAAAGTATAATCAAGAAATATGAAATATAGATTAATTAGACTGCAAATTTGCTTAAAAGAGACCAATACTAATTCAATGAGCTAAATAAAAGACTGGCATAGAGGTAACAGCAAATGAAATTGCTTTAAAGTGAGAATAAAAGCATTGCTGAGCTAAAATAAGAAAGAAACAGGCTGTTTAACCTTTACGAAGAGCTAATTCAGCAAAACTAGTAACTGAAAAAAACAGTGCAATTTCAAAACAATCACATAGGGTAAACGTAAAGGATAGTGGCTCGACTTGATTAAGAGCTTAGAACAAAAAATTAGGAAATAAAGGATTTATAAATGAAATATGAGATTGCTAAGCAATAGATCCCGGAATTCGTGGCAAAGGATATTCAAAAACTAAGTTAAAGAATAAAACAAGAACAACAAACTTCATAGATGCTTAATGCTAGGCTTTTTTAGCAACAACAATAAAATAGTAGTTTGAGATACAAATTGAAGTAGTTGCATTAAAATGAAGAACTGCTGCAAAAAGTGTAGTTTTTGTTCAGGGAAAATGAGGAGCTTAGACAACAACTGTAATTCAAAAACGATTAAATCCGAAGAATTACTGAATAGTTACATAATTAGAGCCTATCTAAGGAGCTAAATCAAAGTGAAAAATATAATCTAGACAAACCAATAATTAGGCATTAAAAAGATCTCTAAAGTGTAAAAGAAGTGATCTCCTCTACACAAATTCGCACAAACGAACATTATTCCCATGAGTAAAGCATTTTGGTGGAAAAACTGAAGAATTAGTTGGCAACCCTGTAGAGCATACTAGTCTCCAGAGATAATGAAATATCTTATCTGGTGGAGGAAAGGCAGAAAGTGATTGACTTCTATTAGAAGGGGAGTCAGCAAAATGATCTTAGGAAAGTGGTACAAATTCAATACAACAAAATGTAAGAAATGCAAGACATCATCAGAAAATTTGTGAATCAGCCAAATTTAGAGGACAAAAAGGGAAGCCAATAATCAGGTTTTATTCCGATTGTGAGAATACCAAATTAAAGATCTATAGAGTAAATAATTGAAAAAACTCTCACAATACAACTAGCTGACGATCCTGAAATCAATCTACTGAAATAGTAGTTGAAACGTTCATAAAATGTGAGAAGCTAGTTCGAAATCCTAAAGGGAGAACTGTAAGCCAGAAATCATCAAATCATTTAGCTTTCTGAGAAACTTAAGGATTTTGTTGGTTTTTACTAGGCCAAAACACGTTAGAACTAACTAATGCAGAGATAGTTGGACTCACAATACATTAACAAGAAATCTATGTAGAAGGAAATCGAAAGGCTCCATTTGTAGCTGCAGAATCAGGCTACAAAACAATCTCACTCCAATTAAGCAGCAGAAAATAGACCCATACATTTTGTAGTAAAAGATCCCAAGTAGCCAAACATACAGCAAGGCCCCGACTTCAACGTCTAAAAAGGTGCTGAGATGGTTAGTAAGAAGATCTAAGAGATAGCAAGATTAGAAGAGGAACTGAGCTATTAGCGCAATTAGTCCCAAAATTTGAGAAGTTAGCTGCAAGTGATTAAGAAGCTGATAGGGTTCAAAGAAAAGTAAATACAATAAATTTCTGAGTAAAAGCGCACTTTGATGGTCCTCAATCAAAAACTAAACAACTAAACCTCCGAATTTAAAATTAGACTGTAATAGAGTGCAAAAGAAAATACTGCCTTGCAAAGTTTGTTGAACCCACTTTAACAGGAACTACGACAACAAGAGCAAAGATACATGGATGTATTGAAACAGCTAGAGAATCAGAAGGATTTGCTTTAGAGCAATACAATAAACAAAGAGTCAGAAAGGGGTTTTAAGTCAGCTGGAATACCTCAATAGCACCAAAATTAAGTAGTAATCACGCTAACTTCAAATATTAACTCCCTCAGATAATAATTGCAGCAATCATATGATTTCTCAGAACATCTGAAGTCTCAACTTGTCGAAAAGTCATTGGAGACTGACAAATTGAGATTTTAATTTAGTTAGCTGCTAAGACATAGCCAGAATGTTGAGCAATAGCTAGTCAATGGTCTCAAATTCAAAGAGGACTAAATGCTAAGAATCAATGAATCTTTCGAAAGTAAGATCAAATAAATAGTCTATTCTCAGTAAAATTCTTTTAGCCTAGTAAAAAACCAAATGTAAGATCAAATAAAAACACTGAGTTAGCAATTAAGAGCACAAACTCAGCA
>Ga0316217_10006528_pt1 | contig 11498 bp, 5 predicted proteins | sample 1anoAmetaG_FD_203633 | JGI IMG/M metagenome (GOLD analysis project Ga0316217, IMG submission 203633) | Freshwater microbial communities from Trout Bog Lake, Wisconsin, USA - 1anoA | ecosystem: Environmental > Aquatic > Freshwater > Lake > Hypolimnion/Profundal zone | place: USA: Wisconsin... | reverse complement strand
AATGAATCTAAATATTTATAAGGTTTATCAAAGTAGCTCATAATGATGATGATGATGATGATATATCTAATCTTGGATCAAGCTAAGACAATTCTGGGATAGATCTATTCAATATATTGTGTTTTCAGTGTTGCGGGTGTGAAGTAGATAATAAATTTATTGGGATGTAGTTCAAAAAAGTACTTACCTAGAGAAAGATGGCAACTGAGGGTACGCTGTAGATCCAGACAAGCAGCTAGCTACCTAAGACTGACCGGTAAGTGACTGCCCTTCACGAGCACAAGGAGATACTATACGATAATCGCATTTTCAATATCAAGAAGAAATATACCCTACCTATAGAAAAATTTGACCTCAACACAAAGCACACAAACATCGAACTGAAATAGCTACCCAAATATAAGCATTCCTCATATTTCTCTAAATATCTTGACTCCGTACAAAAAAACCATCCTCTCCTCCGCCGAGGGGCCTGCGACGCCGCCATCCCCAGTAACTTCAGCAATATGCAAACGCACCGCGAAACTAGAATAAAAACAGAAGGCTGCTCTCAAATGACGCTCTCTCAAAAGCAAAAAGCTGGCTCTTTTCGTTCAGCCAATAACACCGATACGAGCAAGAAAGAGAAAAGAGGGTAATAGGAAGAGCAGAAGTTGCTGCACAAGAACTTGCCCATTCTAACCTTGCGGGGAAATAAAATAGAGGAGCTGATACTACCCATTCGGGTGTAGGAGTTCGTTTCGAAGGGAGCCAGGAAAGTCAAAAATCTGTCTCCGGAGGATCTGAGCAAAAGGAACAAAAACCTGATGCTCAGGAAACTGGATGTAGAACTCATCAACTACAGTCTACTCGGCAAATGGAATAATAATATTCGCAGGCCCTGACTGAGCATGTGTGATAACTATTTAAGCGTATTTGATTACACTGGATAGTAATAAGACTCAAGCGCAGCTGCAGCTATACATATCATTCCCTTTGCTATTTCTTCCCATTCTAAAGCTCCTTCCTCACTCCACCCATAATCTCCATAAATTTGATTTAGCTGGCCAAGCTCCCACCCACTATCTTGCTAACCTACTAGTATATTTGATTATATAATGATGTCAGGAATCGTGGAGTGCCACTACTGCGGCTAGTAGAAAGACAAGAACTACCTCCAAGGGTTCATCGCAAAGTGCTGCATGAAGCGCTGCAACAAGTACTACTGCATCAGCTGCATCCACACTCGCTTCAACCCTGTAAGTATGGCAACAATTAGGAGTTTTCGGAAAGTAACTATCGAAAGGATACATGGATCTGCTACTTCTGCCAGGAAACATGTAACTGTCTCAAGTGCAAGCACCAAGAGCTCAACGAGATGGAACGGAAGAAAAAAAGCAGGCCCAAGAATAACGTCGTTAAAGTCAACTAATAATCAGCTGATCCTCAGAGTGCCAGCAACTTCAGTCTAAGCAACAACATCAATAGTTTCAGTGGCAACAATATGGGGAATGCAACTCTCGGCAACCAAAACAGTAGCGTCAACCCCAAGCCGGTTCGTCCATCAGTCGAGGTGATGTAGAAGCCGATCCGCTAGTAATAGGACTATGAAAACAACGTGATTCCGCAGATGAATGTGCACCAGGAGATGATGATCCCATTAGATGACATCATATTGCTGCCGCCCTATCTCAAGAAGATAGCCGAGCGGAAAAACATGTACTTCAACTTCATGTCCAAAGTCTACAAGGACAAGCCCGAAGAAAGGAGTAGCAGCAAGAAGCTGAAACAAATAATAAGCAGTGAGCTAAGCCGCAGAAAAGGTGATACTGATGGAATTGATCTTGATCTATGAATAATATGCAAGCTGAGTTAGCGCCATTTTGTTAATATCAACTATTCCTTCCCAGCTTCATCAAAGAAGGTTAGTCAAATCTAACTGAAAAAAATTGCGCGCCATCTTCTCAATAATGCAATAATAGAGAATTTGCAAGTACGATCCAAAGAATCTAAACTTAGATGGTGAATGATGGTTCATTCCCTGAATTATCTTATTTTCGTTCTTTATTCAACACTCGAAATCAGCATTACAAAATCCACTGTCCCTAAGGGTGCGCATATCTTTTTTACTAACAAAGATTTTGAAAGAATAAAAATAATTTTTTGTGATTAAATTGGAGACTATTAAGTTTTGGCAGAAAAAGACTGCTAATTTATTTTGCATCTGCCCTACAATAAAGATTGATCGTTTAGCCTTCATATTTTAAAATGATTTGGAGTAAAGGGGTGATTTAATACACAAAGTGATGGTGTATGGCTATTTTTGGGTTAGTGCATGGATTTTCGTTTGGATCTGCCACAATAAATATATTGGTACTAATACTAATCTTAATGAAGGCCAAATTCCCACAAATACTCAGTAAAATCAAATAAGTAACAAAATACACATATTTCACAAAAAACTACATGGCTGAGCTGAAATTCATGGAGGTGGCCATCCGTTCTGACGCCAAAAGGTCCGAAAAAATCCGAAACCCTCTCTCGTGGATGGGTGATGCCAACAAATAGGTCGAAATGATTGAGTAGCTGGCCCACAAATACAACCCTAAGTTCTGCCTGGCTTTCTAGATGATGAGCGTGGAAGAGAGGCAGGACTATCTGCTTTAGTTGCTGGAAATGATCGGTTAACTAAATCGAGAGATTGAGCAGATTAAAGAGAATCCGTCTGCTATTCGAGGGAAAAACCCCAAGAAGAGCAGAGACAAAAAAGAAATAAAGAAGTAACTCTATACAAAGCTGTTCCAAACTTATATCGGCAAGGACAAGGCTGAAAAGTGGGAAAGGAGCTTAATCGGATCTTCAACATTTTTCGTAAACTCATAGGTAGATGGAAGTGCATCTGAGAAGATGATCAAATTTGATAAATACCTGATTCACTTCGTCAGCAAAACCCGCAAGGAAGAGTCCAAGCTGATCCTGGATATCCGCAACTACCTGATCCTGGGAGGTCAATACAGGCCTTACAGCCTCCGCATGCAGTCCATCTACTACACCATCTAGCCCAACATCGTCCAAATATAGTTCATTGATTCCTTCTACCAAGAGGAAATCATTTAGTACCTCACCAAAGTTAGCGCCATCGGCAAAATCTAAAACATGATCAGGAACCTTTAGATCGGACAGATCGAAGGTCTGGTCGAAACAAATCTAAGCAAAAATAAGAGCGGCATACTTTCCACCGTACTTCTCCTTCCCAACCAAGATTCAGATATATAGTAGGGCTCAGAGGAGCAAAGCTTATTCAGCATAAAAACTCTCTACCCCAACAGCAAAATGCCGAGCTAGCAACTCAAAATCTAGCAGCTTTAGGACAAGAGATATGAAGAAGCTAAACGGAATCTGATCTAGACTCTGCATTAGTTGGCTGACAAGAAGATAACTTAGAATAAAAAAATAGATGCTTTCTTAAAAAAGAACCTGGCTATCCACGGAAAACTTAAATCTGAAGCCTTAAAAAGGGCGCTTTAGTCCAAATAAGCACTGCTGTATTAGAACAAAAAGAGCTTCTAATTCTCCGTCAGGCCAAAGCAAAGTTTAACTAGAACTGAAAACTCAAATTAGGAGATAATAAAGGATTAAGGCTTTTTTAAAATAATAGGCAGAAAGTATGGGTAAAAGGACGTAGAGGACTAAAAAAATGAAAGCTTTGTGAGTAAAGATGGAGTATTTCGATAGAAAGATTTCAAAGGATCGTTCTGCATGATCAGCAAAAGAAGCAGGCCCATCCTCTATAAGGACAACATCTACTCCTAATTGTATCCAGCAAAGAAGATAATTAGGAATGACTATCTGAAAGACTATGATCAACTAGAAATACAGAATAAAATCTGGTAGTATCCTGAAATCAAGGCACTGAATCTCAATACTAATAATATCTAAAAAAGTTCCCTGCCTGAAAAAAATCTGACAACAACTCAAAAAAACCCTTAAAGTGAGAACCTCAAAGTTGAAAAATCCAATCTGACCGAAAAGAATGCTCAAGGTGATAAAAACGGTAAACCTTAAAAAAACTCGAAACTGAAAAAGAAGTCACCCAAAAATTAATAAACAAAATTCAACTGGTTTTAAGAAATCACAAGAGATTGCAGGCTGTACCAATTCAAGCTCAAAAAAAGTAAGCTCAAAATCTTAATAAAGATACCGATCCAGCTAGGATACCTCATATCATCAGTGGCTGACATTACTTCGTGGAGCAAATGGCATCCAAATATCAAATAAGTGAAGCTTGTTTAGCGCATCAAGTAGAAAAATATTTACAGCTTCTAAATGCTCTGCAAAGTGGGCAAATCAGAATTCAAATATAACCTGCAATCTCACTTCTTTAGAATCTAAAACAATTGCTTCATTGCTATGAAATCTTTTTCGACCAAGAAGTAGAATACTAACCAAGGCTCATTTTGGAATCCATTTAGATTCTGGAAATCTGAGGAAGAACGGAGCTTGAATTACCTGCTTTTTAAGATGTAGAAATCAGGAGCAAACTTGGAATCGAGCAAAATTGTTATTGAACTATAGATTGATTAAAAACTATATTAAAAGAAAAATGCTTCCTTCAAAGAACAAGTAACAGTCTTCTTGAACTTTTACTTCATCTTCATGTATTGCCAAAACTTGAAGAGCTAGCTCAGCACCAACCTAGCCCACGACCTAAAAACCCAAACTGACATTCTCGATGGCAAAAGATTGCTCAATCACGACATATTCTAGATCGACTGGCAAGTCGAAAGCAGTAAACTCATCGAAGATTACTACATTTGGTCGGCAGAATGATCATTAATAACTACTATCTTACTACTGACAACACCCACTAAGAGGTAAACTTCAGCCCTTCGTGGGAAACGCAGCCTTTGAAATGTAAACCCATCTTTCTTTATTATCTGCAAACAGCGATTGTATATCTACTAATATGAAGTTGTGTTATTAGTAAGCGATTTATTAATTCATCAAATGCTGGTAGGATTCGCAAGCTACGGACAAAGCAACCAGCTTACCCAACAACCTCCTAAACTTACCAAAAGATTCAAGCTAGGTAGTTTGTAGTTTAATTACTTGCTTTACTTCTTCATCCCATTGGTTATCTTCGCATGTCTATTCAGCTACTGGGTTGCTGTCTTAACCGAATAGGAGAGGCCCTTTCCTCATACTACTATTACCAACATGTCTCGGTTCTATCCTCAAGATCTAGTTTTTCGACTGATCAATCTGCCCGCAGGTGGCTTCACCAGTCTCGCTTACTTCGTGATGTTTAAGTGGCTCAAAAAGGTCAAAGAAGTTGCTAAATACCCCCACAACACGTAACAATGGCTTCACCCACTTGCCCAAATATCTATTTTAGGGTTCTACGCTGCTATCGCCACCATAGATGGAGGTTCTCTACCCTTTATTCATATATTAGGTGCTTTGCTCTTCTTTGTAGTGCTGTTCCTAATATCTACAATAGTTAGCGTTGTTTTACTAGAAATAAGAAGCTGGTGTACGAGCGTACTGAGTCGGTGGAGTACATTCCTAAAGTTTGGCATAGCGTTTTACTTGGCTGCGACAGTGATTTATAGCATATCATTGGTAGGAAACAAGGATGAAAATGAAGATCCGCCCCCAATGGTAATTGCTGAGTGGAATCTAGTTATCGGAGGATTGATTTGGCTGTTCACCTTTAGCTTCTAGTGGAGAGGAGTGGATTTAGTACTAGTAGGAGATGTCAATCAAACGCTAAGACGGCTAGATATTAGCTAAGGCTAAGATTAGCACTTAGATCAACTATGATCTTATTTATTTATTCCTGTTATCTCAAGTAGGCTCTTAAATTAAGAGTCTTAATTTTTACTCTATTGATAAAAATTTCCTCACTAACTTTTTTTGATTTACAATCACCCCCAAAAATGAAATTGGTAAGCGATCTTCATCTACATTTAGTTATACATCCAAATCAATTTATAACATGAGTAATTAAGAAAATTCTACAGCTTCACAACTTATAGATATTGAGAGATTCAACCAACTCTCCTAAAAACCTTAATTCTAATATGTCAAACAATCGCTAGAGTTTCTTTCCACTTTCATCACTCCCTAACAGTACTAACTCACACATTCAGCTTTAAGTATCTCTATTTGAGTTTCAATGGAGGGAAAGATGCCACTGTTGTCCTTTTCCTGACCTTGATAACTCTCGAAAAGTAGCTTTTTTGGTATTTAGTTCTAAAGTGGACTAAAAAAGAGTGAAGTGCCTCTATTTTTCTGAACCGAATTCATTTTAAAAGATAGACAACTTTATCTAATTTGCAAAGAAAAGTAATACTATTTAAACGAAGAATTCAACCTCGAATGGAATGAACTAAAGACAAAAGAGTATGCCAAATAATTGAATCAATTTTCTCAACAAAAGGAATTGAAGTACGTCGTAATGGGAACTCGCAAGGACGATCCCTATTGTGAACATTTGGGAAAAGCTGCTCCAAGTGACACAATCAAAGGATACCCTCAATTCTTAAGAATAAATCCTATTTTCGACTGGACCTACGAACAAGTTTGGGCATTCATCAAAGGATTCAATTTGCCTTACTGCTAGCTTTACGACTAAGGTAGCTCGTTCTTAACAAAGGATATACCTATTTGGGAAATAAGACAAATACGACTAAAAATGAAGCTCTATTAAACAAATAGACCAAACAGTACTTTCCTGCTTTCGAAGGCCACTCTTAAATTTAGAAAGGATCAAGAGTCCAAAACGCGAGTAAAGAAGTTACTGGATGATCTTTGCTAGTTTAGTAATACGGATAATTAAGAAGACTTTAATGTAAGCAATCTGCTGTTGGTCTTCAAATTTTGTAGCACTTCTTCAAGGCTTGTACGTCTTCAATGTCGATGAAGCAGTTTGTAAACTCCTAGGTTTCTTCCTCGTACTTCGATAGATTTATGTTCTTGCTTTTGATCAAGGTTTTCAAAAAGTTAGCAATGTTTTTTGATAGTTTTTGCCGGTCTTTGTGGTTTTAGGGAATGGCCTGACACTCACGCATTATTTTCAGTGCATAGATCTCCAAGAACTCGTTGGAAATTTTAGCAGATTTGGTCAACCTGCTAATGACATCGATAGAGTTAAGACTCATTTGTCCTTCTAAAACGGCCTACAAGTATTCAGTTATGAGTGGATAGTTTGATATTTTAGACAATATGGCAACAGCAACAAAGGGGTTATTTTTGATTAGATTCAGCATGTTTTCAGGACTGACATCCAGATACAACACTGCGTATGTCTATTGCTCTAAGATTCTTTATATCTCAGTGGCTTCGTCCTTGTTCAAGTGAGTTTCGAAACCCTTCTTGATCAGGGCTTTAGTTTTGGTCAATTTTTTTTATATCTAAGGAGAGTTATCCCAGTGCACATCTGAGACTATTCCGGGGGAAATCCAGTTATACTAATTAGGAGAAATCTAAAGAAACTAAGGCAAAGGTCTCATAAATCCTACATTAAACCCTTGATTTGAAGTCTATTCAAGTTTTATCGAAGCCTGATTAACATCGAAATCAGGGGAAAAGATCTTTTTATCTTTTTAGTTGAAATCTGGCAAAATATTCTGCACCTCACTCTTGGAAGAAAGAGATACCTTGTTTACAATCTACGTACTTTAGGTAACCCCATTACAAACTAGTCCCTCAACTTTTTTATTTAGGGCCGCTCTTAGAAGCTTTACATCAATGTCTGTGCTTACTAGAGCAATGATTAAATTTTGAATTTGGAGTACTAAATTGGCTTTTAGTTACACGCTATCTTTTATTCTAGATGATAAGATCAGCAATCATTCTTCTTTCATAGGGTTCAGTAGTCTTCTGGGAAATATTCAGGATTGTTGCTCCGAAAGGGTGCTTCTTGATTCCCTCCGACTTAAAGTTTTAAACAAGCAAAAATATGGCAATGATTCTCTGCTGGTTGGTGAGCAGCTACATATTCATCCAAGTACGTTTAGGTTGATCAGGCTGTTGATCAGATACGAAGCATTAAAGACGGAGAAGCTGTCGCTGAAAGACGTCAGAAACTGGGCCTAGATTTCCTAAAGCGAGCGTTCCTTGATGTTGAGAATGTTGAACACCTTTTCGACTTGAGGATCGTTCGTCATATCAAATACGTACTATTACTATTTAATTTCAAAAATCAATTTAATTTTTTTTGAAGTACAAAAGCACCCCACCCATCCAGTTAAAATAATGGTCTCAACCCCAGCTTATAGGCAGGAAATTTGGGAAAAATGAAGTTATTTTGCTGTTTCGTTTTTAAAATATTAATAATGGGAGCTGAAAGCAACTGCTGCAAAGCCGTCTAAATATCTCATTTATAATATCAAAGCACCAACTTGAATGGAAAGAACGAATCCACTTTTCAGAACTAAATCATCCAAACTCTCAAACATCTGGGATAAATGCAGCTATTGGCAAGCATAAGCTTTCAAATGAAATTCGTATCCTCGGCTCAACAGTACATACTCAACATCGCTTCTCATTCTTGCAGCTTGGATCAGTTTCTGTAACTTGTTGACAATGACTATGGTCATAACTAACCTTTTTTACATCTCTTGCAAAGCAAAGTCTATTAATTTCATCACCCACGTTATGACTGGCTTTAGAATTCAACTTTATGCAACTAAGTTTGTATAATACACCAACCTAAACTGCCCACGAATTCCGAATATCACAATTAACCTCAAGTTTAAAAAGATGCAGTTTAAAAACTAAAAAGCAAACTAAAAATTCTATAGTTTTTGAGAGTGACACAAAGTGAGCTTCAAAACTAAGCTTAATTTATGAAGGCACTTTGTTTGACTCTTCAATCTATTCCCGATAGCTAAAGCTATTTTTGGGATATCTGTCCAAAAACTAATTTTGCTGAAATGGCTAAGCATCTGCACTACAAGCTCAACAGCTATTTATAATTCCTAAATAGCTACATCTCTCTCAACGATCCACTTTCGCTTCTCAATATCAAGTATTTCCTGCAGTTCTGTCTGAGATTCATGTGCACCAATCAGAAAGAGATTCAATAATAAATCGTATGCAAACTTAGGCTGGATAGTCTAGAAAGATAGTTGATGATAAAAGATAGCTATCTAATGAGTGTTAACTTCTTGAGATTCTCGCAGAAATAAGCAGTAAAAACAAAGACAAGCAACTAGGAGGTTCTGATCATTTTGAAGGGTAAGTTCAATAGAAATAATAAAATAAGAGATATGAGCAAGATTTATTTACTACCCTTAACATTATTCAAGATCTTGGAGGTGAGGATTGAAGGTCAGCTAACAAAAATATATTTGAGTGAACTTTAAGATCAATTCTTTCATGACTATCTTTCAAAACCGCTCTCAAAACCTCTGAGAAAAGATAAAGACAACTATGCATCTATCCACAAATAGAATCTTTATACTCAACTCCAGTCGCTAAAGCATAAATACTAATCCAATTTATACAATTATCTCTAGAATAAGAATAAACAGCATGATGCGGCCACTATGTCTCATATAGAACAAATCATCCGCAAATATTTTGAAAACTATCAAAATCAGCAGGAACTCAAGGAAAATAACACGCATTTCTTGGCTGAAGATTAAAAAAGATCAGCTGCAACCACCAAAAAGAAATACACCTAAGATAAGAATATACCATTATAAACCGATAATAGCCCACAGGTTTGGTCTAGTAAACAAAAAATAGAAGATTAATCACTCAGATAGGAGGGCACAGAAATAGAAAGTGAATGCTAAATGAGATAGTTGGACGCAGACCGAATAAAAAAATGCGAGAGGAATCTAACCTAGTATATAAAGCGGCTGAGCCTTGTAAAATTATAAAATCAGCTGCTAACAGTTGATCAGTTCTACTTCTTGACTTCCCTCAACTTGAGTAAACTGCTCATAATCTAGGTCATAGCTATCTGGAACAGATTTAACATATGAGTTGCTTTCCCAACTTGAAACAACTTTTCCTTTGTAAATCTCAGCATATGAAGATTCCAACGAAATAACCAAAATATAAGGACTAGAGACAAACACCAGCCTGCGTTTGCTGTCTTTGAGTCGCAACAAAATCTAAAAGCTCGAGAATATTGAGCATTTGTCTCATCTTCGTGAGCTATACGTGAGTAAATTGAAATGTATGCAGCCAAAAACAAGCTCAGGAAATAAAGTGCCTAGTACCTGACCAAAAAGCAGTTTCGCTTGCTGCATTCGCTAGCTATATCTTGTAAGATACTGATTATTCAGTTACCAGCGAATAAAACTAATGCTTTTAGATCATTTGCAAATAATCGCCTTTTAGGCTCAAAAAACTGATCTTAAGTACCTTTCATTTTATTAGTAGATTAATCTGATTCCATACAGCAACGCACCAAAAATAAACTGCAGAAAAAGTTTAACCGTGCCTATGTTTAGTTTTGTCTTTGATTACCAACACATACTTCTTTCAAACTTAGCAAAAATCTGTAGAAATATTAGACTATTCGACATTTAATTTAGATATTTGAAATAGAAGTTAGCAAAAAAGTGGAGTATCAGCAAAAACAAGTATCTTTTTCTAGTTTTTTTTCTTGTTTACTAGCATTATCAGACAACTTGACGATTCTACTTTCCAACATCCCTCCTTCAGTGGGCTGGGTCTAAATATCCTGGTTCAGTAAATAGTTTAAGTGGATCTTATTATACTATTTATTCTTAGCGAGCAAAGAGCTAGCGATATGGTTGAAGAATTCGTGTAGATTTTAAGCGGTCTTGGCGGAGAGGGTGTGGTAGGAAATTTTGTAAGTATTTATCAGGCGAGTAAGTGCATCTTTATTAATATTCCTCAAACATATAAAAGTTTATACTTAGAGAGGTCTGATTTGTTCCCGCACAAATAGCTGAGGCCCAGCTTATTGTTACTTTCAATGAATATTCTGATCCAGTTTTATAGACTTGCTAATGTAGAGGGATCTAAGTAAGAACATTTTTACTGTTCAAGTCAAACACGAAGATAGCGCAGTCAGCATCTCGAATGTAGGAACCAACTAAGCTCTTGTACTTTTCTTGTCCTGCGCTGTCCCAAAGCTGCAGTCGGCACTCTTAACCCTTAACTGTAACGTTTTTGCTCAGAAAATCGATTCCGATGGTTGGCTAACTGATGAGGGTAGTACCTGTTCTTTGATATCGAACCTTGAGTGGACGAACTGTTCAATCATACTAGTTTTTCCAACAGTGCTGTCACCAAGGAGGACAACCTTGAACTGCTTACGATGAAGCCTGTTGGAGTGAGGAATACTTGTTTGGTTCTGCATTTAAATTGGATTATTAAGAACTCTGAGTACTTTCAGTTTAATTTTTAAAAATAGAACTCAAAGACACATACTTTTAAATTCTTAATTTCATATTTCAAGAGTAATTTAGTAATAAAAACAAGAGATGAGGCTGGCTAAATCACGATAATCTTGTTGAATTGGACACTAT
>Ga0316217_10006527_pt1 | contig 11499 bp, 5 predicted proteins | sample 1anoAmetaG_FD_203633 | JGI IMG/M metagenome (GOLD analysis project Ga0316217, IMG submission 203633) | Freshwater microbial communities from Trout Bog Lake, Wisconsin, USA - 1anoA | ecosystem: Environmental > Aquatic > Freshwater > Lake > Hypolimnion/Profundal zone | place: USA: Wisconsin... | reverse complement strand
AAGATACGCCCTTTTTAATGAGAAGCAGAGCAGCATCTAGATAAAAGAACAAAAGGCAGTGCGAGGGCAGTTGTTTTCTCTCAACGAAGCTAGAAAATAAAGATCCCTCCAGAGATATAATCCATTCAATACAACCTAATAAGACACCGAACAAAGGAAAACTGGCACTACTCATGCCAACAGATGGATCAAAAGCCAGTCTCTTGCCATTTCTCGCGACCAAAAAGGCTTTAAGTTCCTGATCCGTCATTTTCAAAAACAGAACTCGATAATGGTCGAGGCTTTGAGGAGATTCTGGTAATTTTTTGAGTCAGTCTAGCAGTTTTATAGCTGCTCCGTATATAAGATATCCCTCTACGATTCTCTTGAAGCAATAAAGCTGAAAATGTAAAGTTTCTTAGAGAGGAAAATTAACTTGGAGCATTTTTAAAGCTAGAAGCCCAACCCTGAATGGAACCAGGAACAGTTTATGAAGTATTATGGAAATTATAGAAGAATGCTCCTGGGCAATAATAGTATCGACGAAAGCCATGGCCCCTTTGCTTTGAAGAAGTATAAAAATTGCGTGTTTTTCGGGAAGATGAGTGACGGCAAGAAAGAAGAGGGGATACTGCACTATTTCAATGGGAAATGCTTCGAGGGCATGTTCAAATAAGATCAAAAACACCATGGATTATAGGTTGACGACAAAGAATTATACTTAGGCCCGTTCAAAAAAGGATTAAGACACGGCCAAGGCATCCTAAAAACAGTAGAAATATTACGGGTGGGCATCTTCACCTACGGCTAGTTCACAACCTTGGCACAGGACAAATAGTAAAGCAGAACAAGTAGCTTGATGACTCATCAACGCGAGCAGATAGCTAATTAAACTTCACAGCACAAGAGTGGGTTTTAAATCTCGCACTCTGCGATCAAAATATTTGAGAAAGGCAGCTGCATTACCAAAAACAGTCAGGGAGATATTTTCATAGGTCTGCTTGGATAGGACGGGGAAAAGCAAGACGAAGGACTTTAGCTGTTCGCCAACGGAGATATTTATATTGGCAAGTATGAAACTGGAAGTCCCTAAGGCTATGGGTAGTATTACTGGGAAAATGGGTCCAATTATCGAGGTCAGTTTCTATCAGGAATGAGGCACGGGAGGGGAGTTTGGCAGATGATAAATGGAGACTCCTACGAAGGAGAGTACATGAACGACAAAAAGAATGGCAAAGGAATCTATCTTTGGAAGAATGGCTCAAGATATGAGGGTAACTTTTAGAATGACTACCGCCACGGCTATGGGTAAATGAGATGGCAAGACGGCAGAAGCTACAAAGGGCAGTGGCTGAATGGCATTTAAAAAAATACAGTCACAGCACCAGAAAAACCGCAATCAAAGGCCATCAATACAAGAGGGGTTACCACTCGAGCAACTTTTCGAACCATTCAAACCGATAAGCGCAAAAAAATTCCTGCAGACAAAGGAAGGTCGTCCTATCATTGACTCCACTGATTCTGCTTATTAATAATACTCTGCAAATCTTTAAAAGCTATTGAAATATTGCTGGCAAAGAACTATTTGAATTTTCAACCTAATGGTGTTAATTACTCTATTTCCCAAGCTGAATATGAATTCAATGCTTATAATGTTTGGTTTATAGTAATGAAAGCAGCAACTGATTTTTAGTCTATAGCCTATCGGATCATTTCGATATCCACAAAAATCATAGACCTAAATAAGCAAAAAATAGAATTCGCCAAATCCATCAGCTACCAAATTTATTATCTCTTCTAGTCGCTTAGCATAACCTCGAAAATAAGCCAGTACTAAGCCATCGATACCTCTGAGCTCAAAATCAAGCTGAGCTAGCGGCAAAAGAACTTTTTGTTCAACACCAAAATAAGACCCAAAGCTTATCTCATCCCCGAAGAGTAATCAGCCTGCTATGAAGCATTTGCTAGTTCCTGCATGTAAGTAAACAACATTTGTCTCGGACCCACAGCCAATGCAAAGTATAGTTCCAAAACGTAGAACAGTTCATGGGGTTGGTGCAAAAGTAGGAAGACATCTAGAACCAGTTCATTTAAATCTTAAAAGAAATCAATATCTAGAAATGGTTCGGTTAAGTCGATTTCTTCAACAATGGGTATATTGATACCACTGCACTCTACGAGTATCTCTTGCACTATAATGACAGATAGACTGTTGAATAGTACAATGCGTTACTGATAATCCGCATGGTCAAAAAACATACCCACTCTGATAAAGTTTTTCTATAGGATTTTAGGGAGTACCTGCATTAAATCAACAAGCTTCAAAAGATTCAACTTTTTACTTCCAACCTGAGATAGAGTAGTCCAAGTCCTTCAAACCATCGCCAATCTTCCAGCGCTATTTAGTTCCAAAAGGCAGAGATCATCGGGTCAAGTCATCAAAAAAAGCTATCCCATGAAGTTTATCCAGCCGAATCAGATATTTCTATATTTTCCAGTCCTTTCCTGACTGATAAATTTGTCAACGAAGGCAACAGCCAAACCAAACCAGCATACAAAGACACTCTTGAATTGATCAGCAATTTGAAAAGTGAAGATTAAATTTAGCCAAACATTACTTATGAGGAGAGACTGGTGCTTATTCACTCACGCAACGAAAAGTACATAAAGCGAGTGAAGAGACAGATGAGTGATGTGATCCCTATGTGTAGAATCTAGGTTCAATCCCACCTGCTTGAGCTAGTAAGTAGTACTCACTAAAAATAACTGCTGGACAGGATGCGTTTGCTGGGAAGCATTTACAACAAGAAGTGCCAATAGATTGAGAAGCTGATCACGAAATGCCCCAGTTTTAACTTCTATAATGCTTTTGAGCTAATGGACTCAAATGAAAAAAATGAAGTCACCTATGAAAATTGGCTGCTGTTTGCCAAAGACAGAAAAATAGTCACAACGAATAAACGGCTGCTGCTATTTTACCAAAGGCTCTAAAAAGAAAATATCATACGTTTCAGCTAGCTAGTTAGCATCTTCAGGCTCAAAGGCTGCATGAAGACTTTCCAGCTGTGCTAAAGCAGGAAACCTTCACTCTACCATACCTTTGACCAACAAACAGTCCATGCGTTTTGTGCATTCCTTGAAAGGATGATGAAATATACTGAATCGTAGCACCAGTTGCTGAATGAGCTCAGAAACAAGCAATAATAGTTGAGTAAGATCTATTCGAACAAAAAGTACGTTTAATAGTACATAAATCTACTGGGGTAGGAGTATTAATGGTTTTTAAGGGAAAACTTTTAAGGATAGGCTCTTCATCTCTGGAAGTGATACTTCAATTTATTGTTCCATTTTAAAAAAAGTACCACCATAGTCTCAACTTTTTTTGCATCTTTAACATCAGTATTTGGCGTTTGGATACTTATTAACCTACCAACCTATTAAAGATATATATAAGCGCATTACATGCTGACAATCAGGATTGGATATACCAACTTAAATGTGTGCTTATATGGAAAAAGAAATGCTTGGGTGTTTTTAGAAGTCTACCTAAATCGAATCATCAAACTTAAAAATGAAAATAGTGATGCTTTCATATAGGAGTAATCAGAAAGCACTACTCTCAATAGAAACGGCTACATTAGTACGGGTTGAGGCAGGTATATAGACCATCGATACATATCTTCTAATCCTATATATTATTAAATAACTATGTTGTTTCCAGAGGAATAGAGCTAGCAAAAGGTTGAATAGAAAATAGTAACTTCCATACAACATAGATCTACATCTACTAAACCAACTCGCCCAACAGCAAACCCCACCAATTGAAAGCCACCCACAAACGCCTCTCCTTCAATGATATAAAGAAGTTACTCGGCGTCAATGTGGTCCGGCTTTTCAACTCCGATGGAGCAGAGTATTTCTAAGACGACCTCAAGTACATTAAGCACAAAAGTGTGCTTTATGCGACCAAGGGCGAAGATTTCGAATCGAGTCACTGCTTCGGCGAATACGAAATCGGAAGGAAATTGGGAGAGGGAGGGTTCGGAAGCGTATTCCTAGCTACGCATATTCAGACCAGATAAAAATTCGCCATCAAAATCATCAAAACCGAAAATATTGGTTCCGTCAATGACATAGATAATCTGTTTGTCGAGGCCTAAATCCTAAAGTCGCTGAACCACTAAAACATCGTCAAAGTCCACAACTGCCTTACATTGAAAAACATGTAGGTTGCGATAATAATGTAGTTTCTGTAAGGAGGGTAGTTACTAAAGCTGGTGGAAAAGGAAGGGAGGCTGTAGGAAAAAACGGCCCAAATATTTTTCAAGCAGATCGTAAAAGGCATGAGGTATTGCCACCAGCACAACCTGATCCACCGGGACCTCAAACTTTAAAACGTGCTGCTGGTCAACTCAGAAGAAATGAAAATTAAGATCATCGATTTCGGCATTGCCGGAGCCATCAGTTCTTTTACCCAAGAAGACCTCGACAGCGGCAGTCTAGCCTATATGGCTCCTGAATGCTTTATCGTCGATAAAAACTTCAAAGTAGATGGCAGGATAGACGTGTGGGCAACAGGTGTCATCCTTTACTGCATGCTTCATGGCTGCCTCCCTTTCAAAGGATCCAACACCCACTAGGTCGTAGAGGCCATAAAAATGGGAAAATATAAAATATAGCCAGCAGTCTAAAAACTAGTGAGTGAAGCGTGCTTAGATGTGATAAAAGAATGTTTGGAGGTGAACCCTAAAAAAAGAATAAATATGTAGGAGCTGGCAGAGCATCCTTGGCTGACTAAAAGTGTGTTTGTGATGAAATAGAAGATAGAACTGCCAAAGGTGTTGGAGTTGAAGTAGTAAGTGATAATTAAGGAAAAAATAAAGGCGAAGGCGGTGCCAGCCAAAATCAACCCAGTTGCTGTAGTCAAGCCCTCCAAGCCTAAGAAAAAATGATAATTACTAAATCAATGTATATTTCTGCATCTACCCCATGTCTTTATGTCTTTCCCTAAATTTGTACTATCAGGGCCAATTTCAATTCTTTCAATCATCCAGGCTATTAAAAGAATTAACCAATTAGCTTTGGTTTCAAATTACAAACCAACCCAACATCCAATAAAAACAGTCTTCGATAGATAAAGCAATCGACTAGCTCAAAGTAAGAAGGTATTCTATTATCACTCTTACTTAAATTCATTCTCGATCAGCTCTGAATTATCTATCTAGCTGTCCGAAAACTCATCTTAGATGGCCATGCGCTCAAAGAGATTCAAATAAATGCTGATGGCTTCTTCGTGCAATCCCTTATCACTGATCCTCGACTCGCTTATCCAGTGCCTAGCCTCTCTTTCAAGGAATAAACGGAATAGGTCTCTTAGAATCTCATTGCGGATTATCTTCTTTATCGAGTTGTTGTTAAACCTCCGGCTTGGCAACAATTTGTGATACTCCTAGAGACCTTCCCTGAGCTCCTTTATGTCTGCATCAGGTACTCTACCAGATCTCAAAAACACCTAGAATGCCTTACAAAAGTTTTTGGTTATATTCTTGGTGTTTCTCGAGCTGGCAGAGTTGCTTGAGGGGTCAGACTTGGAGTATTTGCTCTTCTTAAAGATGTAGGTCTTCTTTTAATCGTTTTTGTCTTTAGTTTTGCTTTTATTTTCGCTTTCGTTAGTGGTGTTGGAGTCTTTCTGGTCCTGACTCTTGTCTTTTTGCATTACCTGATTGAGCAAATCTGAGAGATGCAGGGTGTAGTGATCCTCAATAACATATTTCTTCTTTTTGAAGTATATCTAAGTGATCTTTTTTATCTTGTTGCCGGCCATTTCGCAGAGGTGGTTCTTGATCTTTAGGGCACTGGTACCATCCTCATTCATCAATGACAGCCCCATCAAGTTCTAATAATTCCAAGTGGTGTCTCCAACTTTGAATCTCTTTTCTGTACATATTTGTTTGTTGATCACCCCATTTTCCCCAACTACCTATAAATCGTTTGATGAGTTCATAGTATTAATAGAGAGTTTTATATCAGAAAAGTCGATGACGAACCGAAATCAATCGAAATTTTTTGAGTCATGGATGTGTACAAGATTTGTTCATCTGGCAGGGACAGGAAATTTGCTAAATTCAGTAGCAAAACTACATGTCGATGCTTCTAGAAAGAAGGATAACAACGGCTTCATGGTCCTTGCTGTTGCTACTCTAAAAATACAATCAATTTATGTGTGGCTGGCTAATTATTAAATCATCTATAAGTTTAAGCGAGAGTACTATCAAGTATTGATCATAAGAAGTATTAGGGTACTCTACGGGTAGGTTCACTTTCCTTCTCTTTTGGGGAAGGCTCGTATTTTTGATAATAGTATTCTAAGCTGTCACTGACCTCCAAAGCAGCCGCCTGATTTCCACAGCGATAGCAGTAGTTCGGAGCAGAAAACACAGTCACGCACTTTTTCTTATGGGCATAGGAATACCCCTCCATAACCAATTGATGGGCTCTGCAGATCATCTTCAAGCTGTTCCTATGCATGAATTTATCGCTGACATCTTCTCCCCAGCAATATCCAGCACCTCTGGGGGATGATGTGAATCCATTTTTGCCATCATCTGCTGGGTCCGACCACAGCAGATCGCACAACGTGCCATTGTGAGGTATATCTTGCTGCCTGTTTATGTTTCTAATTTGGTCAAGGGAATCGATTTCGGGGGAAAGACCTCCATGTAAGCAAAAGATTTGGTTTTCGATTTCTGCTGCCACGGGCAAGCACTGGAAGAGTTCAGTGAACAGTTTCCAAATGAGGTCAGTTCCGTATTTTTTGAGGCACTCGTCATAGAAGCCATAGAGTTTATTAATTTATCTGTTTTCGTGGTTGCCTCTGAGGATGGTTATTCTGTTTTTGTGCTTTATCTTCAGCAGAACCACGTAGAGAAAAGTCTCCACGCTATTGAATCCACGGTCGACATAATCTCCCATGAAGAGATAGTTGGTTGACTACATAGATAGGTGAGTACTGGTAGTTTGCCGCAGATCTAGAAAATCTAGAGCAAGTCGAAGAATTGGCCGTGGGTGTCTCCGCAGATGGTGACAGGAGCACGTACATGGACCATATTGGGTTCGGCTATCAGGATCTCCTTGGCCTGCGTCTAAGCAAACATACCTTCTAGCAGATAAGCTTGACATCTTTCTCAGGAATGACTTATAGTTTTTAGAGGGTAGACAGGTAGGCGTCAATATTCATCTTGGGAATGAAATAGAAATTAAATGATAGAAGAACACCAACTTCTATCGATTTAAGCTTCAGAAATATCAATACTATCATCATATCTATCATCACAGCACTCGCCTCAAACATCCACTTTCCTCATACTTTGCTTTAAAACCAACCAATCCTATACCCTCCCTTACTAACATTTTCACTGATTCCGATTAGATTCTATTGGATTATTTTTTTGATCTTTTTACTTATCAAAAGATTTAACCGGCTATTGAATCACCGCTATGTTAAGGCTACAGTATAAGCTTTGTAATAGCCACTAACTGTAAAGATTCAGTCTAATTCAGCAACTTCAGTAGTTAGTTTTGTTTGCTTTACTTAGGCTTTAGAGCTCCTAAGCTTATATAAAGACATGGAACAAAAGCTATCCTTAAAGATTATGCTTGAAATAAACCTTAGTAATGTTTAATATTTCCCAGAACATATCAAAATATTTCTAGCAATTCGAAAATAGATCACTCTGGAAACTGTTAAGCTTCTTCTTTCTACAAATTAGGTAGAATAGACTGAAATTTATCTTTTTTGATCAACTATTGCCTTTTCTCCTCAATGATGAACAGTTCTGTGAGATTTATTTGTGGAAAAGTGGCTATTTTTCTGATTTTTGAAAGTCAAAGATATTCCTTCCTCATTACTGATCGACACACCTTTGTCTGCTTTCTGAAGCAAAATTGTTAATTTTTTAATTTAATCCATCAGATTTTCTATAGAAGCTGCGTTATTATCTTATATAGTCAATTTTCCTTGAAATAGTCGAATAAGTACAAAACAGTATCAAAAATATCTATTTTGCCACTTGGGTCCTCAAGATAGCATAGTTTCTTGGAACATTAACCTTTGATATATTCGTCCAATTTCTTCTATATTATTTTCTGCCCGTACTTCTCGATTATCAGGAACACCCCAGACAATATCAAACAGTTTATATTTGTTAAGGACCAAGAGTTTGTGACAATAGCAATATATCTCAATCAAACTGAGACTCAAAGCAGGTCGAGTTTTACTGATGTTGATAGAATCAGCCTCACCTAGGTTAATATATAATCTGCAAAAAGGTAATTTGGAGAGTGGTATGTAAAGAAAAGAAAGATACAGCAGCAGCCAAATCTTTAAATAACGTAGTGGCGCAAATGATCAAAAACTTACTAAGCTCTATCAATACATCACTTAATGACCACCAAATAATAAATCACCATCCAAAAGTAAAAAAATAAAAATCTAATGCTAAGTGTTGGTTCAATTTTAGCTGTGAACTCACAAAAATATAAAAATGTGCAAACTAGGCAGCAGAATAAATAAAGATGAAATTCAGCAAGCCCCCAAATACATAAATATACTTTTAAGAAGCTCTTTGTTTTCCAAGATGTTCTTTACCTCTTCGTTTTTGAACTGATAACCAGTTGGAGTCGTTTCTAATTGTTGGCTGACCATCTTTTATTCTATTGGCTGCGGCTACAGTAGTTCATCGACAGGCAGCTTATTCTCTATCTTTTTATGCTGCTCGAATTTGTTTCTGACGCGTTCGTATTTATCGAAGTAGAGTTTGGGCTCGTTGTAGGGAGTGGAATGATAGATGTTTCTTCGCAAATCCACACGTTTAAAGCGATAGTTGCAGTGATAGACTAATTCCTCGAGCTCCTCCCTGTCAGGGAGGAGACTTTACCTCCGATAGTAGGGCACATTCAGACTAGTGAGTACTTTCATAGCGTCTATCATTTGTTCATAATGCTTGAAGTAGACCATAAACCTTCTCTTGGAGTTGACGTAGTAGACCTGCGACTCGTGTGGGATGTACTTGAGATACGATTTGGACTCGAGGATCAAACAGTTCAAGGTATTTATTGGTGGAGGCGGCATACTAATATTGATATTATAGATTTATATTTATCTTGTGCAAAAATGTATAGAACTTGGTGGGTGCGACTGGTTTATGTCAAACAACAAACTTTATTTTTTATTTATTATGGTTGATTTTAGATGGATAAATAGACTAATTGAAGCTAGATTAATAGTTTAGAAACACACAGAAACTAAGATTTGACTCATAGTAGGGTTTTTCTTATTATTCTTTTGTTTTGTTTCGTTTCACTAGCATCTCCAACCCATTCTTATTACCAATCTATCTATGTTTTTGACTAAAATAAGTTAGTAGTAAATGTGTGGCAGCTCCAAAAGTATAGCAAGGCCAGTAAATATACTTGCTCACGTTTTTGTTTTCTCAACTCCAAACTTAGGACGTCCTAACACCAGCAAGTTAAATGAAACAATAGGAAAAAAATTTTTTACCTGTTCCAGGCATAATGATCGTCAGTCAAATATCTTGTGAAAATCTTAAATGCACTAAGAGCTAAATTGACATAATGCTCTAGCAGATATTGGCTGGTCCTCAAAATTACATGGATTTCCTGATCTAATTCAAAAAAGTTTCATATACATAAAAACTAACTGTTCAAGATCTTCCTCTCTATTCCAGCTCTACAAGTAATAGTAGCTAGGCTAGACAATCATTCATCAAAGCATTCTCCAAAATTTCAAATTATTTCAAATCATCATTACTAGATCAAATAGTTTTACCCATTCTTAGTTGTTTTTGTCCAGGAAGCACACCCACCGACTAGCCATCCTCCCTCAAGTCATATACCACCGTACAGCAACCTAATACCAAGAAGTGAGGATATTGGATGGGTGGACTTTGAGGCCACCTTGACCCATACAAATAGCCGTTGTACAGGTTCTGCAGACTATCTTTAACCATCTTTTGAGCCAAATCTTGATTCTACATCTTGTACTAACCGGAAGGATAGAAGGATATGAGTGCTTCATGTTTTATCAGTCTAAAGGTCAGATTTGTTTGGTCGGGGATTCCAGCCACTGATAGATTCAAGTCTACTGAGAAATCCAAAATTTTATCTTTTAGAATATTTATTTCACAATCAAACTGAATAGATACGTTAAAACTTTTCTCGCTAGCCCTCCAAACCTTGATTCCTTCTGGAACAGCTGTGCAGCTACCTAATATTGTTTGATTAACGTTGAATTTGGAGGCTAGGAGGGGGAAAATTTGGTAGAGATCACCCGCGAGGAAGTGGAATTGTTATGATTGCCACTGCTAGCGGTTGAGCTAGGCATCCAGATAGCCTTTGGTACTTGCATAAAGGATCATGTTTTGGTAGAAATCCAGAGAGACAATTTTTTGATTTCTTCCATAGATTCTATGTTACTGGAATGGTACAGAGGGTTGAGAGGAAAATAGGGAATACCTCTGCTTCCGCAAATCCATTCGGATTCGGTTGAGCCCTAAGGTTGTACCTAATAGTAGGCATTAATTCCATCTTGGATTCCTCCAACTTGCACATCAATGCTATATACTTTTCTGTTCATCGAGATCGTAATGCTGGGTTTGTCCTGTGATGGCATCCAAACATAATCGAATTGCGGAGCCACATGATGGTTTTCGTCCTGCAGGCAGGCTCTCATATAGTAGCCGAAACTTTTACCGATCTATTCCTCAAGTAAATCTGTGACAGTCTTGACTCCTACTATGTTGTTGAGCATTTTGGTTAAGATTAATTTGTCTTCCTCGCTTATATCTACGGGCTAATATTTGGTTGGGTTAAGAGAGGCAGGCATTGTCCATTAGACCTCAGTGTAATCAAGTAACTCGTAAGAGTAGGAGCCGTCAGTGTGGACGATCATTTCTTTGGCCATATATAGTACATCGCTTTATCCCGAAGCTTCACCTGTTCCGCTTCTATTAACCAGACTGTTCTTGGTCCAGTCAAATTTTAAGGACGCCTGCACTTGGCCACCATAAATAAGGATAGTGTCATTGCCCAGAATACGGGCTTGCTGCTGGGAATCATTGTAATAAAAGTTTGAGACAATGTTGTAGATCATGTACTGGGTGTTTTAGGAAGTATTGAGTGTTACATTTCCAAAAGGAGTCATCCTTTCATTGACTTTGCTGAAAGTGCAATTGTACTCTTTTTGCCTAGCGAGGATTTAGCTGCCCACCAAATCATAATTGGTAGGCTGGCAAGGAGTAAAAGCAGACATTAGTTGAAAGCAGAGGACCCAGCTCGCAACTGCTATGATTGTAGGCAAATTTTAGGCTTTGCGGCGCATAAAAGTAGATTAAATACTGATATTATAATGTACTGATACAAAAACAAAATAATAGGAGTTATTACTTCTTTGGTTTTAGATAATATTCCTTCCTATAGGTCGTAGTTGAAAACTTTTTTGAT
>Ga0316217_10006525_pt1 | contig 11504 bp, 5 predicted proteins | sample 1anoAmetaG_FD_203633 | JGI IMG/M metagenome (GOLD analysis project Ga0316217, IMG submission 203633) | Freshwater microbial communities from Trout Bog Lake, Wisconsin, USA - 1anoA | ecosystem: Environmental > Aquatic > Freshwater > Lake > Hypolimnion/Profundal zone | place: USA: Wisconsin... | reverse complement strand
CGTGCCGCCGCCGGATTGCACGGTGCCGCTGTCAAGCGTCAGCGTTTGACCGCTTAAATCCAGATTTAATCCGCCGTTATTGCCGCAGATAATGATGCCGCCGGCCAGCACCAGGTTATTGAGCGTCAGGACGGCATTCGCAATATTGGGAAAGAATTTGCCACCCGTCTGAAGCACAAAGGTTTTGCCGTAAAAGGTATCCACGTTGGTCAACGTCATGTCAATCTGGTAACCGCCAGTCTGCCAGACATTGGTGTCGCCCTTCACCGCCACTTTCCCGCCCCAAGTGGCTGGATCATTGATATCCCCGCTGGCTACAGCCGTAAAGTAATTAGTCGGCGGCGCCACCGTCAGCAGAAATGAATTGGTGGCATTCAGGACCCCATCGCTGACGACCAGGCTGATGGTATTGGAGCCAATTTGATAGAAGCTTGGGATGAGCGTCACCGTGAGATTGGAGCCGCTGCCGCCAAAGCCGAGATTCGCGTTGGCCACCAGCGCAGGATTGGATGAAAAACCGCTGACCGTGAGCGAAGACACCGCCACCTGGGCATCGCTCACGGTGAAAGAAACCGTGTTCGTGCTGTTTTCCATCATGGTAACACTGGCGGGCAGATTGCCGATGACGGGCGGCTTGTAGGAAAGCACGGTAAGCGCAACGGTGTTGGTGGTGCTAAGGGTGCCATCATTGACCACCACGCTAATGGTCGCCGTGCCGGTTTGGTCCGGGACCGGCGTGAGGGTCAGAGTGCGATTGGAATTGCTGCCGCCAAAGCCGAGGTTGGCGTTGGGAATCAGGTTGGGGTTCGAGGAAAAGCCGGTGGCCAGGAGGGAACTGGGCGCGCTTTGGGCGTCGCCAACGGTGAAGGGAATCGTGGCCGTGCCATTTTCAATGATACTGACACTGTTCGTCAGGTTGCTGATGGCCGGCGGCGTGTCGGAACCGGTCGTCGGCACGACCAAATTGAAAGTATTGGCGGCGGTAAACCAGCCGTCACTGACGCTCAGGTTGATCGTCGCGATGCCGCTCTGGTTCGCGACCGGCGTGAGCGTCACGTTGCGATTGGAGTTGCCGCTGACATTGTCATAAACGGCGGTGCAGAGCACGCCATTGTTGTGGGACGTGCCAGCCAGGCCGCTCAGCAAGTTCGTGTTCATCGCGCTGATGCCAACGGTCGAACCAACCTGCACCCACGTCCCCGGCGAACCGCCGTTGTCCAGTGCGTAGTAGCCGGCAAAATTTGTGCCCGCCTTGACCAGCATCAACCAGCAAGGGGCGAGGATGCCCGAAACCAAGTTGCTGGAGGTACTGCCGCCACTGCTCGTCCGCCAACTGAAGACCACGCCGTTCGACGCGGCGACCTGCATGAAGCAATTGGGGCTGGCCGCGTTGGTGCTGCCGCGCATCATCACCCCCGCTTTCGCTCCGGCGTTCACCGGCTGCAGGCTGGTAACCCGCGCCACCATTGAACCATCGCCGGACAGGGGCTGGAAAATGAAACTGCCTGCATCCGTCGTCCCGGAGATGTCCGACCCGCTCGCGTTCATGGTGATGACGTCGCCAAGCGTGTTCGAGCTCGCGATCTCCACGCTGCCGAGGTCGGTGCTGGCCCAAGTGCGAATGACGATGTTGGTAATGGGCACCAGGCTGGGGCTGGATGAAGTCGCGGTGACCACCAGCGAAGCCGGCGCCACCGCCGGGTCACTGAGGGCAAAAGGCAACGCCGGAGTCGCCACCCCCACGGTCGTGGTTTGATTGGCAAGACCGCTGATCGTGGGATTTGCCGAACGGACGGCGCTGTAGGCGGCGGCTTGCGTCGGCAGCACCCCTGTGCGGCCCTCAAAGAAGGCCCGCTGCTCAATCAGCGACAACGGCAAACTGGTCATGGTATTCGTGTAATGGGTGCCGTCCGGGGTCATCTCCGGGAAAAACTGCAACTGGGGATTGTAGTTCACCGCCTTGAGAACCACATTGGATTTGCGTAAAAAATCATAACCCATCAGCGTGTTACCCAACCAGGCAATCAGCCAACGAACCGACATGAAGTTATTCGTGGGGCCATAGTAGTTGGAAGCCAGAGGAATCTGAAATACGATCTGCTTGCCAGCGGTCGTCGAATTGCTGACCAGCCACTGCAGCAGTTCCTGACGGCTGCCGGTATCCGCAAACCATTTGTCGGGATTGGCTTCCAGCAAGATGCTCGTCACCAGCGGATTGGCGCACCAACTGCGCACCGGGGCGCCATTGTTCCGCGCGTCGTAATTGATGAGCACATGGGTGTAGCCGTTGGCATCCAGCCAATCGCGCATATACTGAACCTCGGTGGTGTCCCAATTGTAATAAGTAAAAACCCCATTGCTCAGGTTGGTCACCGCATCGTCATAAAATCCCACTTGACCAAGGGAATAGCCGTACGAGGCGGCCGAGGCGAAAGCATTTGCCAGCAGGTTCGATATTCCAGGAAAGGCCGTCTGGTCCACGACATTCGTATTGCGCGAAACATTGGAGCGCGCAAACCCGGTGGCGGCCGAGTTGGTGCAGGAGAAATGACTGATAATGGTCTTCCATTGGGCGGTGCTGCAAGAGTTGTCGTTTTGATCCGGATCGTTGGGATCCGGCTGCCAAGAGCCAATTTCCGGATCCAATTGATCCGCCCGGGCCTGAACATTGCTCCAAGTGTTGATAAAAACGACGGCATTGCTCGAGGCGCCGGCGCAAGCGAACGACACCTGATAGGCAAAACCCTCGCAGGCATTCAGCCCTACGGTGGTGGCAATGATGATTGATGAAAACCTATTCATGCGTTCATGGCCCAAGAAGCACCGGATAGAAACACGGGGTAAAATTCGACGGCCCGAGGTTGGTGAAACCGAACGGCGGCGTGGCGGCGCGGTTCCTCCAGACCGGCAACCGGTTGACAAGATCAGTGGCAGTTTGCGCCGGACCGTCCGGATCGGCGGCGGTATTGGCCAGGAACAATGTCTGGCCGGCTAGGAGCGTCTGATCAGACTGAGGGTTCATGAGCTGGTTGCAGGCTGGCACATCATTGCTTAACAAATGTTACCACACTTTGGGCTGGAATCGTATAAGTAAACATCTGATCCTTGACCTCCTCAGCCTCCTGACACGCCAGGGAAAGACTGGCCGAGGTAATCCAAGGCACAACGGCTTTCACCACGGGCGCATGGGCCAGCGAGAAAGTCTGGGTGATGGCGGTGGTATTGGTGTTGACGGTGACAATCGCAAAGCCATTCGATTGCGGGTCCTTGTACGCCGAACTGGAAGTTTTTCCGTGGTTAATTACGCCAATGCGGCAATAGCCGGGCCGAATAAACCGGCTGAATTGGCCGTAGCAATACAGGCGCTTGGTCGGCACCCAGTTCTGATAGAGTCCCAGACCATTGACCGCATTGTTCAAATCCCAGTAATGCCACGCATTCACCTGGGCAACGGTCAGGAAGTCATGCAGGCAAATCGCCCATTTCAGGCCGTTGGTGATGGACGCGTCGCTTTTGCCTCGCAGGTCGCAGGTCTCCGTTTCCCATAAGGATTTGCCATAGGCATTGACCGCCTGCGGCCCGGGTTTTCCGTAATTGTGACTGGCGAGAATTCCGACCATCGCCGCTGTCACCGGATCGTTCATCGTATTGGTGGCCAGACATAAATCCCAGTTGCCCCGTTCCGGCAGCAGAATTTTCGTGGCCGTCGCGCGATGGCTCGCCAGAGCCTGGTACAGGCAGGGAACGAAATCATGCAACTGTTGCGCCGTCCAAAGGCAGGATTCATAACGTGCCTTGTAGTTCGGCTCATTCTGAATGGAAATCGCGTAGAGGTTGATGCCAAACTGTTGTTTCAGGTTGACCACGTAGTCCGCCAGTTGCGTGGCGTAAGCGGCGTAACAGGTGGTCAACAGCGAGCCGCCGTTGTTGACGTTGGTGTTGGATTTCATGGCTGCCGGCGGCGACCAGGGCGCACTCCAGATCCTGGCTCCGCGCGCCTGGGCCGACTGCATGAAGCCGGCCTCCCTCGTGGTCCCGTCCGTTTGAATGCGCGTGCGCAGCAGCGTAAGGCCAAGGCCATTGGTGGTGAAGAGAAAATCGGCCTGGGGCTCCGTCAGGCCGGCGTCTTTTTCATAGGCCGAGGCGGCGCCAAAACCCTCGATCCGCTGATAAACCTCATTCCAATTGATAGACAGTTTGCTGCTGTCTGCTTGCGCCCCGGCGTGGAAGGGCAAGGCACACAACTGGGCAGCCAGCACAAAGCCAACGAACCAACCGGTGGGAGAAGCATGTTTTTTCATAAACTTTTGTCATCATGGCCCCAGCAGCACCTGATAGAAACACGGGTTCAAATTCACCGGCCCGAGGTTGGTGAAACTGAACGGCGGCGCGGCGGCGCTGTTCGTCCAGACCGGCAGCCAGTCCACCAGATCAGTGGAAACCAAAACGGTGTAATCCGGCCCCGCGTTGCCGGTGACGGTGAATTTGAACTGACCGTGACTCAAACTCACGTTGGTGAAACCCGGATTCACCGGTTGGTTCACGGTCACGGTGAAATTCTGCGTCGCGCTCAACGGCGGCAGGCCGGGTTCCGTGACCACCACGCTCATCGGATAGCTGTTCGGCGACTGGTCAACCGTGGGACGCCAGGTGAAAATGCCGAGGTTCGGATCAAGCATGGCGCCGACAGGCCCATTGAACAAACTGAAGGTGAAGGGCGGCGGCGGCACATCGCTGTCCGTGGCCGTGTTGGTGAAGGTGAGTGTCTGGCCGGCGATGATCATCCGGTTGCTGATGGCCGCCAGCACCGGCGGATAGTTCGGCACGGTGGCTGTGTAATTGATCTGCGGCCAAGTGTTCGTGGGCGTGGTCACCGCGCCGTCGGCCATCGTCAGAGTGTCCCGATTAATGCCGGTCCGGGGGGTGTCGGTGCTGATGCGGAGAAACACCCAGCGTCCCGCGCCCGCGCCGTTGTTGTATTGGGCATTGAGGTAGCTCACCAGGGCGGTGCCGCCCGCCAGCGAAGTGGTGACCGTGCCGGCCGGCGTGGCGCTGGTCAGGATGACGGATTGAAGCAGCGTCGCTTTGGGATCCGGCGTGGTGCAACCAAAATAGTCATTCGTCAACACCGTCGAGGCCGCCCGGTTCGACAGACCATATAGATCGCAGTCATGCACGCTCTGGGTTGAAACAATGTTGAAGCTGAATGACGCCGTGGTGAACGGATTGGCCACCGCGCCGTAATTGGGCAATTGGAAGACATAGACCGCACACCGATCCGAATAAGGGGCGCTGCCGCCATCGCCCAAGGTGCCGGTGGTGGCGCTGGCTGCATCCAAAGTGATGCCGGGCACATTACCCGCATTGGTGACAATGGTGCAATCGGCCAGGTCGCTGAACAGCGTGTTGGTCAGGATGTTGATGCTGGTGACGTTGAGCAGAAAGGTGTTGGTGCTGGCGAGCGTGCCGTCGGTGACCACGAGACTGACGCTGGCCGTGCCGGTCAGATTGGCGGTGGGCGTCAGCGTCACGGTGCGATTGGTGCTGTTGCCGGTGAAAACGAAGTTTGCGTTCGGCATCAAATTGGTGTCCGAAGCAAAGCCGGTGACCGCCAGCGAATCCACCGGCACCTTGGGGCTGCTGACGGTGAAGGAAATCGCCGGTGTGGAACCATTGGCCAGCACGGTGACGTTGGTCGTCAGGTTGCTGATGACTGGCGGCGTGTCGTTGGCGACCGGCACGATCAGGTTGAACGTGTTGGTGGCGGAAAACCAACCATCATTGGCGACGAGGTTGAGCGTCGCAATGCCCGCCTGATTCGTCGCCGGCGTGATCGTCACGTTGCGATTGGAATTGCCGCTGACGTTGTCGAAGATGGCGGCGCAGCTCGTGGCGTTGTTGTGCGCCGTGCCGGCCAGCCCGCTCAACAGATTTGAACTCATCGCGCTGATGCCGACGGTGGCACCGACCTGCACCCAAGTTCCCGGCCAGCCCAGATTGTCCGGCGCATAATAGCCGGCAAAGTTTGAGCCCGTCTTGACCAGCTTCAACCAGCACGGCGCGGCGACACCGGCAACCTTGTTGCTGGTGTTCGCACCGTTGCTGCTGGTTCGCCAACTGAATTCGGCCCCGTTGGAAGCGGTGACGTGCATGAAGCAATTCACACTGCCGGCGTTGGTGCTGGCGCGCATCATCACGCCGGCCTTCGACCACGCGTTGACCGGTTGCAGGCTGGTGACGCGCGCCACCATTGAGCCATCACTCGCGAGCGGCTGATAGATGAAGCTGCCGGCATCTGCCGTACCGGAAATATCCGCACCGCTGGCATTCATTGTGATGACGTCGCCGAGCAGGTTTGTGCTGGGAAGGCCCACGCTGCCGAGGTCGGTGCTGGCCCAACTGCTAATGACGAGGTTGGTGCCGGGAACCAAGTGGGCGCTGGAAGAGGCGGCCGTGACCGTGAGCGCGGCCGCCGGAATCGCCGGGCTGCCCACAGTGAAGGCAATGGGAGCCGTCGCGATGCCGTTGGAAGTAGATTGACTCGCCACCATGCTGATCGTGGGTGCCGGAGAGCGGACATAGCTGTCCGCCACGGCTTTGGCGGGGATCACGCCCGTGCGGCCTTCAAAGTAAGCCCGCTGCTCAATCAGCGAGAGGCAAATGCTAGTTAGGCTATTGGTATATTGACTCCCGTCGGCCGTCGTTTCGGGATAAAACGTGTAGGAATCATAGTTGCAGATCAGAAATACAAGGCGCGGACTGCGCAGGATATCCAGTCCCGCCACCGTGTTGGTTGCCAACATGGCGGCCACTTCCCGGGTGGCCTGAAACTGCGTCGAGGCGTTCTCGCTTCGGGGAAGCTGGAAAATGATGGTTTTATTGCTCGTTGCGGAATTGGTCCAGAGCCAGGCCAGCAATGGCCAGTGATTATTCGCATCGGTCAACCAGGTGTTGGCGCTGGCTTCGAGCACAATGTTGCTAATCATGGGACTGGCATCCCACCAAGTATCGCCCTCGTAGCCCCCGCCGAAGCCCCGGTCATCCCACAACAGGCCCACGTTCGTCCGTCCGGTGCCATCCAGATAAGCCTGCAACTCCGCCACCTCGTTGGATTGCCAGGAATACGGCGCCACATCGTTATAAATCATGATGTTCTGGATAGTGAAACCATCACTCGCACCGGTTCTAAATTGCGATTCGACCTGATTCGTCATGCTGCTGAAATAACTGGCGGGATTGGAACTGATGGTAATCCGGTCCAGTTCACAATAGCTGAAGCTGGCATTCGTGTATTGTTGGAAAATCGTCTGCCATTGGCTGGGCGTGGCAGCGGTGGGACTGGCCCAGGATCCGCCATTGGGCGCGGTGTTTTGATCCAAGCCCTGGACGCGGGCCGCCGTTTCGGCCCAGGCCGGCAAGCTGGTGGCCGCCGCGCCGGGCGTGCAATGCATGCCCTCCCACACTTGATAGGCGAAGGCATCGCCAACACACAACCAAGCGAACAGACTGAAGAGAAACTTAAGGTTATTCATTCGACGTTGACAATTACCTTTCCAGAGACGTCTTCGTCCAGAATCCAGCGCGAACCACTGCGGTGTGCGCGGACAGAGTCGCCGTTGATCAAGACGCCCCGCGATTGTTCTGTGGCCGGCAGTTCGAGGTGCGCCGCCATGCCTTCAGGCAACGTGAGCGACAGAACAAAATTCGCTTCGTTTTTCCAACTCACCAAAACCGGCCCGCGCGGCGTCGGAATTTTTCCGTCGGCAAATTGCAAATCGCCGGGACACGGCCGGATCAGCGCGCGCCGCCAGCCCGGCGCGAGCGGTTGCGCGCCGATGACAAAACGCGGCAGCAAATTCGCCGGCGCCGCGCCCCAGGCATGGTTCCAATCCTGGTTCGGTTTGTATTTTTGGTCCCACGCTTCCCAGGTGATCGTCGTGCCGCTCTCCACCATGTGCCGCCAACTGCGGTCGTTCGGCGCGGTCATCAAGGCCAGCGCCAATTTGTCCTCACCGTTTTGGAACAGACTTTCCATGAAATATTGCGCCGCATAGACGGAGCAAACCATGCCGCGCGAAAACACAAAGTTCGTCACGCTCGCATGATGTTCAGCCGGCACGAGGCCGAAGGCGAGCGGAAACATGCTGGCATGAAAGGAACAGTGATCCGTGCCCACGCCGTCGCGATAGACGCCGCGCGCGGCATCAAAGAGTTTTTCCTGAAAGGCCGCGTTGGCGGCGCGTTCCTTCGCCTCGTAATCCGCCGCCTCGGCTTCTTTCCCGAGCGCACGCGCCAGTTCAGCCATCAGCGTGAGCGACCGCAGATGAAATGCGTTGATCACGGTGTTGACCGGCGTCTTGACAAAATGATCCCGTTCCGTCGGCGGCCAGTCCACAATACAGTCGGCATTGCCCTGCGCCACTTCGACGGCGAGCAGCCCGTCGGGGCCGACGTGATCGAGCATCAGTTTGGATTTCAACGCCTCATAGCGCGCGGCGAGCCACGCGGTATCGCCGGTACGCATCCAATCCGCATGGGCGATAAAGACCATGTGCATCACCCAGTCGGCCGAAAAATGCGGATGCTTCAGCAAGCGATCAAACGTGTCGCGCGCCATCTGCACATCATGGTCGCAATAGTATTGGCCAAGTTGCGTGAGGTAGCCGTCGGCCTCGTAGGCAATGCGTTCGCGGTCGCCATCCACATAAACCCCCGCAAATGTCGTCGCCTTGATGGAATAACGGCACAGTTCCCAGATGCGATCGAGCACTCCATTGGAACAATGAAACGATGCGGCGTTGTCATCCCAAGCGGCCGCAAACGCCGCCTGCCGGGAAATGTTTTCCGGCCGCAATTCACCGGGCCAGTTCTCAATTTCCACCCAGCGGAATGGCGTGAGCACACCCCATTCCGGCGGAGTGCGCACGGCTGGCGGATGTTTGGCGCTGATTTGCTCAGTGTTGCGTTTGTCCGCCGGTGGCGCGACGACCATCGTGTTTTGGCCCGCCAGCGTCACTTTCGTCTTGGCATAACGAACGCTGCCGGGCGGCTGGCGATTGATGCGACCGGCGGCAAAGGCTTCACCGAAATGAATCGTCATCACGTTGGTGGAATTCGCGGGCGGCGTGAGCCGGAGATTGCCAAAGGCGACCTGCCCGAAATCCACAAGGATTACCCCGGGAGCCGCATTGGTGATCAACACCGGTGTCTGCTCGACCAGTCGCACCGGGGCGGCGAAGACCGCACTGCACATTGCGCCAAACACCAAGCAGAGGTTGAAATTGGATTTCCGGCTCATTCTGTCATTTAGTTGGCTGCCAGGCCTGGGGCGCAAGGCATCCCCACCCACACTTGAGAGGCGCAACTCTGGACGGCACACACCCGTCAGCTAGCAAAACCAGCGGCCTTGGCGCCTTGGATTTTGACCGGGTGCGAACAGGATTCATCGTGTGCAGATTTTACCATGAGTCGGCGCACTCAGCCATCACCCCTAGGGGTGATTTTAACCTGAACTTGCAGCGCGTCAGAATCCCCAGAGAATACCGGGTCGCAACTTCTCACTTCTGGACCTGAGCCTGGCGTGGATCGGACTGCTGTAATGCCCCGGCGGCGGCGAGATGGCCACGGTCACCGGCTGCGCTCCCTGGCAACCGCCGTAGCTGAATAGCGAAATCACCGGCGAATACTGGTTTGCCAACCATAAACGAAACCCGCAGGCGCCGCGCCCAAATTGTCCGTCGCCGCGCTCCCCAGACCGCCGGTGACCCGGTTAAGCGGGTCGGCAATCGGGATGATGGCCTTGAAATGCGTCCGTCCCAATTGTCGCCGCAGTGCGGCGACAATCTTTTCATCAGGAAAAACGGTTGCAAACTGGATCATTCGCCGCAGGTTTTTCTCGCCATAACCGCGTCCAAACTCCCGCTCCAATTGTCGCCCCAGTGCGGCGACCATCTGCTCACCGTAACCTCCCCGCTTAGATTTCAACACATCCTGCCGGATGCGGCGGCCAATTTCCCAATAGAGCGTCGCCAGCGCCGAGTTGATCCGTTGGGCTACCGTTTGCCGCGTAGCAAGAATCAACTCCCGCACATCCGTCAGTAGTCCTCTCGCGCCAGACTTGGCCGGCGTGGCGGGCGAACTTTTCACCAGTGCCAGTTTTCGTTTCATGTGGAAGCACAGGCGCAGTAGCAGCAACACGGTGCGCGTCGTGACCGCCTTCGAGCGCACGACGCCCGCGCGCCGGGCGATGCCCCCGAGCAACGGGTCGAGCGCGGAGTTCAGAACGCAGGTGGCGAGGCCCTCAATGAGCGGGTGCGTGCGGTGCAACAGTGTGACCTGCTTGGCGGCGACCGGCTCGAACGCAACCTCCAGACGGGTGGCGCCACCGAGGGCTTCGCGGACAGCGGGCTTGAGGCCCGCCAGATCGGTCTTGAGGACGGCTCCGTCGTTCACTGCCGCACCGGAGAGCGTGAGGGTGGCACGAAAGAAATTGGAACTTTCAGCCGGCGATCCGATGGCGCGCTCGGCGGCGGCCAATTCGGCGCCAACTTCATCAAACTTGCTGGCTTCCTGGGCGAACATTGTAACGGGTCTTCATTTCATTCATGCCATTGCCTCTTCATTGCACCTTCATCGCTCGCCAGGTGAAGATTTAGGTGAAGATTTGAAACCGTGATTTTCACCAGCTGCTGCATCCGAGAGCCACCAGGCAGCTCACCGGATCAATGCCGCCGGCCTATTCGTGGGCCTGCGACAAGTTCGAGCAGGCCATCAACTGCGTCCACCGGCTCGTCCCTTCAGTTCCAAATTCGCCACCGGCCCGGTCGCGTTGCAACGGCCAATCAGCGCGGGAAACGTCTTTTGCGCGCAAGATTTATCGTGCAAAAGGAATCAAATGAACCAGTTGTGCTTTAACAAGAGCAACCAGATGAACGCCTTTATCCAAAGCCAGTTCGTCACAAGCCAGTTGAGTCAACAAAGCTGTCAGCGGAAATCCGCAGTCCAAATTCACCCGCACCAACGGGCCTTCCCGCGCCATCGCCCGAACCGTGCCGGGCAGGCGGTTGCGGGGACTGGATTGTACCAAGTCCGCCCGCACCAAAATCACGCCTTCCGCACGGATACAAACATAGACCTCGCAGGCGTCCGCCGGCAAATCCTCGGCGAGCGCGACCAGTCGAACATTACCCACGGCCACGGTAGCCAAGCCGTCATGAATTTCAAGGAGGCGTCCCGGTTGAATGGTTTCAACGGCGGTGATTTCGGCCACCGCCAGATTCACGGGGCGGTTGAATACTTCCGACGCCGCGCCCTGCTGGACGTTGCGACCGTCGTGAAGCACCACCACGTCATCGCCAAACGCGAGCGCTTCCTGGCGATCATGCGTGACGAGGATGGTGGGAAGGCCAAACCGCCGGAGCAACTGCCGCAATTCGCCCCGCAACCGCAGCCGCGTTGGCGTGTCCAGAGCGGCGAGCGGTTCGTCGAGCAACAACAATTTGGGT
>Ga0316217_10006524_pt1 | contig 11505 bp, 14 predicted proteins | sample 1anoAmetaG_FD_203633 | JGI IMG/M metagenome (GOLD analysis project Ga0316217, IMG submission 203633) | Freshwater microbial communities from Trout Bog Lake, Wisconsin, USA - 1anoA | ecosystem: Environmental > Aquatic > Freshwater > Lake > Hypolimnion/Profundal zone | place: USA: Wisconsin... | reverse complement strand
GCGGGAACCGGCGGCACGGGATTGGCGGCGACAGGCGGAACAGTCGTTTCCGGCGTGGCGGGAATAGTCGTGGGCTGCGCCACAATTGGCTGCGGCTCAACCACGGTGTTCGTCGTCGCGGGCACAATGGGTTCAACCACCGGCGGCACGGGCGCGGTCACCGGCGGGGTCGCAACGGCTTCCTGCTTCAGAAAGTTGGCGGCGACAAAGGCAAAGGAAGTGGCGGGCGCCTCAATTTGTTTCCAGTCGCCCTTGTTGGTGATCTCGGTGATGGAAGCGCCTTTTTCGATCACGCCGAGGACGCTGAAATTTTCCCCGGGGCCGCCGCGCAAATTCAGTTTCTTGGCGGAAATAGTCTTGCTGGCGGCATCCACGAACTTGGCGTTGATCCAGACCTTGGTGCCGGCGGGCAGCGCGATCTTGGCCCACTGCGCCGGCTCGTCCGCCGCGTGCTTGTCGAGATTGATTTCGGAAATCACAGTGACGCTGTCGCCCTTTTTCAAATGGCCGATGACCTCGCCCTTCAAACCGGCCTGGCCACGGTAATTAACATGATCGACACTCACGGTTGCCGGCCCGGCGACGAGGGTGACGGGCGCTTCGGGCGCAGCGGTTTTCTTCGGCGCGGATTTCACGGCCGGCGCGGCCACGGCTTTTTTCTTGTGTTTGACCACGGCTTTTTTGACGGGCGCATTGGTCTTGGCCGCCAGCGCGGGGGCGGGCGTCGCGATTACCGGTGCCGGCGTGGCCGGCTTCGTGACGATGACCGGCGCGGGAATTTCCGGCAGCTTGTTCGTGTTGACCTGCGCCACGGCCGTGGTGGCGAGCATCGTTCCCAAAACCAACCAGCAGTTCGTTTTCATAAATCAATCAGTAATCAAAGTTTTTATTTCCACCGCATTCAAGGTCCGCCATTTGCCCGGCTTCAATTCGCCGAGCTTGATTTTCCCAATCTGCGTCCGCTGCAATCTTTTCACCGTGACCGCCTGCGACTCAAACAGCCGCCGCACCTCGCGGTTCTTGCCCTCGCCGAGTTCCAGTTCCACCACGCATTTGTGCCGCGTGCCGGAAACGATCCGCGCCGCGAGTGCCTTCAGCTTTTCGCCCTCGTGAAAAATCCCGCGCTGGAACAACTCCAGCATCGCCGGCGTCACCTCGCCCTCGACGGTGGCGAGATATTTTTTGCGGATGCCGTAGCGCGGGTGCGTCAGTCGCAGGGCGAATTCTCCATCATTGGTGAGAAAAATCAATCCTTCGCTGTTGTAGTCCAGCCGGCCGACGGACTGGACGGTGTCCCATTCGCGCGGCAGCAGCTCGTAAATCGTGGGCCGGTTCAGCTCGTCCTTGCGGGAGCAGACGCAGCCCGGCGGCTTGTTCAGCGCGACGTAAACGAGTTTTTTAGCGTGGACGAACTTCCCATCCACCGCCACGCGGTCGCGGGCGGGATCCACCTTGGTGCCGAGCAGGCGGATGGGCTGGCCGTTGACCGCCACGCGCCCCTCCAAAATAAACTGCTCGCCGGCCCGGCGGGAAGCCACACCGGCATCGGCGAGATATTTCTGGAGGCGAACCAAGAGAATTACGAATTGGGAATGTCGAATTACGAATTCAGCGAGTGCTTTCCATTCGTCATTCGCAATTCAGAATTCGACATTCGGTTTATGCTTCCGGCTTGGTCTTGCGGAGACCGGTGATCTTGTCACCGGTTTTGCGCTGGCCGCGCTTTTCGAGGAGCGCGGTGCGTTCAAAACGCTTGAGGACATTGCGCTTGCCACCGAGGGTGGAGGCGGCGCGGAGACTGCGATGCTGTGACATAAATTTTTTAAAATCTTGTTTGTTAAATCTTTTGCCGGTTGCTAAAACGAGCGGCAAGCATAGCAAAACCAAGCCGTGCCGCAATGGGAAACTACGCGACCGAGGGTATTTTTGTCGTGCGGTCCAATCGGAATCTGAATGAAACAAATCCTGTTCGTGGAAGACAACGAAGTGCTGCTCCAGCTTTACGGCATCCTGCTGGATGAGGAAAGCGACCAGTGGAAAACCACCGTCGCGCCGGACGGCCAGACGGCCATGGAGCTGCTCCGGCGCTCGGCCTTTGATGTTGTCGCCTCCGACATGCAGATGCCGGGCATGAGCGGCATTGAACTGCTCACCGAAGTCCGCAAGCTGCATCCGCAAACTTCGCGCATCATCATTTCCGGCGCCACCGACCAGGCCGAGGCTGCCGATTCCTTGAACAGCACGCATCTGTTCATCCCCAAACCGTTTGATGTCAAAACGCTCAAGGCCGCCCTCGCCCGCATCAGCAGCCTCGACGCCTATCTCAAAGACGACCGGCTTCGCGGCCTCGCTGGCAAAATGCGCACCCTGCCGAGCTTTCCGACGCTCTACCTCGAAATCATCCGCGAAATCGAATCGCCGCATTCTTCCATCCAGGGCATCGCCCAGATCATCGCCAAAGACCCGGGCATCACCGCGAAAATCCTGCAAGTCACCAACTCCGCCGCGTTCGGCCTGCCCGAGCCGGTCAACGATCCCGTCGAGGCCGTGCAACAACTCGGCCTGACCACCGTGCGCTCGCTCGTGCTGTCCGCGCAGGTTTATTCCAGCTTCGCGCCCGGCCGGCTGAAACATTTTTCCGCCGAGGCGCTTTGGAAACATTTGATGCGGTGCGGCGACCTAGCCCGCACCATCATGCGCCGTGAACGCATCGCCTTCGCCGAGGCCGAGGACGCCTTCACCGCCGGCATGTTGCACGACATGGGCAAGCTCATGCTCGCCGACAGCCTGCCCGATGAATTTCAACAAGCCCTGACGCTGGCCAACGAAGAACAAATTCTGCTGACGCAGGCCGAACTCAAAATTTTTGGCGCGACGCACACCGGCCTCGCCGCCTATCTGTTCGGGCTGTGGGGACTGCCCGCTGCGATCGTCGAAGCCGTCGCCTTTCATCACGCGCCGGAAAAAAGCGACCTGAAACAATTCAGCGCCCTCACCGCCGTTCACGTCGCCAACGCCCTCGCCGACGAAGCGGAAGCCGCCAGTTTGAACCTGGATTACCTCGCTGAAATTGGCGTTGTCAACCGGCTCGATGACTGGCGCGACACCGCCGCCGAACTGGCGATGGAAGCCGCCGCGTAATCTGCAAGCCGGTCTGCAGACGCAGGCTGACCGGTTCCTGCTCGTCCTCGTCCTCGAATTTTTCAAGGTTTTTCGAGGACGAGGACGAGGATGAGGAGGATTACCCAAACTTGATTTTCAGACGCGCTCTGAAACCAGGAAAACTTCTCCGATGGTTTGCTCACTTTACCGGCCAGTCAAAACTCCACCGGCGTATTGAGCTTGCCGCATTGCGTGCAGCGCGAGCGATCCACGTCGGCATCGTCGGTGTAAACCAAGCCGCATTTGGCGCAGCGAAAGACGCGGTCTTCAGGATGCGCCGGGCCGAAGCGGCGGCGTTGCAGCTCGGAATAAATTCCCACCGCCACCAGCGCGCCCAGCGCCAGCACCACATAAAGCAGGATGAGGGCGGCGTTGCTCATGGCGCATTCGTGGCCACCGTGTGCCAGGTGAAAATAATCCGGCCCAACATCAGTTCCGGCGCGGGCGCGAACCGTAGGCGGCGCGCCAGTTGCAAGGCCGTTTGCTCCGCGGCCGCCAGCCGGCTGCCGGCGTCCAGCGGCTCATCGGAAGGCAGCAACACGGCGGACACCACATCGCCCGCCGGGTCCACCAGCACCTGCACGCGGCTCGCCACAATCACGTCGTTGACCCGCAGCGACGGCACGGTGATGTCATTGAGCCGCCGGCGGGACGCGAGGTCGCCCACGATGCGCAGCGAAGACTGTTGCGGCAGCGCCGGCTCAACGGAAAAATCCGGTTCGGAAAATTTGGGTTCCGGTTTGAGTTCCAGCGGCAATCCGGCCACCGGATTGGTGCGCATGAATTCGTTGAAAGCGACGCCCAGTGCTGCCACCGGTAACGGCAGAAAGCCCGCCGGCTCCGCCCAGTGGAATACCGGCCGCTCGGGGGCGGGCGTTTTTAGCCAGATGGCGGAGGAATAATCCCCCACGTGCGGCAGCACAAACAATGTCGGATCGTTCAGCGCAATGAGTTCGTTGCCGGGTTCGGCAATTTGCAGTTGCGGGATCGGGCCGACGGCGCGCGGCCGCAATTGTTTTTTGGTTCCCAAGATGAAAATGAACGCGAGGTGCGCCAAGAACGCCACGAGCACGAGAAAATAAATTTTCCGGCGGCTCCAGCCGTTGCCGGGCACGGGGGCAGCGGACGGCACCGGCGATTGGACGCTCGCCTCGTTCATGGCTTGGCAGGCGCATCCTCCACGCGGGGCAGCGTGGCGAGCAGGAGATTGGTGATGCCAATGCCCGGCGCGCGCGCCAGCAGCGCCAGGTGCGTGAGCGTTTCGTAGCTCACGGCCCGGTCCGCGTGAATGACCAGCGTCAGCGGTGCGCGCGATCCCTTGACGGCGGCGGCCAGCTCGGTTTTCAACTGCCGCTCGGTGACGATTTGATTTTCAAAATACAAACGGCCCGTCGCGTCCACCGCCATCGCCACCGTCGGTTTGTCCACGCCCGGCAGGTCGCTGGCGCTCGGGGGCAACAGGCTGGTGTGCAGTCCCTGCACGGGCAACAGCGCCGCCAGCAGCAGGAAAATCACCAGGCAGAAAAAAACGGCGGCGAACGGCGCCACGTCGAAATGACTGCGCAAAAGCTTGGCATTGCGCGGGAATTTCATTTGCCGTTCTCGGTAACGATGTTGACGATTTCGGCGGCGGCGCGTTCCATGTCGAGCACGATTTTGTTCACGCGGCTGACGAGATAATTGTAGCCGGCGTGCGCGGGAATGGCCACACCGATGCCGGCGGCGGCGCAGAGGAGCGCCGACCAGATGCCGCGCGAAAGCAATTCGATGTGCGCATACAATCCCTTCTCCTCCACCTGCCCGAAAATGCTGATGAAGCCGACAATCGTTCCGAACAGTCCGAGCAGCGGCACGATCTGCGCGATGGTGGCGAGCAGATTTAGTTTTTCCTCCAGTTGCGGCACTTCGGTCAGGCCGGCTTCCTCCACGGCTTCGCGCACGCGGTCGCGGCCGAGTTCGCGGTGGAGGATTGCCGCCTTGACAAGCCGCGCCACCGGGCCGGGCGTGGCGTCGCAGATGGAAATAGCCTCGACCACGTTGCCGCGCTTGATGACCGTGCGCACGCCGTTGAGAAACTCGGCGGAGTTGATCTGCGAGCGGTGGCAGAACAAGGCGCGTTCGACAAACACGACGGCGGCGATGGCGGCGGCAATGAGGATCAACCAGATCACCGGTCCGCCGTTGGCTAAAAGCGTAGGCATGGGATTATTAAAGGCGTTTGCGCGCGAAGTTCAAAGCGCAAAGTTTTTCCTCGTCCTCGTCCTCGCAATCGTTTCTATGATTTTTCGAGGACGACGACAATGACGAAGAGAATTGGTGGCACATTAGAAATCTCAACCTCCCGCCCAAGCCGCCGCGATGAATGCCTCGAGATTCGCCGTGCTCACGCCGGGCGGAACACCGCCAGCGCATGACAGAATGAGCCGCGAACGGTCTGGCGCTTCCGCCAAAAGTTTTTTCACCGCGTTGCGCACATCGTCGGGCGTGCCCTGCGCCAGCACGTCGCGCGGCGGGACGTTGCCGAGAATGGTAAGTTTATTTTCGCACAGCCGGCGCATATCCGTGAGCGAAGTCTGCACGCCGGGATTGTAAAGATTGATGCCGATGTCCGGATAATGCCGGAGCGACTGCGCGCACGGCGCGTCGTTGTGGAAAAATTTCACCGGCACGTCCACGGCATAAAGTTCGCGGAAATACGGCAGGCCGAACTCGACGAAATCCGATTCGCGCAGGAAACCCACGATGTCATCCAACATCATGATGCCAGCGATCGTCGGAAACGTCTCGCGCTGGAGCGCGTGCCATTGCTTGAGATAATCCGTGACGACGCGCAGCAGCCGGTGGACCGGCTCCGGATCGGTTTTGATCGCCATCAGAAATTCCGTCGTGCCCATCAGGAACGTGGCCACGTTCAGCGGTCCGCGCGAGACGGAGAAGCGAATCTTGTGGCCCATCGCCTCGATGCGCGGCTGCGCCCAGCGCAGGCGGTTGAGCATGAACGGCAGCAGTCCGTCCGTGCGCACGTCCGGCACGGCGAGGTCGGCGATCTGCGCGACGTCCGTGATGATTTTGTCGGCGAAGGGAAATTCGTTGCGCGGGAAACGGCACTTGCTGCCGAACGCCGCCGGCTCGGTGCACATGCCGAATTCCGACCAGAAGCCCGGCAGAAACCACACGTCAGGAAATGTCTCAATCGCCTTGCGATTTGCGTCAAACCAGAGCGTTTCGCTCGAAAGATAATCCACGATGTCCCGCCCGCACCAGCCCGGCAGCCACGGACAATCAATGATAAAGCCCACGGGCGGCGATTCTAAAATTTCGCCGCGCAGCACGGCCAGCAAGTTGTTCCATTGCAGATCAGTCATAAGCTTTGCCAGCATGATGGCCAAATTATCCGGTGATGCACTGAAAATTTTCTTGGCGTTCCCCGCAGCTTGGCGGTTAAACTTCGGGATGCAAAATCCAGACCAACTCCGCGAACTCTTTCGGATGCAAAAAGCCCTCAACGAACGCATCGGCGTGAAAACCGACGGCATGAGCGAGGAGGAAAAAACCAAGTGGCTCCTCAACTACACCCGCGCCATGCAGCAGGAAATGGCCGAGCTGACCGACAGCGTGCCCTGGAAATGGTGGGCCAAATACCAGAAATTCGACGAGCAGAACGCCCGCGTCGAGGTCGTGGACTTGTTCCATTTTCTGATCAGCATGGCGCAGGTGCTCGGCATGAGCGCGGACGACGTCTTCGCCGCCTACGTCAAAAAGAACGAGGTGAACTTCAAACGCCAGGACAGCGGCTACACCAAGAAAGATGAGAATGATTCCAAGCACATCTGACTTGTGAGCGCCAAACTCAAATCCAAAAAAAATTCAAAATTAAAATCTTCCGTCCCGCCGCGCTGGCGCACGGAAGTCCAGAGCATCCTCATCACCGACGAGCAGATCGCCCGGCGCATCAAGACGCTGGCGCGCGAGATTGAAAAGGATTTTCGCGGACGCGAAATGGTCGTCGTCTCGCTGCTCAACGGCACGGTGCTGTTCCTCGCGGATTTGATCCGGCATTTGAATCTGCCGCTGCGCCTCGATTTTATTGGCGTTTCCAGTTACGGCCTCGGCACGGAATCCGGCGAACTTGTCTTCACCAAGGAACTGCGCCTCGACGTGCGCGGGCGCGACGTGCTGCTGGTGGACGACATTCTCGACACCGGCAAAACCATGAGCCGCGTCCTGCCGAAACTCCAAGCGCTCAAGCCTCGCCGCATCAAGACCTGCGTGCTGCTCGACAAACCGGAGCGCCGCACTTTCAACATCGAGGCGGACTACGTCGGCTTTTGGATTCCCGATTTTTTTGTCATCGGCTACGGGTTGGATTTTGCCGAGCGCTACCGCAACCTGCCGTTCGTCGGCGTGCTGCATCCGCACATTTACAAGGAAGTCTCGAAGCAGGTCGTCACCGGCGCGAAAAAATAAATGGAACTCAAATTCATCAGCCTGCTCGGCTGGCCCGCGATGCTGTTGCTCGCGTGGGCCGTTTCATACAACCGCAAAAAATTCCCGTGGCGCACCGTCATTTGGGGACTCGGCCTGCAATTCACGCTGGCCGTGCTCATCCTCGCCGTGGGGCGGAAAACTTTTTGAATTCGCCGGCAAGGTCATTCAGAAACTCATCCAATTCTCCGGCGAGGGAACCAAGTTTGTTTTCGGCCCGCTTGCGGACGGCAATCTGCTCACGGAAAAATTCGGCCCCGGCAACTCCGTTGTTTTTGCCATCCTCGTCACCGGCACCGTCGTCATCGTGGCCGCGCTGTCGTCCTTGTTTTATCACTGGGGCGTTTTGCAGCGCGTCGTGCGCGCCGTCGCGTGGGTCATGCGCAAGGCGATGGGCACCAGCGGCAGCGAAACGCTTTCCGCCGCCGCGAATATTTTCATGGGCCAGACCGAAGCGCCGCTCGTCATCCGGCCTTATGTCCCGCGCATGACGAAGAGTGAAATTATGACCATCATGGTCTGCGGCATGGCACACATCGCCGGCGGCGTGGCGGCGGTTTATGCGGCAATGGGCATGGCTGCCGGCTATCCAAATACCGCCGGCCATCTGCTCACCGCGTCGGTGCTGAACTGTCCCGCTGCGCTGCTCATCGCCAAAATCATGCTGCCGGAAACCGAGGTCAGCGAAACCGCCGCCGGCGCGCCGGCCATGACGCCGCGCACCACGGCCAATTCCATTGACGCCATCTGCCGCGGCGCGGGCGACGGATTTTTTCTATCGCTGAACATTTGCGCCATGCTCATCGCCTTCATCGCCATCATCGCGCTGGCGAATTACGTCGTTGGCTGGGTGCAATTACATTGTGGCGTGCCGCAGCCGGTGACGCTGCAAAATGTTTTTGGCTACCTCAATGCGCCGTTCGCGTGGCTCATGGGCATGCCGGCGCAGGATTGCGTGAAGGTTGGCCAAATTCTTGGCGAACGCATCGTGCTCAACGAATTTGTCGGCTACTTGGATCTCACCAGCCACGCGAAGGAACTCGCGCTGAATCCGCGCAGCTTCACGATTGCGACATACGCACTGTGCGGCTTCGCGAATTTTTCCAGCATCGCGATCCAGGTCGGCGGCATCGGCTCGCTCGCGCCGGAGCGCCGCAGCGAAATGGCCAAAGTCGGTTTCCGCGCGATGCTCGGCGGCTTGCTGGCGGCTTACATGACCGCGTCGCTCGCGGGATTTTTGCTGTAAAAAAACACCGGCTTGGCCTCTGCGGGTGGCGGCGGCTTCCGCTTCCACCTCGAAGCGAAATCAACCCCTTGACGAAAAGCGCAAATCCAGCTTTCTTTGCCCGGAGGGTGGCCGCACTTTTCAACCGCCGTTTACAAGGACGCTTTTAGAAAACTTGCTGCACGCCGTAGCCGGACGCATATTGGCTCCATGCTATCCAGTGATTTTTTCAACGCCGGCAGTGGTTTGATGGATACGGTTAAAATAGTTCTTTTCAAAATGTTGCCGCGGGGAGCGCAAATTGAAAAAGTCAGAGCCGAAATCAACAACGGACTTTTGAAAAAATATGGCAAGCTGACCGGGCTGGAAATTAATAAGGCAAATAAGACCATCAACCTCGATTTGTATTTGAAGGGAGAAAAGGAGTGCCTTCAAATCCGGCTTTCAAACTACCGGCTCACCCAGGAAGCTGGCAGCCCTCCAGTGTTCGAACCCGGCACGATTGAGGTGTCGCGTGAATGGCTTGATGGGTTGATTCAGACGCTGCTTAAACAGAGCATTATCCCGGAACGAGTGGAAGTTAAAAACCAGCTTTATCAAACCGTCGTAAAAACAATTCTTTGAAATGCCACTCGACGAGCGCAAATGCGCACACCAGACCATAAGCCTGTTTGGTGAGGGACCGAAAGCGGCATCACAGCCGGTCCCCACCGCGAGCCGGGCGGAAATCTATTTTGATGGCGGCTGTCTCGGCAATCCGGGGCAGAAGTATGGCTCGTTCCAAGTCAAGCTGGACGGCAAGGAAATCCTGAAGCGCGGCCGGGTAAATTTCGGTTTCGGCACCAATAACGAGGCCGAGTTCAATGCCCTGAAACTGGCTTTGGACGAAGCGGTCAGGTGGTTCCGGGGAAAAACCATCGAACTGAAGTCCTTGTCGCTGGTCATCGAAACGGATTCCACCATCGTCAAAAACCGGTTGGTGGTGAAAAATGTGATCTATAAAAAATATCCAAGCAGCCAGCGGATGTTTGCGCTGGCCAACGAATGCCTTGAAATTCTGAATTTGTTTGGAAAATTTCAAGTGATCTGGAAAGGGCGTGCGAACAATGTTGCGAGATTTGGCCACTGACCAGCGGATATGTCCACGCATCAGTGTCAACAACTTGGGATGTCACCAACCGTTAATCGCGGAAACAAAATGAAAACTGCCCGAGCCAACCTCCAACAGCACCCGACCGGCTTCCATTTTTACTGACTTGATACTGCTTATTTTCGCCAGGGCCTTTCCGCCTTCAGTGACGAAATGCACATCCTTTGCGGGCAGACAAACCGTGGCCGTGGTATTAGCGGGAATCGTGACCTTCAAATCAAATTGCCCGGCGGACTTATGCCATTCGCTGCTGATGCGGCCGCGGATGGAATCATAATTTGCCTTCGCCCAAGTAAGCTCGCCCACAGGTTCGGGCTTGATAAGGATCGTTTTGAAACCCGGTGCGCCCGGACGAATGCCCGCGACATATTCGTGCAGCCAAATGTTGAGATCGCCGATGAGCATGACAATGTTGCGGGCGTTCATCCCGGCATCAGCGGTATCGCCGTTCCACAATTCCCACACCGTGGTCGCGCCCTTCGAGATCATGTAGCCCCAGCTCGGATAAGTCGTCTGCGTTACAATCGTGTAGGCGAGGTCGGGGCGGCCGTTGTCCGACAGCACGCGCATCAAATAATGCCCGCCGATCAATCCGGTTCTAAGATGGTTGTCGTTCTCCACGGTGATACTTTTGACAAGTTGGGCAAATACTTTTGCCTTCAATTCGTCCGGCACCATTCCGAACGCGAGCGGTAACACGCACGAAGTCTGCGTGCCGTTGTCGTAATAGCCCAACTCGGCATTGTAGTAGCGTTTATTGAATGCATTTTTGATTTTTTCCGCGAGCGTCGCGAAATGTTCCGCATCAGCAGTCTTGCCCAAAACCCGCGCCGAGCGCGCCATGAGCTGCAAGTCATGATAAAAAATCGCAGTGCTCATCATGTTGCCATCGGTGGTCAGCTTCGGGTCGGTGGAATTGATCACCGTCATTTCCGACTTCAGCCGCGGCGGAAAACACCAGTCAGCGTAGGTGTTTCTCGGCATAAGATCGTTCTTCATATATTTCGTCATGTAATCAGCCCATTGCTTCAGCGATTCGTAGTGCTGCTGCAAAATGCTGACGTCGCCGTATTGATCGTAAAGCATGTTTGGAACAATCGTGTAAGTGCTGGCCCAGACCACGCCGTCCTGATAGAGCGGCCAAAATGCCGGGCAAACATCCGGCACACTGCCGTCGGCGCGCTGAGCGTCGTTGATGTCGGTTAACCATTGAGTATAGAGCGGCGCGATGTTGAAGAGATAGGTTTCGCCTTTGGAAACTTCCTGCCGGTCGCCCATCCAGCCCTGGCGTTCATCGCGTGGCATGTCGGTGGGCATGCTGCGATAGTTATCCCGTTCGCCCCAATAAATGTTGTGATAAATCTGATTGATCAACGGATTGGAAGTGGCGAATTCGCCGACCTTGGGTAACGCGTCGTGAACAACTTTCCCTTCAATCGCGCTCAACTCCGATTTGCCGGGAAAGCCCGTGACCTCGACAAAG
>Ga0316217_10006523_pt1 | contig 11506 bp, 10 predicted proteins | sample 1anoAmetaG_FD_203633 | JGI IMG/M metagenome (GOLD analysis project Ga0316217, IMG submission 203633) | Freshwater microbial communities from Trout Bog Lake, Wisconsin, USA - 1anoA | ecosystem: Environmental > Aquatic > Freshwater > Lake > Hypolimnion/Profundal zone | place: USA: Wisconsin... | reverse complement strand
AAGAAGTGTTTGCCGTGGATATGGCCCCAGTGCAGGAGATCATCCGGGTGCCACAGGTGGTGCGGGTGCCCTTGGCGCCTCCCTCCTTGGACGGACTGGCCAACCTCCGTGGCAAGGTGCTGCCGATAGTTTCGCTGCGCCGGATCTTTGGTTTTGAAGAGCATGAATACGACGATGCCACCCGCGCGGTTGTCATTGATATTGGGCAACCGCTGGGGTTCGTCGTCGACAGGGTCGCAAGTGTAGTGGGGGTCGAGGCAAGCCAGATCGAGGGGGTAGGCAGCATCCATGGCACGGTCAATACCGACCTGCTTTCCGGGCTGATCAAGGATGTTGGTGGCCACGCCATGGTCATGGTGCTGGATTTCACCAAGCTCATCGCCCAGGAATTCGCGGAATTGGCATCCGTGACCAAGGGCGCCGGAATCAGCGCATCCCAGTCGGTCAGTGCCAGAACCGAGGAAGAGGAGGTGAGCGATGAGCTCCACCTTGTGAGTTTCGAGGTGGCCGGCCAGGAATACGCCATCGCCATCGCGGATGTCCAGGAAATCGTCCAAGTGCCAGAGCAGATCATCCACGTGCCGCACTCAGAGTCCCATGTGCTTGGTGTGATGACCTTGCGCAACCGGCTCCTGCCCCTGGTGAGCCTGCGCCGGATGTTCGCCCTACCGCCCCAGGAGGCGGATGAACACAGCCGGATCGTCGTAGTGTCGCTGGGATCCATCTCGGTCGGCGTGGTCATGGATAGCGTCAACGAGGTACTCCGGGTGGCCCGGTCCGAGGTTGACGCCATGCCCAGTCTGCTGGCCCGGGAGGGCGACCTTGCCGACATTTCTGAGATATGCCGGCTGGACGGCGGCAAACGCATCGTGTCGATCATTTCGGCAAGCAATCTGTTCCGCAATTCGGCGGTCAAGGAGGCATTGACAACGATGGCTACTTCCGGCGACGAGAGCGACCTGGACCAGGGTACTGAACTGGACGACGGCAAGGCGGACGACATCGAGCAGGTTGTCGTGTTTCGCTTAGACAAAGAAGAATATGGCGTGCCCATCGCCAGCGTGCAGGAGATCGTGCGAGTGCCTGAGGAGTTGACCCATGTGCCCAAGGCGCCCCCTTTCGTGGAAGGCGTCATCAATCTGCGCGGCGCGGTCCTGCCAGTGATTGACCTACGCCGGCGCCTGGGGCTCCCCACCGCGGAACGCACGGATCGCCAAAGGATCATGGTGTTCCTGATCGGCAATGTCCGGACCGGCTTCATTGTCGATTCGGTCGCCGAAGTGCTCAGGATCCACAAATCCTCTATTGAGGCTGCGCCCATGCTTTCCAGCGAACAATCCAAGCTGCTGGGGCGCATGGCGAATTTGGAAAAGCAGAAACGCATGGTGCAGCTCATCAATCCCGATCATCTGGTCGAAGTGGACCAGATGGCTAAACTTGCCAAGACCTCCGCATGAGGCCACATGATCAAGCTGTTGATTGTCGACGACTCTGCGCTGATGCGGCGCCAATTGACCCTGCTATTCCAGGCGGAAGGAGATTTTGAGCTCTACCAGGCCCGCAACGGCCAGGAGGCCGTGGAAGTCAATAGCCAATTCCAGCCAGATGTGGTGACACTCGACATCAACATGCCAGAAATGGACGGCATCACGGCGCTCTCGCTGATCATGGCGGAGCGCCCGGTGCCGGTGGTGATGGTTTCTTCGCTGACCGAAAAAGGCGCGTTGGCCACCTTCGAGGCGCTCAACCTTGGCGCCGTGGATTTTATTGCCAAGCCGGGAGGCACCATTTCCCTCTCCATCGACGAAATCAAGCGGGAGTTGGTGGGAAAGGTGCGGGCAGCGGCCCGCGCCCGGCTCAAGGGAAAGGATTCCCCTGCGAAGGTCCTCGCTCAGCGTTTACGGGAAGAGCGCCAAAACGCTGCCGTGCGCCCAGTTGCGGTCCGCCGTGGCGTGGCGGGAGAAGGCTTGGTGGTGATCGGCGTTTCAACCGGCGGGCCGCGCACCCTCGAGGACATCCTGCCCTTGCTGCCGGCGGATTTTCCCTGGCCGGTCCTGGTGGCTCAGCATATGCCGGGGGGGTTCACCCGTTCATTTGCTGATCGCATGGATAATTTATGCGAACTACGGGTGGTGGAAGCCTCCAGTCCGGTGCCCGTTGAACCAGGCACCATCTACATCGGCAAAGGTGGAGCGGACATGGTACTGGCGCGCCGGGTCGGCAAGCTCATTGTCCTGCCCAAGCCTGAAAACAGCCAATATTTTTGGCATCCTTCAGTGGAATTCCTGGGCCGCTCGGTGCTGGAGTGCTGCGACCCGTCAAGAGTCGTGGCGGTCATGCTCACCGGCATGGGCAGCGACGGGGCGGACGCCTTTGCCGAGATCAGGAAACGCGGAGGGCGCACCATTGCGGAGTCCGAAGAGTCCGCAGTGGTGTTCGGCATGCCAGCGGAACTGATCAAGCGGGGCGGCGCCAATGCGGTGTTGCCGGCGGAAAAAGTGGCTGCCCAAATCCTCAGTTGGGTTGGATGACGATCAAGGGGAAACCGTGGCCCTCATTAAGAAACAGACAAGCGTGCCGGTCACCCAAGAGGAGCGGAAGCGGCCTCGAGATTTCGCCCATCTGGTATTGGAACTGATGAATCCCAACCCGGCGGCCCGCCGCTGGGCCGCGCGGGACTTGGTGGCCCATCCGGAGGCCACCGGCGCGCTGGTGATCTGTCTCGAACGGGAGACAGATGTTTCTGTGCGCGAAGTGGTCTTGACGACCCTCACCCGGCTGGGGGACGAGGTCGCGGTGGCGGGACTGATGGAATGTCTGCGCAGCGAGGACGCCGCCCTTCGCAACGGTGCCGTCGATGCCATGAAACAGCTTCCCGAAGAAGTGGCGCCCATCATGCGGGGTCTGCTCGGCGATGCCGACCGGGATGTGCGCATCTTCGCCGTGAACATCCTTGAATCGCTGCGCCATCCGGAGGTTGAATCCTGGCTGATCGAAGTGATCGAGAACGATGACGAAGTCAATGTATGCGCCACGGCCGTCGACCTTCTGGGAGAGGTGGGTTCCTTGGCCGCACGGGATTCTCTTGTGCGGCTCAAGGCGCGCTTCCCGAGGGAACCCTATGTCCAATTCGCGGCAGACCTTGCGATAAGGCGAATCGATGAGGGATGACACTGCAGCGAGCCAATGCTTGATCAGCGATGAGGACTTCCGGAAGTTCCAAGAATTCTTCTATCGCAAGACTGGTATTCAGTTCGAGACATCCAAGCGGTACTTCGTGGATAAACGCTTGTTTGAGCGCATCGAGGCCACGGGTTCAAGTTCGTTCCGAAACTATTTTACGTTGCTGCGGTTCCAGGCTGATGGTGAGGAATTGCAACAATTGACTAATTTGATGACTGTGAATGAAACCTACTTTTTTAGAGAAGAATATCAGTTCCAATGCATGGTGCAATCTATACTCCCTGAGATCACTGCCCGCAAGAAACCAGGGAAGACCATTCGCATCTGGTCCATTCCGTCATCGTCTGGCGAAGAGGCCTACTCCATAGCCATCTATCTCCTGGAGTTCTGGGCAGGCATTTCCGAATGGGATGTTGAAATCATCTCATCGGACATTGATACCAGCATCCTGGGCCAGGCACGCCAGGGACTTTACCAAGGGAGATCCATTCAACATGTTCCCGCGAAACTATTGGCCAGGTATTTCAAACGGACAGTTGAGGGATACCAGATCAGCGAAGATCTCAGACAAGCAGTCGAATTCACTCGAGTCAACCTATCTGAACCGGCTGATACGAGGCCTTATCGCGATTTCGATATCATCTTTTGCCGAAACCTTCTGATCTATTTTGACGAAATATCCCGAAAGTCGGCTGCCGAGACCATGTTTGATGCCTTGAGGCCCGGTGGCTATGTGTGTCTTGGCCACTCAGAATCCATGAGCAGGATTTCCTCGATCTACAGGGTCCAGAAATTTCCCGAGGCCATCGTCTATCAGAAACCGCTGGAGGTCCGATGAAACGGGTTCTCATCATCGATGACGCGGCCACGGTGCGCATGTATCACCGGAACACCCTGGAAGCCGGCGGCCTTGGTGTGGAGGAGGCGGTGAACGGCATCGAGGCTCTGGAGAAGGCTTTACAAACCTCGTTCGATCTTTATGTCGTAGACATCAACATGCCCAAGTTGGACGGCTATGGCTTTCTGCGCGAACTCCGCAGCCGAGAAATCCCGCAGGCCCCGGCGATCATGGTCAGCACTGAGGCGGAACCCAGCGACCGGGCGCTGGCCTATGCCGCGGGTGCCAACATGTACCTGACCAAACCCGTCAAACCCGATCAACTCCTAATCTACGCTCGCCTGCTGCTCGGGGAAGAACAGCCATGACCCCTCTGCTCGCTCAATTCCTTTCTGAAGCCCGGGATTTTCTCCAGGGTATTGGCGAAAAGCTGATGCTGCTGGAGGACGCCCCGGCGGACAAAGATCTGATCAATGAGCTTTTTCGCCTTGTCCATACCCTCAAGGGCAATACCGGCCTGTTTGAATTTCCGGAAATGACCCGAGTGCTCCATGCGGGGGAAGACCTCATGGATGCCATCAGGGACGGCCGAGTGGCCTACTCCAGGGAACTGGCCGATCGACTGCTCGACGCCATGGATTTTGTCGGCCTGCTCTGTGACGAGATAACGGCCACAGGCGCGCTCGGAAGTTCCCAAACCATTGATTCCGCGCGCCTTACGGATGGGTTGCGCCTGTTGATCCCAGCCCCTTCCGAAACCAGTTCGCTTCCGGGTTCAGCCGCGGTGCCGGCAGCCCTGCCGGCGGTTGCGGAAGCCAACCCCAGCTGGACAATGGCGGCCATCCCCGAATCGGCCCGAATGGAAGGCTACCGCCGGGGCCGAGGCGAAACGGTTTTCCTCCTCACCTACACCCCTGGCGAGGGCTGCTTCTACCAGGGCGACGACCCTTTCTTCCAGGCCCGGCAGACGCCCGATCTGCTGTGGGGAGGCATTTATACCCGTGAACCGTGGGCCAGCCTGAAGGAACTCGACGCATACCGCTGCATCCTGGATTTCCGTGTTCTTTCCACTGCGACACGTCTGGAATTGGTCGAACATTTCCGATATGTGCTGGATCAGGTCAAAATAGTCGAGGTTTTGCCCCTTGCCCTGGTGCTGCCCCAAGGGGACCCCAACGGTGGGCCAGTCTATGAGGATTTTGTTACCGATGCCCTGTCGTATCTTGAGGCAGGACGCCTTCCCGAATTTGAGAAGGCAACGCGGGCCTTGATGGAACTATCGAATCCTGACCTATGGCTGTCATCGGCTCTGCGCTGGCTCCTGCTGGTTCTGGAGCATGAGCCTGGAAACCTAGTCGTGTTGCGGGCCATCGTAGAGTCTTTGCAAACCCTCAGTCCACCTGATTGGGGCGGGGCCGCCATTCCTGAGGACAAGCCGGCACCCGCGCCGCCCGCTCCTGGTCCAAGCCACCTCTATTCCAGGCAGGAAGAATGTGTACACGAAATCATCACCGTCCAGCGGGCCATCCTCAGCCTGGCTGATGGCGCTCCCTGGCAGAAAGGGCGGATCCATGCCGCTGCCACCACCCTTTCCGCATGCCTCCGTGCCATCGACGAACTCGATGCACCGGAGGAATTGGATTCAGCTCTCACATTGTCCCTAGCCGCCAACAGTGGAGCAGAACTCATCTCGTGGCTGGATGGACTGCACTCAGTGGCTACGATGCCATCGGTGGACCGTCAACTGACAGAAGAATTGCCTCTGCCCGAAGATGCAGGGGGAGATGTTCTGGTCGCAGGGTCGGTTCCAACGGCAGAAGGAGAGATCAAATTCAACCGCCGGGCGGAGGATGCCATTGGCGGACCCAAGAGTCTAAAGGTGGATCAGGTCAAGATCGATCGGTTGATGAACCTCATTGGCGAGATGGTCGTGTCCAAGAACGCCCTGCCGTATCTAGCGGGGCGCGCGGAAACCGTTTTCGGGGTTCGCGAACTTTCCCGCGAAATCAAGACACAGTACACCGTCATCAACCGCATTGCCGAAGAAATGCAGGACGCAATCATGCAGGTATGCATGATGCCGGTTTCCTTTGTCTTCCAACGCTTTCCTCGCCTCGTGCGGGATACCTCCCGTAAATTGGGGAAGGAAGTGAACCTAGTGTTTGTTGGCGAGGACACCGAAGCAGACAAGAACATCATCGAGGCGCTTGGAGATCCGCTGGTGCATATTGTCCGGAACAGTCTGGACCATGGCATCGAAACGCCCGAGGTGCGCCGCGTCGCCGGCAAACCGGTGGCCGGAAACCTCACTATCCGCGCCAGCCAGGAGTCCGACCGCGTGCTGATCGAGATCCAGGATGATGGTAAGGGTATCGACCCGCTGGCCATCAAACGCAAGGCCTACGATATGGGACTGATCGATGAACCAACCTTGGACCGGATCAGCGATCAGGAGGCCGTCAATCTGGTATTCCTCCCAGGCCTTTCCACCAATGAGGTTGTGTCCGACCTATCCGGCCGTGGCGTAGGCATGGACGTGGTGCGCGCAACCGTGGAGAAGGTGAACGGAAGCATCAGTCTGGCTAGCGAACTGGGCAAGGGAACCCGCATTTGCCTTTCACTCCCATTGTCCATGGCCGTGACCAAGGTCATGATCATCGAATCCGATGGCCAGTTCTTCGGTGTGCCGATGGAAAGCGTGGTCGAGACCGTCAGGGTGCCTCGTGCGCGCATCCGGGCCATCAAGAGGAGCGAGGCGACTGTGCTGCGTGGCCGGATCGTGGCGCTGAAATCCATTAACACCTTGCTGGGCATCGCCGCGTCCCACAAGGCCAATGCCGATGATGAGTCAGCCGTGCTGGTGGTGCGCGCAGGTGAGGAATCGGTTGGCCTGCTGGTGGATCAGTTCCACGAGACCGCGGACGTCATCCTCAAGCCTATGACCGGAGTATTGGCCGGGCTATCAGCTTTTTCCGGTTCGGCGCTCATGGGCGATGGCTCGGTGCTAATGGTCCTCAACCTTAAGGGGGTACTGTGATGCCGATCGAATTCAAGAAAAATGTTGCCTTATTCCAGGATGTAGTGGCAGTAGATGAGGCGGAAGGCCTTCTGGAATGGCTGCAGAAGAGACCAGGGGCAAAGATCGATCTTGCGGCCTGCACCCATCTCCACCTGGCCAATCTTCAGGTGCTGATGGCGGCTCAACCCATCATCGTTGCCTGGCCAGAAACCCTGGATTTCCGGGCCTGGCTGGAACCGGTCCTGCGTCGATGAATCAAGGAGTAGAGTAATGCCAAAGACCATCCTGATCGTCGATGATTCTGCCACCATGATCATGAGCGTGAAATCGACCCTGCAGATGAACGGTTTCCTGGTGGAAACCGCTGGCGATGGGCTTCAGGCCCTCAATAAGCTCAAGGGTGGGATCAAACCTGACCTGATCATCACGGATGTGAACATGCCCAACATGGATGGGCTGGAACTCATCAGGAATGTGAGGTCGCTCCCGGGATTCCGGTTCACGCCTATTCTTACCCTGACGACCGAGAGTCAGGCCGCCAAACGTGAGGAGGGCAAGAAATTGGGCGCCACTGGTTGGCTGGTCAAACCCATATCCGGTCCGGACCTGGTCAAGGTCATCAAGCAGGTTGTGCCCGGGGCCTAGCATGGAAAACCCGACTTCGCCGGAATCGCGGCCGCAGCCAGCCGAACGCCTGGTGTTCCTTCTGGGGACCATCGAACGGGAACTAGGTGCGCTTTCCCCCTATTTTGCGATCCTGCGCAAGCAGTTGAGTGGCGCTGTCCAGGAAACAGATGCTGGGGTGCTGGCGGTTATCGAACGGATCAATGAAGTCCATGGCCTGTCCAGCCGACAACAGGATCGCATCCAGGATTCCATGGCCCATTGCACCGCCCTGGTAGAGGCCACCCGCAAACAGGCGGGCTACAACCAGCAGGTGGTTGCCATCGTCCGGGCTGAACTGCAGGGCCAACTCAGCCAGCTGAACAACCATATCGAGCGAACCGAGGAACTCGCCAACGAGGTCGGAGAGCTCCGCAAAATCGTGGAACTGATCACCGATATCGCGGCCCAGACCCATCTTCTGGCCATCAACGCCGCCATCCAGGCCACCCATGCCGGCCAAGCGGGGGCGACCTTCAAGGTAGTTGCCGCTGAGGTCAAGGCGCTCTCCCTCAGAACAGCCTCGGCGGCCAAGGAGATTGCCAGCAAGATCAGCGGTCTCGCCAAAAAGATGACCCGGGAACTGGCCGCGGCCAAGGAGGCTCTGGTAGTCAAGAGCGCCGATGGCCAGTTGGAGAAGACCATTCAGGACATTGGGGTGATCGAGGACCACTTCCATGTGACCAGCGGGCAATTGTTGACGTTCATGGGGGCCATCCGGGACAGCAACAATGATTCGGTCACCCAGTTGACCCAGGCCCTTGGCTACATCCAGTTCCAGGACGTGGTGCGCCAGCGAGTAGAACAAGTGGAACTGGCCCTGCAGGAGGTCACCGAGCATGCGGAACTGATGATCGGCCATCTGGGCGATGAGGCCTGGGACGGCACCTTGCGGCCCTCCCTGAAGCAGAGGATGGATCAGCACCTGTCCGGCTATGTGATGGCCAGCCAGCGCGACGCCCACACTGCGGCCTTGGGCGGTCATGGCTCTGGCCGGGGCGATGGCCCGGCCATCGAGCTGTTCTAGCCACCATGGTCCATACCCTCGTCATTTCCAATCGCAAAGGCGGCACAGGCAAGACCACGGTGGCGGTGAATGTCGCCGCGGAACTGTCCGCTCTGGGGCAGCGGGTGCTGCTGATCGACCTCGATTCTCAGAACCACTGCGCGGTCGGGTTGGGGGTGCGGACCGGGAAGGACACCCCCACGGTCCATGACTTGTTCAGGGATGCCGGTGCCCGATTGGTTTCGGCTGTCAGGGTGACAGCCTATCCCTTTCTGCATCTGATCCCGGCCGATCCGCTGTTCGAACATGGGAGCGGGATCCGGGACGAAGGCCTGCTGGCCCGGGCTCTGACCGACCCGGCCATCTGCGATGCTTTCGATCTGGTCATCCTGGACACGCCGCCTTCGCTGGATATCCTGCTCATCAACGCCCTGACCGCGGCCCAGGGGATTGTCGTCCCCTTTGTGCCGCATCACCTTTCGTTCGAGGGTGTGCGACAACTGATGCGAGTGTTGTTCCGGATCAAGTCCGGCGCCAATCCGGATCTGAGGATCGTTGGTTTCCTGCCAGTCATGCTTGCGGAACATGTCCGCCAGCATCGCGTCATCACCGGTGAGATTGCCCGCCAATTCGGTGCCCCCCGGGTGCTGGCCGGAATCCGCAACGACATCAAGCTGGCCGAGGCTTTCGGCAGCGGCCAGCCAATCCGTAGCTACGCCCCGAAGAGTCGGGGTGCGGAGGATTTCGCGGCGCTGGGCCGGGTCCTGGCAGGAGGTTTTCATGTTGAGTAACCTGATGGCTTTGCTGGCGGGCATCCTACTCACATTGCTGGTGATCGGGCCCCTGCGGCGCCGGCGTTCTGCCCTGCCCCCGGCAGAAGACGGTGACCCCCGCGCGATCAGATCCTCCCTCGGGACGGAGGTGGGCCGGGTTCCGCCCTATTTCGCCATCGTGCGGCAGCAAATGAAATGGGTCGTAGCCGAAACCGAGGCTGGTGTGCTGGAGGTGATCGAGCGGATCAATGCCATCCATGCCCTCTCTTGCCAGCAAATGGAACTGATCCAGCAGTCCATGCAGCAAGGCCTTGACTTGGCGAAATTTGCCTATGGGCAGGCAACCGAGCACCAGACCGTGGCGGATCAACTCCAAGGCCAACTGAGCGCGCAGAGACAGGGCATGACCGACCATTTCCACCACATTCAGGGACTGTGCGAGCAGATGGAGGCGCTCTCCCCACTGGTCGGGGTGATCAGTGATATCGCCATCCAGACCAACCTCCTGGCGTTGAACGCTGCCATCGAGGCCGCCCATGCCGGCCAAGCGGGGCGCGGGTTCGCGGTGGTCGCCGGCGAGGTCCAAAAACTGTCCAGCCAGACCGCCTTCGCTGCGGAGGACATCGCCGAGAAGATCAGCTCCGCCATCCGGGGGGTGGAAGGGGAACTAGCGCTGGCCAAGGCTGCCCTGGATAGCGATGCCGCTACCGCCGATTTGCGCGAGGCTGCCAAGGATGCGGTCGCCATCCACGCCAGTTACGATGCAACCATCAGCCTTTTCCTGGATCTCAATGGACTAGTGCAAACGGGCAACAACGAAGTAGTGGCCCAACTCACCGGAGCCCTAGGCCAGGTGCAGTTCCAGGATATCGTTCGGCAGAGGGTGGACCAGGTGAGTATGGTCCTCCTGGAACTTGATGGGCATTTTTCGGGGCTGGCGAAGCGCCTATGTGACCCGGCCTGGGACGGTATCCTTTCGCCCACCCTGGAGGAGCGCCTGGGGCCGGGGCTAACCGAGTCAATTCTGGCCAGCTCGGAGGCCCACCTGCAGCTGCAGGCGTCTACCGCCATGATGGAGGCGGTCGATGGGCCAGCCATCCAGTTGTTTTGAACTCCTATATGCAAAGGCAAGACTTAGCTTGTGAATATCTTGGGGCAGGCGACTGTCCTAGACAGGGAGTGACTTTGATAAAATCTGAAAACATGTTCAATTTGACGTATAATTACTTGTAGGTAATTTCAAGGGTTCTTGGACCAATCGGCAAAATCAGCTTGCATAGGCGTCCTCTCGCCTTGTGATCGTAGCTAGCACTATATTAATGGTTATGCCAAAAATGGATAGCCTGGAATGAATAACCGACGCTCGTTGGCAGGCTAGGAGGAGGCCATATTGCGCGCCATTGGGGCCAAGGTGGTTGGGAGTTGCACATGACGGTTTAATTACCCATACCGGCTTATTTACGATCAAAATCCTCGATTGGGGAAAAATGGATTGTCCGATTATTGATACTTTCAATCAGGGCCATTCGACCAAACAGGTCGGCCAGGATCAGCCTGCTTCGATTTCAGCAGAGTTGGCAGGTAACTTCGCATGTTCACATAAAAAGAATGAAAATCTGAGGTTGGCTCTCAAACTGGCAATCGCGAATAAAGAGATCGCATATCTGCGCAAGGAAAGAGAGAAAAGGTCCATTGAACTGATTGCAATAAATAAGACCCTATTTCTTCGAAACCAGGATAGAAGGAACCGGGCCGCCGAACCGGTCATTGCGAACAAGGAACTTGCCTACCAAAACACGGAGAAGGAAAAGCGGGCAGCTGAACTGGTTCTAGCCAATATTGAACTGGCCTTCCAGAACGAAGAGAAGGCCAAGCGGGCCTCCGAATTGCTGCTGTCGAATGCCTTTCTCGAAAACCTGATCAATCACGCCAACGCACCGATCATCGTCTGGGATCCGGACTATCGGATCACCCTGTTCAACCATGCCTTCGAGATCCTGATTGGGCGCAGCGAAGCGGAGGTG
>Ga0316217_10006522_pt1 | contig 11508 bp, 8 predicted proteins | sample 1anoAmetaG_FD_203633 | JGI IMG/M metagenome (GOLD analysis project Ga0316217, IMG submission 203633) | Freshwater microbial communities from Trout Bog Lake, Wisconsin, USA - 1anoA | ecosystem: Environmental > Aquatic > Freshwater > Lake > Hypolimnion/Profundal zone | place: USA: Wisconsin... | reverse complement strand
CGTGCGATGATCGATACAAGACGTTGCGCGTGGTGCTCGAATGCTTTTCACAGGGCGGATCCGGATGTGGTCATCATTCCCTACGCTCAAGTCCACAGTGCCTGCTTCGTGCAGTCCGGGTTGACCATCAACGACATGGCCCGGAAAGTGCAGGAGCACGGGTACTGCTGCCCCTCCAGGCAACTCGTGACTCGTTTGAATCAGTGTATCGTGGAGAAGAGGGATGAGGATGTTCCTGAGGGTCAGGTATGGTACGCCTATCCGGAGCATGGGAGAATCGAGAGGTATCGAATCTTGAAGAGTGGCATTCTGATGCCGTTGTTGGAGGCACCTCGTGTCAAAGCATGATTCGTCGGAGTACAGAGCGTTCGTTGCCGGTGCGAAAGTGTTCGTGGCCGGTTTCGTGTTTGAGCGGTTGTTGCGGCTCTGCACTGTCGAGAATCTGACTCGCGCGTCGAACTCGGTACGACGTGCTGTGGCACCCCCTTCGCAGCTCGTGCAGCAGGAGGAGGAGCAGTACTCAGAGCCCCCCTTCCCTCAGCAGGGTCCCCCTCCGAGGATGTTTGCAGGCACCCCGAAGGCGCCGCCCCCGGAGGAGAGTGTGTTGTCGAAGGAAGTCCCCCTGCCGGGAGAGCCTTTGATGGTGCCTCGGGGTAGCGGGGTGTTTTCGGGGAATGTTCTCGATATGCTCGAAGTCGAGAAGGTGGTAGGCGATATGAGAGTCAAGGGGTCAGCGTTGAAGACGACGACTGAAGAAGACTGGCGGGAGAATTTTTGACGTGGGCGCCAGAAGGTCACTGAGAGCGGTCGCGGTGGAGAGGCCGTTGGTAGGGACGGGTATGGCCGCTATGAGGCCCTCTTCGACGTACCACGACCCTCTTCAGCAACTCATTCATCAGAAGTTCATCAAGGGCTTTTCTCTTGATGATGTGAAGAATGAGTTTTCTCTGTCGACGAAGGAGGCAGACTCTCGTTACCGCCAGGTAACGAAGCAGTACGCCGACCTGGCGAAGAAGGTGGATATCACCTACATAATTGCGAAGAAGATTGCATTGATTCGCAATTTGACAGATCAGGCGTCTCAGATTGAGCAGGAGGAGTCGGTACTTCGTCTTCATCACAGGAAGCAGATGGAGACTGTCGACGAGGACAAGCAGGTACCGTTCATTGTCCCCTCCTCGCTACGCAGTCAGAACAGACAGTGTTGGATGGCACAGAACACGATTCTGAATGATATGGCTCGGATCATCGTAGCCACCACTCCGATGGACTCCCCTCAGACTGCCACCCCTGCCTCGAACGATCTGTCGTCTCAGAAAGAGGCGGAGGCGAAGAATAGATTCAAGTTCATCGAGGCGGACATGGCTTCGAAGACGCAGGCGTTGACCCCCGAGGTAGACGAAGACCTTCGCAAGGTGATCACTGAAGATGCCGACTTTGATGACGATGACGATGATTGAGGTGAGATGATGGACGCCCTGCCAAAAGAGTTCAAGCAACAGTTAGCCGAGCAGTTTCCGGTACTGAACAAGTATCCTCGTGCGTTGGTTCAGGGCCCGAATGATTCGAACTTCCAAGGGGAGTATTATCAGAAAGGGGAGAGAGACTCCCCGGACCCCTCTCAGAATGTTCAGGCCCTCCCTCGTGGGGCGACCCCTGAGTATGCAGCAGGGGAACTGTTGCATCAACTTTCGCACAGTGATCCTCACTACCGATATCTTATGCAGCAGTATGAGAAGGCTATCCCTCTGAAGCAGAGGCAGATAGATCAGCAGATGTACCGACAGCATCCTGATGTGGATGATGGGAAGCCTGTACCTTTCAATCAGGCGTGGAATCAGGATCTTAGAGAGGCCGTGATGCGTGCCTACCTCCTTCCGAATCAGTTCGGGTCAGGTATGAAGAATGAAGAGGCGGTGGGATGGAAGGAACGTATGCAACGGATGACACCACAACAGAAGCAGATTCTCGACGCAATAAAAGCCTACTTCTTCCAAAAGCAGGGAGAGTCGACATATCCTCGCGCATGAAACATTGTTTCCGGGATCGGTCATAGGCGGTCATGGCTCGCAAAGACAACTACATTCTTGACCGATGGTATCACTCGAACAACATCGTCGACCCGTTCCTCAGCGAGGCAGATGACGAAGAGCAGGCTCAAGCGTATCTAAAAGAGCCGAGGATGTTCATCGAGTCGTTCCTGCCTGTCACGCACTACTTGACGCAGGAAGTCATCATGCCGGTCAAGTTGAAGCGGTTGCAGGTGGTGGTCTACGACGTCCTCCAGACGATGCGGAAACTCGGTCGTCCGATGCGTGTCGTCAATCTGAAGAACCGCAGAGCAGGTCTGTCCTACATCATCTCGACATACATCTACACGTTCGCTCGTTTCTCTCGTCGTCACAGGACGAGGGTCGTCTCCCACCTTCAAGAATCGGCGGACGTCATCTTCGGGTACTATGTGGGGTTCCACGATTCGTTACCGGACACGATGCGCCCCCCACTCGGTGAGCGGAAGAAGCGGCCGGGGTCTATCGTCATCGGGAACGACAAGAACCCGGACCAGGCTGCACGTCATAAGTACCCCGGCATTCAGTCGAAGATCTTTACCGGTACGGCGGAGAACACGAGAATCGGTCGAGGTGACGGGTACAACGCTCTGCACGCCACCGAGGTAGCTTTCTGGACAGACGCGGATTCGTTGATTCCCACACTCAAGAAGAACGTTCCTCCGACGCTTGATTCGATTGTGGTGGAGGAGACGACCGCAGCGGGTATGGGTGGGTACTTCTACGAGGAGTTCCATCGAGCCCGAAAGCGGATGAAGAACAATCCGAGGGACTTTGAGGTGTATGCTCTGTTCCTGCCTGGTTGGATGGACGAATTCTGTCAGGAGGATCTGACGAAGGAAGAAGAGGACGAGATCAGGGAGTCTCTCAACGACTATGAGAGGGCGATGCTGCACAAGTATCACGGGGTGACTCTGAACTATCTGTCGTGGCGTCGGACTGAGATCGCACAGAACTGCGGTGGAATCAAAGCCATCTTCGATCAGGAGAACGCTCCGAGTCTGAAAGAGGTGTTCGTTTCGGAGGGGCGGTCAGTCTTCTCCCCTCAGTCCATCGAGTTCCTGATGAGCAGGACTAAGCCGGGGACTCTCGGGCACCTCGTCTCCCCCGCCCCTCCGAGAGGGAGGAAGCCGTCTCCTTACTTTGTGAAGTACAACCCGAACAAGTACGCAGACAACGTGGAGAAGCACAGGGAAGAGGCGCGTCAGAATAAACTCGTTGTCTACCGTACACCCGTTCCTGGCAGGAAGTATTTTCTCGGGGCGGATGCGAGTATGGGGCTTCGCTCAGCAGACAAGCAGTACGGGGAGATGGTACGGTCCAAGGACCTCGACTACTGCTGTGCGTGTATCTTCGACGAGTACTACGAGGAGGTAGCTTTCTTCCGGACAGGGATGATGGACCCTCCAACGTTCGCACATCACTGTGCCGCCATAGGGTACTTCTACAACGAAGCACGAATTATGCCCGAGGCAGGAAACCAGGCCGCAGGGTGGGGACTGGTGTACGAACTGAAGGACCTGTATACTAATATCGACGTGTACGAGCACCTGGACCATCCCTCTTCAGGGAAAGTGAAGATGAGTCTGGGGTGGCCCATGAACGAGACGACCAAGTTCATCTTGATCGGGGAGGCCGTTCACGTTGTGGATCATGGTTGTGGTATGGCTCAGTCGTACATAGACCCGTGGTTGGTGCACCGTCCGAAGCTGAAGCTGTACAGTAAGGAGTTGGTCAAGGAGATGAGTTCCTTTGCGATTGCGAAAGACGGGTCTTTCGGAGCGCGCAAAGGACACGACGATACCGTCATTGCGATGATGATGGCATTCATATCTTTGAGGACTCACTGGAAGAGGAAGCTCTCCAGACTCAAGCAACAGAACACGACAGGGTACCAGACCATCAAGCAGTTCAATAAGACTGTGGCGGACGACGAGGAATATCTTTCATTGCCAGGGTCTTTCCCTGAAGTGGAGTGGAATAAGTCGAGACATTATTAGAGGAGGTTCGCAGTCATGGATTGGTTAACTGGTCCGAAAGGGTTGGATATCACAGGGGATCAAGGTGGAGCGTCAAATACGCGAAGACAGGGGGATGCAGGTCAGACTACCCTGGCTCAGTTGCTGAGTGCCCTTCAGCCTTCCACACCGGGTTTTATGGGTGGGATTTTCGATCATATGAAAAACGCTGCTGGAAGTTCCGATGCAGCCCCGTCGAGTAGCCCTCCCCTTCCGTCTCGGGACGATCTCATAAAGATGTTGCACACTGCTTTGGTGAATGCGAATTCAGCGCACACGGCTTCCCCTAACGGCATGCCGGGTACTCCGAGTAATGCATGGGAAACGTCTTTGAAAAACTCCTTGGGGAGTAAGGGTAATTTGTTTGCTCACATGGACCCGATACTTCTTCAAGGTCTCATTCAACGTGCCTATTTGGGCAAAAAAATCATGCCGGGTATTCCCACACCTCAGATCAGTAAGGATTTGGATACGCGGAAGATCGTGGATCAGATTCAGGCATTGTTCGGGGCACAGCAGGCGGCGTCTCAGGCGGCCCCCTCACCGTCTCCGATGCCGTCCCCCTCACCGTCCCCTTCTGCGACACCGGATCGGGTGTACGCCACTCCCTACGAGATCCCCGCCGGTCAGCAGAGCAATCCTGACTACAGCTATCCTCGTCATGGTAGCGTCCGTTAGGCAGAGTAGGATAACCGATGCCCCCCTCTTCTCCGTATCAAAGGGAAATAGACCAGGCGTACTTCGACGCTGATTTTACTTTGGACGACAGAATAAAGGTTCTTGATGCCAAGATCAGAGAACTTACACGCAAGTATGGGGGGCGAGAACTCACTCAGGGCGAGTTGAATCAATGGCAGAAGGAAGTAGACCGTCTTGGCAGGTTGTGGGCCGTATCTCCTCGCCCTACGCAACTGACAGGGCAGGCCCACAAGGCTTACCTAGACGCAGTAGCGGAGCAGTTCGAGGATCAACTTCCGGAGATTGAACGGCACAGTCAGTACATTACTTCGGGACTGAGACAACCGAATCTGTTCGACATGAAGGCTTTTGAAAAGCCCGAACCTCTGTTCACACCCGGCAATGCTCTGTATCCCACAGAGCAGAAATGGATTGATCAGACACTCAGAAAACTGAGCTTCGATTATCTAGGGAACAGGACAGAACCCTATCCCGAACGATATGTGAAGCCTCTTCAGGTTATAGCGCGAACCGGCAGGGTGGACCTGGACATCCTGGCCCGAGAGTTGGAGGTACGAAGTCCTGAAGCGTTGGAGGGACTGAAGAAGGTCCTGTCTGACCTTACTTACCATAACGTGATCATACCTTATCCCGGTGGGCAGGGTGAGAGCATCCTGGGTATGCGCGACGAGGAGAAAAGGATACGTCGTGACAGGTATCAAGAACTTCTGGAGAGACGAAAAAGGGCAGAGGGTTGGGTAAATAGACGCCCCTCCAGTCCTGACGCCCCTCAGGCCCCTCTACTGTCGGACACCTATCGGTCCGCAGAGAGTCAACTGCTTGAGGAATACAGCAGGAATAGAGTGGAGTTCGAACCTGAGGGTATCGCGAAGCGCCTGTCCTTTCTGGATCTGGTAGGGGATCCCGAGAAGACCCTTGAGGCCGCTAAGATTCTGAATGATGAGGCCATGGAAAAGCGGAATGCTCTTGATGCCCTTACTCGTACAAAAACAGGGAAACTCAAAAAGGGATCGGTATATACCCAACAGGCTTTCGATTTGGAGAAAGACGCTAAGGAACTGGGACGTCGCGCCAGTCAGTTCGCGAAACTTCGAGAGTATCAGATAGCGACTCATCGAGACGCGAGCAGCCACCTCAGGCCCGGCGCGTGGAAGATGTGGGATCGTTCGCTTCCTCTAGAGGAAAGAGGTTGGGCTTCTCCTGCCCGATTGGACCAGTGGAAAAAGGAGGAGGAGAGAGAAGCCGCTTTTCGGGCCCAGGCCGGTGAACCCGACCCCACTCCTCAGGCCCCGAAGATTGAGTCTCTTCCGAGTACCCCACAGGTTCCCGAGAAGCCCCCAATTCCGGTAGAGGAGCCAGCTCCTGCGACCCCTCAGATAGAAACGGCCGTGGTGGCCACGGCGGGCCCGAGTAGGATTGCTCAAGACCCTCAGAAGTGGTTCAGGTTGTTTGAGGGGGCCGTTCAATCGGATCAGGTGGATTCGGATGAAACGGCTCGGAAGTATCTTGACCTGACTCAAGAGGAGTACGATGAACTCTTGCACCGTTACTCCCATATGACAGACGAGGAGATGGAGACGTGGAAGGCAGCGCAAGCAGCATTAGATGCTGAACCCCCCCATCAGACCGATCCTGTAATTCAGCAAGCAGAAAGGACGGCTCCGTCCATGGCAGGTACAAGTAGAATTGCGAAGGACCCGGATTTCTGGCTCCGGAATCTTGAGGAGGCTTTTGCCCACGGGGCCGGTAACGATGCGAAGGCTCAGAAGTTTATGAACCTGAGTCGAGACGAGTACCATGAATTGATCAATTTGTACGAAAAAAGGGCAAAGGCAGGTACTCTTCCTCATCAGGTGGAGGCAGCAGCAGAGGAAGCGGCACAGGCCGCCCCTGAAGCGTCTCATCCTCTCGGGAATCTCGTAGAGGTCATGGAAGAAGGAAAGTCCTCTCAGGGCGCGGCAGGGAGGTTGGCTCGTGCATTTACCCGCAAGAATAAAAGAGCGAAGCCTCGTATTAGCGTTACAAAGAACGCCACCTCCTCCCCGACCACAGCAACTGCAGCCCCGACCACTCCTGCTGAGGTTGCGACCACTCCTGCTGAGGTTGCAGTCACAGCAGAGCCTCCTCTGCCTTCAGGGTCTGCGTCTGCTCCTGAAGCGTCAGAGAAGGCGTTGAACGATTTTATGGAGGCGTTGACCGGCAAGGGAGGAACGTCAATGCCTTCCGGTCGGGTCAATGTAGCCGCGACACCGGGGGTTGCTGAGTCGGTGGCTGCCCCTGTGGAGGCAGAAGCAGCAGCAGTTCAGGCTGCACAGGGTAGCCCCGGAGTGGCCCCTCCGAAGGTTGTAGCCCCTTCGAAGGCGGCAGTGAATCCCGAGGCTGAGTCTATCTGGGAGGAGATCAATAAGTCTATCAAAGGGTTGAAACCTCCTGCGACGGCAGAAGAGGAAGTACTGCAAAAACTGAGAGCATATCCAGGCGTAGCCTCGTCTCTGCGAGCGGCGGCGACGCCGGCATCAGAAGTCACTGCTGTAGCGGCGCCGGCCGCAGAAGCCCCGTTGGCCCCTTCGGTAGAGGACATGGTGCAGTCGTACATACGAAGCAACAAGGGGGCCCTGACTTCATTGAAGAGTCAGATAGCGCCCGCAGCAGAGACGGTCGTAGAGGGCGCAGCGGGGGCTGCTCCGGCGGTGGCTGAGGGCGCGGCCAAGCCGTTGATGAAGGTATTGGGGATGGAGCCCTGGTTGAAGGCTTTAGGCGAGACAGGTATGCGAGGTTTACGCGCCCTGCCGAGTCTGACCAAGGGAGCAGGAGGTTACGCCCTTCAGGGTTTGAAAGGGGCGGGGCGTCTCCTACCCGGTATTCTGGAACTCTGGATGTTGTGGGAAGCGGGCCAGAAAGGCGCGGAAATAGGTCAGGAGTTGGACGAGTATGGTCACGGGGGCCTTACGGGTCCGGCTCGTTGGTGGACAGACTCGGAGAAGGAAGACAGAAGGAACGCGATGCCCACCTTAGAGGGCGGGATGGCCCCAGGGTCTGTGTCTACGCGAGAAGGCGGGAATGTTCACGGGATCAGGACGCCTGCGCTTGTACAGGCTGTACAGAAGGCCATGGCTTCCGCCAATGCAGCAGAGACTGCGCATAAAGGGACGTGGGAGAGCAGTCTCAAGTCGGCTCTCCAACCCTCCTCTGCTACACTCAGTACCATGAGTCCCGAGGAGTTGGGTTCATTGATGGCCTCGTCCTACAGATCAGGTACTCGGGAGAAGCAGGGACTTCCCACGCAGGATCCCACAGGACCCCATGGGACGTGGGTCGAGGGCAAAAAGGTGCAGGCTGACCCGAGGAAGATGGCGGATCAGATACAGAAATTGTTCGGGATGCGTTAACATATCTGAGATGTTACGAAGCAAGCCGAACGTAGTGATTGATGCGGACGGGGTCCTGTACGACCGTACAGGGCACGTCCTTCAGTATTTGAGGGATCGGTGGAACATCATTATCCCTCGAAGCAAAGTACTCACTCAGGACCTGGCGAGACTGACGGGTCGACCGGATGTGGATAAGGGGATATTGGATGAGTGTATCCTGAATCCTCACTTCTACCACACCATGCCTCTTCTTCCCGGCGTCATAGAGGCTATAAAACTTCTCAATCAGTTCGTCATTCTAAACGTTGTATCGAACCGTCCGAAACATTGTTTACGAACGACGAAGGAGAGAGTCACTACTGACTTCATGACATCGGACCCCATTCGATACGGGTGCTTCAATGAGGTTCATACGGTGAGAGGGAAGTGGAAAGAAGCAAAGCGTTTAAGAGCAGTGTGGGCATTTGAGGACAACTACGAACTCGTCGAGGAATATGCAAAGCATCAGATACCGTGTTACTATATCACTGAGTTGCCTATGACTCTTTTGAGACCGACGAGGTACATCAAAAAGGCCGGGAGTCTTTTAGAAGCGGCTCAATTAATCTGTGGAGTAGGGGCCAGTCACTGATGCCTATCTATCAATATCGTTGTCCGGAGAATCCGAAGCACTACGAGGAACATTGGTTTCGGTTCGGGGAGTACCCGCAGAACATTGTTTGCCGTTCGTGTGAGTCAAATTGGATTGAAGAGAACTACGATGCCTGTGTTGCTCACTACGCGACGAACCCTGACGCCCCTCTTGGGCATCCTCAAGTGCAGATGTACCGAATCATCGGGGAGACTCACTTCACAGTAGACACGGTAGACCGACAGGACTTCACACAGATGACCGGCGTCGCCCACCCCTTCAGTAACAAGCAAGAGCGAGATGCCTGGCTGAAGTCTCAGGACAGGTGGATCCCCTCAGCAGACGATCCGGGTCTGAAGCAAGCAGTCGACGCTCAGAGAGCGAACGAGGAGTTGTATCACGAAGTCACGTCCCGAGGAGAGAGTTGGGAGGAGTACGTCAGGGACGAGGCAGACAGGAAGAAGAGGGAGCAGGATGAAGAACTTGCTTCGATGGGTGTCAAGATCACTGCGACTACTCACGGGCTGGATCCCGCCGCGATGGAGGAGATTCTGGAGAGACAGATGCGCGGAATACCCGTCCCTACCGATCTACTCGCCCCCCCGTCGGATGTACGGGAAAAGATGCAACGAGCCGATCAGGACCCCTTCAATCGCCGCTTCGACGCTTTCCGCGACCGTCTACAGGCGAATGCCTACGACCACGAGAAGAACGAAGAGTTGACTCGGATGGACGAACTTTTCCCGATGCCTCCTCTGAGGGGGATGGGCCCCGACCTTGAACAGGGTAGAATGAAGGAAGACCTGACTGCACTTCTTCCTCAACTTCCTCCGATAGATTCGTTGGGGCCGGATGCAGATAACTTTGATCTGAGAGAAGCAGTTGCATAATGGACGCGATACTCGGGGCAGTTGATAGGTATCCGAACATCAAAGGCGGCGATACCGTCGATTATGTCTACGAGTCCGGGAACAACTCGTACACCTCGGGTGTTTCCTCGGTGTACGGGTTTGTTCAGACGTTCATGCAGGACTGCAAGAATGCGAAGCAGATCTTCTGCCAGAACAATGACTACTGGTACAACCTGTATGCGGGCAAGCAGTGGGTAGTCCCGAACAAGGGTGGCGGATTTCGCGATACGGCGATGCCGAGCAACAAGCCGAGATGCGTGATCAATTTGATTGAGGCGGTTATTGACGGGGAGATTTCCACGATCTTCGACAACGACCCCAAGCCTTACATCGGAGCCCGAACCTACGATCAGGACCAGTATGTGGAGGGTATGCAGGCCGCCCTGGACTTTGTCTGGGAGGACGCAGGGATTTCCCACCGCCTTCAACTGACCGCCCTCGACGCCAAGATTTACGGGACCGGCATCGGGAAGTTGGTATGGGACCCCGAGGCCGAGAACGGCCTGGGGGCCGTGCGGTGCTTCAACGTGGCTCTGGATAACTTCCTAATTGACCGAGACGCGACGAGTCTGGACAAAGATGACTTCACGGCGATCATCGAGATTGCTCAGATTCCACTTTCGAAAGTCAGGCAAATGTACCCCCGTCAGGCGGATCGAATTCGTGTGGACGGATCGGTAGTCCCGTACCAGGAGAGAAAAGAGGTCGGTGGGTACGGGTACTGGGGATACGACTCTCCCTCGACCATCATCACCCCCGGTGCCGGGGCGCAGATGGTGGATTCACAGGGACCCGCCCTCTTCCAGACTGCAGCTCAAGGCAATGACTACCTGGTTGAAGTGGCCGAGATGTGGATCAAGGACAACTCAAAGAAGGTAGTCGAGGAGCAATACCCCTACGCGATGGATCAGAACGGCCAGATTGTGTGGAAGCAGCGGCAGTCAGAGGTTGCTTGCTACCCCACAGGATGGCGCTTGATCGTTGTGGGGGGCGGTGCTGTTCTTTATGACGGTCCTGCCCCCTATGACGAACCTCCTTATTTCATGGTGCGTCACACAGTCCTGGCTCGGCGCTTTTGGGGCATAGGCGTACCCGAGTGGGTATCCGATCTGCAAGTAGAGTACAATCGTCGGCGCTCTCAGATTATGCTCAACGGGGATCGGATGGGGAACCTCACATGGGTTTACGACGAGGACGCATTGAATGATCCGAACATGGATCTGTCCGAGATCGGGGCGGTCATCTCGAAGAAGCAGAATCGAGAAGTGAAACGCCTCTCCGCCCCCGAGATGCCCTCATGGTATGTCCATCTCGGCCCTCAGGCTATGGAGGAGATTTTCCTCGTATCGGGGACAGGTGGCGCAATGGGGGGGGCTACAGGGAAGCGTTCAGGCTCTGCAGTCTCTCAGGCGCTCAGTCAGGAGACGACTCGAATCCGGAACAGAGCGAAGCAGGTGGACTATGCGATCAAGAAGATCGCGAGGATCTGTGTCAATTTGATTCAACGGTTTTGGACGACACCGAGATGGCTGCGTGTCATGGGAACGCATCGAAAGGCCGTCCCGGTGCCGTTCGATTTTCGTCACGCCCGAGGTCAGTGGGACATCAAAGTGGAGTCAGGATCGGCGTCCGCCTCCAGCAAGCTCGCGAGACGTCAGGAGGCCATTCAGCTTCTCGACAAGCACGTTATCGGACCTGATCATGCGCTTGAGGCTCTTGATTGGCCCAACAGGGAGCAGATAGCGACAGATATGGGGTTCCACCGTGGTCCATACATGATGGATTATATGGGGTGGCCGGGGTTCCCTA
>Ga0316217_10006521_pt1 | contig 11508 bp, 12 predicted proteins | sample 1anoAmetaG_FD_203633 | JGI IMG/M metagenome (GOLD analysis project Ga0316217, IMG submission 203633) | Freshwater microbial communities from Trout Bog Lake, Wisconsin, USA - 1anoA | ecosystem: Environmental > Aquatic > Freshwater > Lake > Hypolimnion/Profundal zone | place: USA: Wisconsin... | reverse complement strand
TCCCGGTTGGTGAAGGCGGCTCCCGCGAAGAAGGCGGAGGCGACGGATCCGCTGGTGCGTTTGGTGCGGGCGTTTTTGGAGTACGACTGCGATGATGCGCGGGCGGAGGTGGCCGAGAAGAAGTTTCAGACGGCAATGGTGGATTACAACGAGCTGCGGGTGACGCCGGCGATTGAGCTGGCGGCGCTGCTGGGGGTGCGGTATCCGTTTGCCGAGTTGAGGTGTTCGGCGTTGCACCGGACGCTGCAATCGATTTTTGATCGCGAGCACCAGATGAAGCTGCACCGGGTGCAGGAGTTCAAGAAGGCGGATATTCGGCCATATATGCAGAGTTTGGGGGGCATTACGCCGTACGTGGAGGCGGCGGTGTCGCTGGAGTGTTTTGACGTTCCGTCGGTGCCGGTGGACACGAAGCTGTTGTTGTGGCTGATCAGCAAGGAGGCGTTGCCTGTCGGGGTGGATGTGCGGACGGCGCAGGCGGTGCTGGAAAAGCATATGAAGAGCACGGAGATGGGGGACTTTTTCCGAGGCTCGCGTAAGGAGTTGGAGGCGTGGGCGCCCAAGGCCTGGCCGCCGGTGGCGAAGGCGTATTCGCCGATGCTGGCACCGCCTCCGCTCAACGCGCAAGGCGAAGAGATTCGGCAGCCGGATGAGGGGTTGAATAAGGACAAGGTTGATTCAAAGGCGGTCAAGCCGGTGGCTGAAGTTGTCGAGCCGCGCAAGGCGGTGGCTGGGGCGCCGGAGAAGAAGGCGCCCAAGCGTGAGGAACCTCCCGTCAAGGCCAAGCCGGCGGCACCGGTGAGTACCAAGAAGAAATGAAGAGCGAGGATAGCGAGAAGTGTTTCTTGTGAGTATTTTAAGACATCAGGATTGGTAAGAATTTTTGGGATAACACCCACTCCTCCAACCATAAGGAAGCATCGTCATGTTGAAACGCGACCCCAGTCTCCTGCGGCTCGGCATTCCCAAGGGATCGTTGCAGGACTCGACGGTGGACCTGTTTGCCAAGGCCGGATATCGCATCAATATCAACGACCGGAGCTATTTTCCCGGGATTGACGATCCGACGATCGAGGTGGTGATGTTCCGCGCCCAGGAGATGTCGCGGTACGTGGAGGAGGGCGTGATCGACCTGGGGCTGACGGGATCGGATTGGATCAAGGAAAACAACAGCGACGTGCACGAGGTGGTGGAGCTAGTGTACAGCAAGGCGACGAGCAAGCCAGCGAAGTGGGTTTTGTGCGTGCCCAATGAGTCGGCAGTGACCAAGCCCGAGCAGTTGGAGGGCGGCGTGATTGCCACGGAGCTGGTGGAATGCACGAAGAAGTATTTCCAGGCCAAGGGCATCAACGTCAAGGTGGAGTTCAGTTGGGGGGCGACGGAAGTGAAGGCCCGGTTGCTCGATGCGATCGTAGATATTACAGAGACGGGTTCGTCGATTCGGGCGAACAATCTGCGGATTATCGATACGCTGCAGACGAGCACGACGCGGTTGATTGCCAATAAAAAGACGTGGCAGGATCCGGTGAAGCGTGAGAAGATCGAGAATATTTCGCTGCTGCTGCAGGGAGCGATTAACGCGCGGGAGAAGGTGGGGCTGAAGCTTAACGCGCCGAAGGACAGCCTGGCGGCGATTCTAGGGATTTTGCCGGCGGAGAAATCGCCGACGATTTCGCCGCTGGCGGATGGGCTGTGGGTAGCGGTGGAAGTGATCATTGAAGAGCGCAGCGAGCGGGACCTGATTCCTAAGTTGAAGCGTGCGGGCGCCAGCGGGCTCATCAGCTATCCGCTTAACAAGGTGATTCCGTAACAGCGGGCTGCATGCTCAGGTATCGCATTATTTTCGGGATGGTGTTCTCAGCGGTACTGCTGATCGTATTTTACTGGGATGATCGGTTGGCGGCGGGTTGGCCGAACGGGGCATGGACGGCGCCGCCTGGGGCGTTGCTGGCGCTGGGTTCGGTGCTGCTAATACCGCTGGCGCTGCGCGAGATGCAGGGTCTGCTGCAGCGGCAAAACGTTATTATTTCAATGCGGATATGTGTAGCATCTTCGGTGTTGTGCGTGCTTTGGCCATGGCTGGAGCAGGTGGCGGAGTATGCGCATGTTGCGGTGACGCTGGGGGCGTCGGCGGGGACGCATCCGGCGGCGGCGCTGAGCCCGTTGTGGCAGTGGGTGGCATGGTTTTGGACGGTGCGGCCTGCGTACCTGGTGCCGACGGTGATGGCCGCGGCGCTGGTGGGGGCGTTTGTGAAGCACTGCCGGAAGCATCTGGTGGAGGGAGCAATGGCGAATGCGGGCGGGACGCTGCTGGCGATCGTGTACCTTGGAGTGTTGCCGGGGTTTTTCCTGCCGATTTGCCTGGGGCATTCGTCGTGGATTTTGCTGGTGATCATTGCGATTGTTAAGTCGGCGGATATCGGGGCGTATGTGACGGGGCGGTTGTTTGGCAGGCACAAGCTGATTGCGTGGCTTTCGCCGGGCAAGACGGTGGAGGGTTTTCTGGGCGGGTTGGTGTGGGCGGGGGTGGTGGGGGCGGTATTGGCATGCAGGTTTAATGGGTTTCGATGGGAGCAGGGGCTAATTGCGGGAATGGTTCTCGGGGCGGTGGGTCAGGTGGGCGATCTGCTGGAGAGCGTGCTGAAGCGCGATGCGGGCGTGAAAGATTCGGGCAAGGTGCCGGGGTTTGGGGGGATTCTCGATTTACTCGATTCGCCCCTGCTGGCGGCGCCGGTGGCGTATTGGCTGTTGAAGTTATCGGGTAGCTAGGCGGTGGGGCGTCAGGTTCGGTTGTTTCTTTTTGGCGGGTGATGGCATCAAAAGTTCAGCACATTATAACTTGTTGTTTCAGGATGATTCGCTGGTGATTGTGGACAAGCGGTCGGGCTTGGCCGTGCTGCCAGGGCGGGGGCGGACGGAATCGCTGGCGGGGTTGCTGGAGGGGGATCCGCGGCTTGGCGGCAAGAAGCCGCTGCTGGTGCATCGGATTGATGCCGATACCAGCGGCGTTGTGGTGTTTGCGATGACGGCCGAGGCGCAGAAGAATCTTTCGGAGCAGTTTCGGACGCGTACGGTGGTCAAGGAGTATTGGGCGTTGGTGCGGGGCACGCCGCTGCAGGAGAGCGGGTCGGTGGATCAGCCGATCGGCGCGGATCCCCATGATAAGACCAAGATGGTGATTCGGGGGGCGGATGCCAAGAAGTCGCGGACGAAGTGGGTGGTGGGGCAGCGGTTTGCGGGGGTGACGTTGCTGAAGGTGTATCCGGTGACGGGGCGGCGGCATCAGATTCGGGTGCATCTGAAGGCGATGGGCTATCCGCTGGCGGTGGATCTGCTGTATGGGGGGACGGAGATTAAGCTTTCGGAATTTAAGAAGTATTTCAAGCTGGGGAAATATCAGGAAGAAAAGCCGTTGATGGCGCGGCTGACGTTGCATGCCAAGTTGCTGAAGTTTGTGCACCCCGTGAGTGGGGTGGAGATGACAGGGGAAGCGGAGTTGCCGAAGGATTTCCGTTCGACCATTGCAGCCTTGGAGAGGTGGGCGTCGCGCGTTTGACGTGCTTACTGGAGCTTATAGCGGCCGAGCAGGTCGCGGAGGGATTTTAGCGCGGCGGTGTGGACGCGCTGGCTTTGTTCCAAATAGGCTTTGAGCTCGGGGTCGTGGATGCGTGGAATGAGGGCTTGAATCAGGCTCAGCTGGTTTTGATAGTACATGTACATAAGAATGATGACATCGCGTTGGAAGTCGATGTTGGAATCGGCCTGCAGGGAGTCACCTTGCTGTTTTTCCATGGCCTGGCGGGCGATGTCGCGCGGGTCGGCGGGGTTGTAGTGGATTGCCAGATCGATGCGGTGGGCGTCGGCCCATGTTTTGAGCTTGTGGTGGAGGTCGTCCTGAGTTGTGCGCATGTCCTGTGCGAATTGCTTGATGGCCGGATCGACGTGGCGGAAGGGGGATGAGGCGTACCAGCCGAGCTGCATTTTATCGCTGTGGCCTTTGGCCAGTTCAGCCAGGGCGGCGCGGGTCAGGAGGTCGATCGCGGTTTGTGTGGCGGCGGGGCCGGTTGACGGCTGGGGGCCAGCCTGACAGGCTGCCAGGCCGAGGGTTACAAGCAGCAGTAGGGGGGCTATTGAGTGCGTGTTCTTCAAGCCATTCCTTCGGCCAGCAGGCCGGTGTTGATGAGAGCCTGTTGAATGATGCGTCGGGTGGAAGCAGTTGCTTCGCACATGGGCAGGCGCATCTCGCCGGTATCGCGGCCGAGCAGGGCCATGGCAGTTTTGATGCCGATGGGGTTGGCTTCCAAGGACATGATAGCGCGGAAGAGGTTGAAGTGGCGGAGGTGAATTTCGCGGGCGAGAGTGAAGTTGTTGGCGGCGGCAGCATCGACCATTTTGCGGATGTCTTGGGGGATGATGTTGGAGACGACGCTGATGGCGCCGGCGGCTCCGACGGCCATCAGGGGTAGGGTCAACGAATCATCGCCCGAGAGAATGGTCAGCTTGGTGCTGACGGCGGTTTCGGACGCCTGGTCAAGGCTGCCGGTGGCCTCTTTAATGGCGACGATATTTTTGCAGTCCTGGGCCAGGCGTGCGACGGTGGCGACGGTCATGGTGATGCCGGTGCGGCCGGGGATGTTGTAGAGGATAATGGGGATGTCGATGGAGTCGGCGATAAGTTTGAAATGGCGGAAGAGGCCTTCCTGCGAGGGCTTGTTGTAGTAGGGGTTGACCTGGAGGGAGCCATCGGCGCCGATTTGTTTGGCATAGCGTGTGAGTTCGAGGGCCTCATCGGTGGCGTTGGAACCGGTGCCGGCGATGACTTGCATACCCGTTCCCTTGGCGGCTTTGACGGCCACTTCGATGACGCGGCGGTGCTCTTCGTGGGAGAGGGTGGGCGATTCGCCTGTGGTGCCGACGGGCACGATGCCGGTAGTGCCGTTGGCGGCCTGAAAGGCGATCTGCTTTTCGAACGCCGCCTGGTCAAAGATATTGTTTTTGAAGGGGGTGATCAGAGCGGTGATGGAGCCACGAAACATGGTCAGGACCTCGGCGTAAGAGAAAACAAAAAGATACTACCTTAAAAAGATATTACCTTACTTGATCAAATCTTTCATCTCTCGGACGGCGGTGCGCAGGCCGGTGAAAATGGAGCGGCTGATAATCGAGTGGCCGATGTGCAACTCCGCGATTCCTGGCAGGGCGGCGATGGCGATGACATTGTGATAGTTGAGCCCATGGCCGGCGTTAAACTGCATGCCCAGGCCAATGACCTGGGCGCCGGCGGCATGAACCTTGACGAGTTCGCCCGGCTGAGTTGAGCTGGCGGCGTTGGCGTAGGGGCCGGTGTGGATCTCGCAGACCGAGAAGCCGACGTGATGAGCGGCGTCGATCTGGCGGGGGTCGGCGTCGATAAATGCGGAGACGGCCATGCCCGCGCCTTTGAGCGTCTTGACGACTTCGGTGAGGTGGGCCTGTTGGCCAGCGACGTCCAACCCGCCTTCGGTGGTGACTTCGGTGCGTTTTTCGGGCACAAACATGGCCATTGCGGGCTTGATTCGCAGGGCAATGGCGACGATTTCTGCGGTGGGGGCCATTTCGAGATTCAGGGGGATGTTGACGGTCTGGCGAAGCAATTCGACATCACGATCCTGGATGTGACGGCGATCCTCGCGGAGGTGGACGGTGATGCCGTCGGCGCCGCCAAGCTGGGCTTCGACGGCGGCCCACACGGGGTCGGGCTCAAAGGTCCGGCGGGCCTGCCGCACAGTGGCGACGTGATCGATATTGACGCCGAGTTTGGCCATGGCAAAGAATTCCTTCATCGTCGGTCGCATCCGGGCTGCCAGGGGCTCAAGATGGCTGGAGTACAGCGGGCTTGGCAGCGTGAAACAAGATCTGCATTGTATGGGGAAAATCGCCTGCGCTCCACAGACTTGGGTGCGCCAGCCACAGGGATTCACAGGGACAGTTGGGTGGGGCGAAGGATTTTGGTGCCTTTACCGGTTTTTCGTGGTGCTGGAGGTTGAGTGAGCTTGACTTCAAGCCGAAAAAAGTTATGTTGGGTGAACCTTGTGGCGTGGCCGAGCGGCTGTGCCAGCTATTTTCCGCGATAGCTCAATGGTAGAGCATCCGGCTGTTAACCGGAATGTTGAAGGTTCGAGTCCTTCTCGCGGAGCTTCATCCAGCCAGCCGAACCAAATCGGCTGGCCGAGTTAACGGAAACGCCCGACCATGAAAATGGCCGGGCGTTTTCGTATCCCGTTGCTGGCAAAGGTTTACGGCGAGTTGGCCGCCACGGGCCGCGATCTCTGTTTCAATCCGGCCCGGCCAAATCGCGGCGGTGAACCTACACGTTCCGCCGTGCCCGCCGAGAGCAACGGCCCAAACTCTCTGACTCTCTGGTGAACAACTCGCCGCCAGTTAACGGCCCCGTTCGTCTCGGAACCTGGTGACATTTCGAACGTGCGCCGGGTAATTGATTAACAGGGAGACATCGTAACCCCGCCAGATAGCGTGCCGGTCGCCATGCGAAGGCCGTTGTGGGCACATCCGCAAGGAGCCCGCAATGGAAGAACTGCTCGACGACCCCACCGTCATGACCCCCGCCCAGCGCCGCCAGGAGATCGCAGCCATCCTCGCCCGAGGCATGCTGCGGCTGCGTCAAACCGCCCCCATATCGCCCGGTTCGCAAACCGCCCGCACCGCCGGGAAAGACTCGGAATTTCTCGGAACTGGCCTTGATGAGGGTGCCAAGACATGCCCTCATGCGCTCGTTCGATAGCCACGGCGAGAACCATGAAAGGAGGCCAAGAACATGGGAACGAACATCGCCAAAGAGATCGCCGACCTGGACCGGATGACGGTTACGGAACTGCGGTCCAAGCACATTGAGGTTTTCGGCGAGCGGACGCGCGCGGGCCACAAGGACTACCTGGTCAAGCGCATTGCATGGCGGATACAGGCCAACGCCCACGGCGACCTGTCGGAACGGGCCAAGCGCCGGGCCGAGGAACTGGCCAACGACGCCAATCTGCGAACCACCGCCCCGAAGATCAAACCCAACGACGGCGAGGCCGCGATCACCACCACGGCGGTCGTCGCCTTCGACCACGACTCGCGTCTGCCGATGCCGGGGGCGAACCTGCGGCGGCGCTACAAGGACCGCGAGATCGTGGTCCGGGTGCTGCCGAGGGGCTTTGAGTGGGAAGGCCAGGTCTACCGCACGCTCTCGGCCGCCGCCGGGGCCATTACCGGCACCCACATCAATGGCTACCACTTCTTCAACCTAAAAACGAAAGGAACCGCCCATGAGTAAAGCGGCCAATACCACGCCGCCCGCCTTACGGTGCGCGGTCTACACCCGCAAGAGCACCGAGGACGGCCTGGAGCAGGCGTTCAATAGCCTTGACGCCCAGCGCGACGCCGGCGAGGCGTACATCGCCAGCCAGAAGTCCGAGGGCTGGGTCTGCCTGGCCGACAAGTACGACGACGGTGGTTTCACCGGCGGCAACATGGACCGCCCGGCATTGCAGCGTCTTCTGGCCGACATCGAGGCGGGCAAGGTCGACTGCATTGTGGTCTACAAGGTGGACCGCCTGAGCCGCAGCCTGATCGACTTCTCCAAGATCATGGACGTGCTGGAACGGCACAAGGTGTCGTTCGTCTCGGTCACGCAGCAATTCAACACCAGCACGTCGATGGGCCGGCTCATGCTCAACGTCCTGCTGTCCTTCGCCCAGTTCGAGCGGGAGATGATTTCCGAACGCACCCGCGACAAGATCGCGGCCACGCGGCGTAAGGGCAAATGGTCGGGCGGCATGCCGATGTTGGGCTACGACGTGGATGCCCGAGGTGGGCGTCTGTTGGTCAATGAGGACGAAGCCGCCCGCGTGCCGGAGATCTTCGCGCTGTACCTGGACCGCCAGTCCCTCATCACCGCGTCGGCGCTGCTCAATGAGCGCGGCTGGACCACCAAACGGTGGATTTCGCGGGATGGGCGCGAGTTGGGCGGTAAGCCCTTCTGCAAGAGCAACCTATTCCGGCTGCTGACCAACCGCATCTATCTGGGCAAGATCACCTATAAGGACGAAATCCACCAAGGCGAACACCCGGCCATCGTCGACGAGGAGATATTCGAGCGCGTGCAGCGTCTGCTCAAACGCAACGGCCGCACGGGCGGCGCGCACGTCAAGAACCGCCACGGGGCGTTGCTCAAGGGCCTGGTGCGCTGCGTCACCTGCGACTGCGGCATGGTCCCGACGCACACCGTCAAACGCCTCGCCGACAACGGCAGCAAGGTCTACCGCTACTACTGCTGCAACAACGCCCAGCAACGGGGCTGGCACGTCTGCCCCACCCCGTCGGTGCCCGCGCCCGAACTGGAACGGTTCGTGGTCGAGCAGGTCAAGGGTATGGGCAAGGACACCGACCTGCTGGCCGAGACGCTGGCCGAGAGCCGCCGCCAACGCGAGGCGGCCATCGGCAAGTTGGACGTCGAAAAACGCGCGCTCGAACGCGAACTCCAGCGTCACAACGCCGAGCTTCACAAGCTAGCCGGGAAGGACGGCCTGGCGACCGACCGCATGGCGGACATCCAAGACCGCATCCGTACCGCCGAGAAACGCGCCACTGAGGTGCGCGAGCAGATCATCGCCCTGTCCCGCGAACTGGTGGACGCCCGCGAGGTCGGCGAGGCATGCTCGCTGTTCGATCCGCTCTGGGAGACGCTCAGCGCCCGCGAGCAGGCCCGCATCCTGCATCTGCTGATCGAGCGGGTGGACTACGACGGCCCCAAGGGCACCGTGGCGATCACGTTCCACCCGACGGGCATCAAGACGCTGGCTGACCAATTGAACCGACAGGAGGTGACCGCATGAAGGGTTTGACCATCGAAAGGCAGGTGCATTTCACGCGGGGGCAGCGCAGCCGCAAGGTCATCGAGGGAGGTCCCTCGCCGGCACCGGACGCCACGCCGACGGGCACAATCCCACGCGTCGCGCGGCTCATGGCCCTGGCGATCCGCTTCGAGCGGTTGATCAAGGTGGGCGAGATCGCCGACCAGGCCGACCTGGCTCGTCTGGGCAGCGTCAGCCGCGCCCGCGTCACGCAGATCATGAACCTGCTGCAACTGGCCCCGGAGATTCAGGAGGCACTTCTGTTCCTGCATCGCACCGAAAAGGGCCGCGACCCGATCCGCGAGATCATGATCCGGCCCATTGCCGCCGAACCAGACTGGCGCAAGCAGCGGCGGTTGTGGAAGTGCCTAGCGTTCGATCGGCAGGTCGCGCCCGTGGCCAGTGAATAGGAATGTGGCACTGGGGAAACGCTCGTATTTTCGGGCGGAAACCGGGGAAAGTGCCAAATATGGCGTTTTTCGCATTCTACGCCTCCGGCGTCACCGACGGGTCGCCGAACGAAGAGGCATTTCCATTCCCGTCGCCGTCTCACGCCTCGGGAGCGTGAGACTCCGAAACCTCGCTGTTTCCCTGCGAAAATAAGATAATGTATCAAAATCGCCGATTTTCGCATGCTGCGCCTGCCGCCGATGACTTCTCGCGATCATCTGGGCCGGCGATGCCTCACGTGCCGATACTGGATCGCGGCAAGGCGGCACCGGCGACGGAGAACACCGAACCGATCGGGAAGGTGGGCTGCAAGGAATGGCTGGGCGGGCTGCTGAAGCATTCCTACCGGCATGCCCCGTGATCCCCCATCCAGAGTGTCATCGCTATAAGATGGCTACTTGCTACTTTGAGCCGTACGGATGAGCTTGCTCAGATCGAAGCCATCAGCCGCCAGCGATCTGCGCCACTCTTCGTAAAGACTTTCGTCCATCGCTGGTTTGCGGCTGAGGAACCAGAGCGTGCGGCGATCCGGTGAACCCACGACGACGGCGGAATAATCCGGCGTCAGTCGCAGAATCCAGTAATCGCCTTCAAAAGGCCAGAAGAACCAGACGCGCAGTTTGGCGTTCGTCTGGCTGTCGACGACGCGAGCGACGCCTTTGGCTTGCTTCACAGGACCGTCATCCGTGCCGAGGTGTGCGCTATTTAGCACATTGATCTTGCCATCGGATCGGACCGTGTATTGCGCCGTGACATTGACGCAATCCTTTTCAAACCATTGGTCGAAACGCGCCACCTCGTACCACGTTCCCGTGTAGCGGTCGAGGTCGACATGTTCGACCGTGGCCAGAGGCTGGTATGCGCATCCGGTGAATATCGCGGCAAACAGATTCGCTAAAACACAAAACCAGATGACTCTCATTAACAACCTCGCTGTTCGTGACCTGCCTTCATTGTAGCCAGGAATCGCGACTACCTATTTGTTGCCTCCGTGATCGGGGCTGATCACGCTCCGGTCTGCCACTTGGCCGTTCTTCCTCCCCTCCCGCTCGTCAACAGGCAGGCAACAGCGGACATACTCTGTAGTGACTTGATCCGGTGAGACCGTAACCCGCACGTGTCCGGAGTTTCCGAGGAAGGTGCCCTGTTTGTACCCGTAGTTCTCCAGGTCGCGAATCCGGTCATTGCCGGCAAAAGAGGGCTGGGGGACCATGAGGTAGAGGATGCCGTCAAGGCTCTGGCGGGCGTAGAAGTTGTCATGCGCCCTGAAGACGGCGGTGACGTGGTTCTTGACGAGCAGTTGATGGACCGGCATGTCCCAACCGGGGCGGTGCTCCTTGAATCCATCGCTGCCGTCCGCATTCTTGCCGCCCCACTCGTTGAAACCGGCAATTTCCACGCCGCCACGGGATGCCTGGTCTCCACTCAGCAGGTTGTGGATGATGACGAACTTGAACTTGGCGTTGCTCTTCTCCAACGTCTTCTGCAGCCATTGATACTGCGCCTGGCCCAGGGACCAACTCCAACCATCACCACCGCCACGCTGCCGGACGGAATACCGGAAGGGATCGAGCACGACAAACAGCGCATCGCCCCATTCCCACGCGTAGTAATTCTGGAGCAAGTCGCAGGGCGGTTTGGGCGTCTTGTTGCCGGAGTAGAAATCATCGGGCACGGGATTGGGAAAGTAGCGTTTGCGCGTCAGGTTCGACCACACGGCCAGGCTGTTGTCCGTGCCGTCGTCGTACCTGCTGCTCTCGCCATCATGCGTGCCCAATGCCAAGAGGATGGGCGTCGCCCGGCCGATCTGGCCGAGGTAATAGCGCTGTGCCACGTATTGGGCGGCCGCCTCGTCGCGCGTGGCGTGTTTGTCGGTCATGAAAAGGTTGCCGAGGTCGAGGTGGAAGTCGGGCTTGTCCGCCCGGATGTTCCCGAGCGTGCGGAGATAGACATCGGCACTGGTGTGTTCATCCAGATGGGCGTCGGCGGTCATGGTGAAGACGAACGTGCTGCCCTTGGCCCGCGCGGTGTGGAACGCACTCTCATCGGCATTGGCATAGGTGTCTGTGCCGGGCTGGCGCGAGTGGAACTGGAAGTAGTAGCGGGTGTCGGGGAGTAAGCTGCCAAGAACGACTTCCGAGGGTGCGTCCTTCTTGAATTGCTG
>Ga0316217_10006519_pt1 | contig 11509 bp, 15 predicted proteins | sample 1anoAmetaG_FD_203633 | JGI IMG/M metagenome (GOLD analysis project Ga0316217, IMG submission 203633) | Freshwater microbial communities from Trout Bog Lake, Wisconsin, USA - 1anoA | ecosystem: Environmental > Aquatic > Freshwater > Lake > Hypolimnion/Profundal zone | place: USA: Wisconsin... | reverse complement strand
ACGGCGTTTGCTACCTGCCCTCAGGCCGGGCGGGCCTTGCCTGTCTCCCAGTGGAGGGCCTGCCCCTCTAGAAGAATCCGGGCAGATCACTCTGAGAAAGCCTGGGCCCTAATACCAAGCACGGAGACGTTCATGGAACTGTTGTTCAACACCACTGATGCTCTCAGGAAAGTTCGCAAGGCTTTCAACATGTTGCGCCAAGAGGGTGTCGCCGCCCACATGCGGTTCGCTTGCTGCTCCACTTGCGGGACTCCTGCGACCTTCATCCCCCGGCCCCTCGTTTACGTCCTGCGAGAAGATGAATTGGCATTCAAGGAGAATGGAATTCTTCCAATCAGGTTTGTGGATTCAGATGACGACCCTACTGGGACAAGGGCACTGGGAGATCAGGTCCGAATCATTCTGGTGATGAACGGGCTGGAGGTGGAGTGGAACGGCGATTCGAGCCGACCCATCATGGTGATGGCGTAAGGGCCTCCAGGTTATGGTGGTCAACGAGAATCACCTTCGTCCATGACGCACCGGGTGTGCCACGACTATCCAGGAATGGACCATCACTGCTGGGTCCTGGCCTCCCAGGTGGACTGGGGAAGTTGCTGGATGCCGTCACCGATGGAAAGAAGTCAAGGGCTGATAACTTTCAGGAGGACTACTAAATGAAAATCCTTATCAATGTGTGTGTTTTCGATGTGAACGACCACTCACCTGCCGACTACGCTGAGATCGAAGTGACCGCAGACTTGAAGGCTCTCATCTACCGGTTCAAGGCCATGCTGGCCTTCAGCCCGGAAGCCGACATGGTTAGCAAGTTTGACTTCTCCCCCACCCTGCACCTGCACAACTGCGATGAGCGGATGGACTACTGCAAGTTGGTGGTCAGGAAGGATCACCTCAACTGGGAGGGAACGCTGAAATATGCCGATCATCGGGTGGCGACTGGCGGGATCACCTTCGATGTGCTGGACAGCGAGGTGGATGTGGATCTCCGCGCCAAACCTGACGCAGACGAATAAAGAAACGCCCTCTGCTGATCCGACTCCGCTGGCTCCAGCCTCTGATGGCAGGGCACCGCCTGGGGCGTCCCAGAAACGTTACAGTCGGCCTGGAGATCTGGCTCCGCAAGTCCAAATAATATATGAGGTATTAGTTATGGACATCATCAGTCTCAATTCAATCACAGGCAGGACGCTCATTGGGAGGATCCTCCACCCTGGCGATTTCTACGGGTTCCAGAACCGCCTGATCTGGTGCAATCCTGCCACCAGGAGCATGGAGGACCCCGAGGGGTTGGAATTAGGTCAGGGCGGGGGTAGCAACAAACTGGGCATTGAGTTCTACGACTCCAGTGATGTAGCACTGAACCACCCCCTGGGGCGCTTCACCGGAGGGCGATACTATCTCAATACCATACTGGAGGGCGCTTCAGGCCTTAGCCTACAGGGAGGCCAGATCGAGTGGGATATTGATTTCGAGGAAATGGAGAAGGTCCGTACCTGGGCATCAAAACTCGGCACAGAACGGACTGAGAGTATTCCATAGAATCCACGCGCTGGCCTCCCCCGCACGGGTCTGCCGTTGCCATTGATAGGGTAAAAAATGCCTGGTCTTTAACTTTTGGGACTCCAATGATTTTTTCAAATAGACCCTGTTTGAGGGCGAGGTCATTTTTTTGAGCCAGAAAGTGCCCAGGAAAGTGCCCTGATTTTTCGTCCCTCAGGTCGGTCTGTTTTCATTGATGCCTGCAACGACCTTGGCGTCACTGCTGGGAGCGGTCCTACCGCAGGGCTGGGTCTGCCGCATAGGGCAGGGCTATACTCCCCAAATTTGATGAAGCCTCTCGACTGTATGGCTCCACTTAGGATCCGTTGGCCGACAAACGGTGTTCTGGTTTCCAAAGAACCCAAGCTCTTTTACTGCCTTATCAATTGGAACTGTGTGGATCCATTTCACTCTGACTAAATATTCGGCTAAATCTTCATTATCAATATTTTTTTCAAGATCTTTGGCAACAAGCTTTACTTCTGGGTCTATTATGCTAACTTCCCGGCCATCAGATAGTTTGACCATAAACGCATCAACCTTGACAACTGGCTCTTCAACAATGCCAACGCCAACATATCCTTTCCCCGGTGCATTGACCCACACCCGGTGGCCTTTCTGCAGGTATCCCAGGGTGTTGCTATACCAGTGCCCACCGCCACCAGAAACAAAGCCATAATTTCTAGCATCCTCCCAGGCACGATCATAAGCCTCGCCAAAGGAGACGTAGAACTCGCCATTCCATGGGCCACGCTCCTTAGGGGGGTTAGCTGTAGGATCTGGGGCGTCTTCAGGATCCTGGAACCAGACTCGACTCAGGTACCGTGCTTGGCCGTCTGTGAACACCTCAAAGAACACAACATTTATTGGGATACCTCTGTCTGATAAGTATTTCACAATTCGTTCAGTACTATTGTCGAGCCGTGCTGCCACAACAACGATTCGGTGTTCCTCATTCAGTTCTACTTCGGAAAGGGGGTGCCAAAATTCTTCAAGTAAGCTTCATCAAGACTCAACTTAATAAGATCCTTTCGCCAGGAATTAACATAAGCGTTCCAGATCTCAGCAATGCGTTCCGGTTCTAATGTTTCCACCCAAGCTGCATAGTCGAGAGCTTGGGCTACTACTTCTCTGGGAGTAAGATCTTTCTTAAGTTCAATAACAATGAGTGTTCCAGAAGAATCAACTCCCAATAAATCCACATATTTCCCAAAATCTGTATAGACCTGCCTTCCGATCAGCATCCAACGATCATTCAATATCCCCATGTCCTTGGCAATGTGATCCTCCAGCACGGCTTCCTTCTCTAACTTGTCCAAGGATAATCGGGTAAGACCTTGGTCAATTCGGTAGAGCGCGTGTTGGAAGGGCATGTTTTCTCCCAAATTCGGATTATCTAGACACCCATCATGGACTCGTCTGGCAATTTTTCAATCATGATTTCCCCACTCATCACCTTCCGCCATGGCAACCTTCTAGAGCGCTAACCACCCCCACCCCCTCCCAGGCTAGCCAACTTCGTGCCCGTGCCCAGGCTGGCGAGAAGAAGACCGCCCTGGCTAGGGAATTTGGGATCAGCAGGGAGACTCTGTATGCCTACCTCAGGGCCTCATAACCATGGGACATCGGTTGGACATAAAACCAACCGGCTTTAGTGGTCGGGCCTCAGTTCCCTAGAACGGGAAATAGGTCAGATTGGAGCTACTAAGACCTTCAGTATTGCAAAAGTCCATGATGTCGCTTTCCATTTTGCTGGTGTGAATTGTATTAGTAATAATACTCAGATTTGCTTGTCCATTAATCTCTGTTATATTAGGTAGAGTTAAGAAATAAAATAATTTGTGTTTTCCACTCGAATTCCCTGTATGGTCAATTGCCTCATAATATATAGCTATAGATAAATTGCCATCTTGTCTATTCGAATTAAATGGATTGAATGAATAAGTAATTTCAGAATTAACCCCAATGTGTGTTTGTCCTCCCTTGAGTCCAGTATCAGGTTGTTTAAGCAAATCATTTTGTTCGCCAAATACAAAAATAGCGTATTTTAATTCAGATAATGGTATATCTTTGGTGTTAGTCAATGTGATTTGAATGGTTCCAATGGTGGGCATTACTGTGACATCCCTGTGCCTATTACGAGTAATCATAACCTTGGATGCCTCTAACAGAGGTCTGGTTGCTCTTGAGAAGGTCAACCTTGTTTCTCTGGCCTCATCGGCTGATTTCACGGCCGCTTCTGCCGACAATTTGGTTGCATCTGCTGATTTCACTGTAGCATCTGCTGATTTCTCCGCAGCCTTGTATGATCTATGAGCAAGATAGGCTGAATAACAAGCAATTGCGGTCATGATTACATTAACCACATTATCCTTTATCAATCCCAACAAGCTCCATGGCTCATGTCTAGGTGACAGGACCACTACAACTGAATGAGCTAGGGATGAGGCAACTACGTTCAAATCATCTAAGAGCATTGGCTTCGCTCCAGAGGTGGATAAAAGAAACAATACCCCTTTGTAGGAATTTCTACAAGAGGGTTAACCCGGCCTATCATAGCAACAGATAGACAAGATTCTAACTGCTTGTCAAAGGGAATTCATTTTCAAGAAGCGTTTTAACCAGATCAGGAGTATTGTAACCATGCTTGATAAGTATTTCTGTGATGTCTTTCCCTGCTATAAAAATAATCGGGTGCTTATCTTCTCTTACCTCTTGATATGCCTGCCGCGCAATCAATGAAGTAGTGACAAGAACGCCAAATTGCCTGTGTCTGATCCGTGAAATTAAACGGGAAACTTCCTTCACCCCAACCGTGTTTGGAGAAGTCCCTTCAATCGAAGGCTGATAGCACTTTGCCTCCAATGAAAATTCTGCATAAACAGGGTCATCGTTAAGCCCTAGCTGATATCGACCAATTGCATCTCTTCCGCCATCGATAGTGCCCCTGGTTATTTCGTCAATCAGAACTCGCTGATCAAGCATCCTGTAGACCCGCGCCGCAAAGGCCTCAAAGGCAATCGGCGTGTTGCGGAAATACTCCCAGACAACTTTAAGAATCTCAACTTGCAAGGGGCCATTGGGAGATTGCTGAGAGGCTGACCTTATGTTTGTGGTAGGTTCAGCCTTTAGTTGTTGGTATTGGCCATGATGGAGCCATTGGCGCCAGACCGGGGGCGCATTTTTTGAATCTCGAAGCCCATTAGCAAGATCTTTGAGCCATCCACGGCTTACTACGGGGATGTCTAGCACTGTGAACACAGCGCGGTAATTTTGGAAGCGTTCTCCTTCGGTAGTCTTCCAAACTGCGATTAGGTCCTCCATTGCCGGGAGGCCTGGAAACCCCGGCGCGGCCATGCCAAGGAAACGTACCGACCTCGCGCCATGCACCGTAGGATGCTTTTGGAATAAGAAAAAAGGAGGGATTCCCTTCCTAGGGTTAGCTATATCGTGGAGCCTGGAGAATGTTTCCTTGAGTATCGTGTTACCAGTGCGAGATGTTGAATGTAGTTCATGCCCAGGTTTCTTGTTGTCGCCAAAATAGATAAACTCTCCACTCGTTGGATCCAAGGAGTCAGGCCAATCCTGATTTTCTCCGCTGGTTGTAAGGACAACCCAGTTTCGGTCAGGAACCCGACCCGCTGGCCTAAACCCACCTTGATTTCCAGACCCTGGCAAAAGCTTTGCGATAGGCTCCCCTGCCATTTGCCCATCAGTGCTTCCTTCATATACAGCATCCACAACGAGATCAGAAGCACCAAGAGAGTCAAATGGAATAACCTTCAACGCGTCCTCCTGGCTAACCTACATTATTCAATGCACATTTTGGTATCGCCATCTTCCTGGGACTCTAGATCCTAGCTTCCTCGCAGTCAAGGTATTTGGCCCTCAGGAAGCTCAGACAACAAGTTTGAACCAAGGGAGGGGTGGGTGCAGGCGATGGCCCCCCCTGGATCAAATCCACGCGTCCTGGGGCCATCCAGCAAGCCAGGCCCTCCATGGTGGGGCAATCTGAAGCTAACCCCAACCCAGGCCAGCCAACTTCGTGAATGTGCCCGTGCTGGCGAAAAGAAAACCGCCCTGGCCACCGAGTACCTCATCAGCCGGGAAACCCTTTACGCCTGCCTACGTGCTGGATCTGCCGCATAGGAGTGGGATGATACGGGGACTTAGAGTTTCAGGGTTGATAAGCCATAGGCCGTGAGGACATAAATGTAACCGTAGCCCCATAAGGGCTAAAACCAGGAATTCAATTGAGCTTCGATGATCCAAGGTTTACTCTTCGATATCTGTGACTTGGCATTCCTTGAGCCGAAGTACGCTACCTGCGGACTTTCTTAAGAAATCAATTATTGCGTTGGACCCTTGGCGTTTATATGCATTCAATACTGCTCCGTCAATAAGAATTGTCTGAAGAGCCGAACTCTGGGCTAAGCCTGTTGCGTATTGTCTTACAGTTGATGAGAATTTACCGGTTGTAACCATAGCAATTACATTGGCCTTCAGCAGTACAGCCATCCCAACTTCCTTAGCCAAGTCATGAACGCCTACTGATTTTGTATTTTTACATTGAAATAGCCACCGACTATAATGAAGATGAAGTCCATTTGCAATTAAATCAACTTCCGCACCTTGAGTTTTTTCACTTCTAAGTCGAAAAGCTTGAGGGTATAGTCCAATGTCTCTGATAAGCCTGAGCGATAATAGTTCTAAGGCGATACCTTTAATATAAGTGCTACTTGAGTTGAGATTATCGAAAATTTGTGATAATGGCGCTTTTAATTTATCCCTAAGATCAGTAGGTATTCCAAATGGCGCATTGACTGGAAGATCAAGCGCAATATCAATAAGCTTTTCCTTGGCAATAACTCTTCCAGAGTCTCCGCCGTGTCCTGGGGACTTTGGCGTCTCTTCGTCAATCCATCCTGCATCTGCAAGCGGTCTGATTACCTCAGCCCTCAAATGACCTTCAGGGAATACTTGGCGCCCCCAGCGATCTTCACTTAGGTTTTTAACGGTTCTTACCAGAACCGGGACACCTGGTGTTCCAAAGGATAGATCCTTAAGTTCTTTCAAGAAGGCTCTCTGGCCACGGGTTAACCCCTTCCATTCAGACAATACGCTGGTTGACGCTCCAATTAGAGCATGGAGCCTTTCTTCATCAATTTCCCAAGATTCATTAATTATCATAGTTGGTTCAAGCCAAAGACGAATTTTACTAGAATCACCAGCGTTTTCCGTTACCTCAAAACCTCTAGTCCTAAGTTCTTCTCTTATCGAATTAAGTGTAACCGATTCTCCCCTGTCTTGAAGCATCCGGATAGCATCTAGCAATTCAAGACCATAACAATTTTTTAATAGGTGAAACGCAAAAGTTTCATTCTTCTTTGTATGACTTGATTCGATTTGAATTGCATTGCCGATCTCTGTAAGGGTTCGAGTATTTAAATCGAACAGCCCACATTGACTCATGCCTATTAAAATATTACTAGCTCTTTGAATCCTTTGTTTGGGGTTTCCTATTGTATTAATAAACGCTTTTGCAAGTGCATCTAGGAGTTCATTATTATTACCTTCATTAGATTTAACAATATCAAGCAGGGATGCTAGCTTCATGCCGCCTACCCCTGGAGAAAATTCGTTCATATTTGGCAATTTTCTTGGTTCAATGGAAGAATCGACTTCAGATGTTTTTTCAATCATCACTTCCTCCATTCCACATCGGTTTGCCTCTTATTTATTGCTCTGGTTTAGTTGTTCAAAGATTGCTTCACCAATTCGTTGAGCAAGTAACGGAGGCACCGCGTTCCCAATTTGTCTCCATTGCTTCTCGACATTTCCGGCAAGAAAGTATTTGTCTGGGAATGTTTGTAATCTCTTGACCTCTGCAATCCTAAGGATTCTATTCCGCCAATGAAACGGACCCATATTGTTGGATCTACGCGCCTGAATTGTCCATGAAGGCATTGTTGGAGAAAGCTTTAGTAAAAATGACCAATATCGAGATCGCCATATAAACTTAGGGTCAGGGTGCCCTCGTTTTTCTGTAAAGAAGAGGTAGTTGTCTCCTGGAGGGACTAATTCTAAAAGATCATGGTGCTTACCCCCAGCATAATGGCCATTATCTTCCGCTAATTTATCAGTATCTAGGTCAGAAAGCACAGATCCTGCCGTTTGCCAGGGAATGAGAACCTTTGAAAACAAGGATCCATCCAATTGGGCAGGGTCTTGGTACTCAGGGGCGGGAAAGTTGAACTTCTTCCCTAACATGCCAACCATTAGGAAACGAATACGGATTTGTGGAACGCCATAATCTGCGGCATTTATGATCTGATGTTCCGTTGTATAGCCAAGCCTAGCTGCAGTCTCCTGAAGTAAACGGAATCCTGCTGGATGGATCTTGTAAGCAAATCCATGAACGTTTTCAAATAAAAATGCCTTAGGCCTAATTTCTTCTAATAGTCTAAGATATCCACGAAGGGTTTCATCCCCTACTGGATCTTCAATTCCGCGAAGCATTTCTGTCCTATAAAATCTGCTCTTAGAATACGGAGGACACGGGGGGCCGCCAGCTAATAAATCAATTCCCTCAATCGACTGTTTGCTTAATTTTTCAATCAATTCTGTTGTAACATCAGAAATATTACCAACATGGAATATCGCATCTATCCCAAAGTTATCGGGATGACAGTAGGTTTCCTTGCAAAGAGGTTCTATATCGGTGGCAAAAATAGTTTCAAAGCCTGCCTTCGCTAATCCGATGTCTAAACCACCACAGCCCGTGAATAGGCTAATACACCTCATGATCAATTAGCTCCCATTTCGCTGAGTTGCATCTAGAACCGCTTCAATCATAGCCTTGGCGAATAGTGATGGGACAGCATTTCCAATTTGACGTACCCTCTCGCGCCTACTCCCTGAAAACATATACCCCGGTGGAAAGGTTTGGATTGCCGCTAGCTCTTGTGATCTAAGCCGCCTGTTATCCCAGTGGAATGGTCCAACCCATGGACCTGGATTGGCATTGATAGTCCAGGATGGCGAGTCGGGATTCAGCTTCAGCAGGAAATTCCAGAACCTTGTCTCTGCTTCAAACAAGGGGTTTGGATGTCCAGCCCACTCGGTCAGGTGCTTATAATTCCATCCCGGTGGGATCTCCCGTAGGCATTCCGCCCAGCGGCCAACTACCACTTCCCCTTCCTCGAAAAAACCAGGCCCAGAGAAGGGCTCTAGGAATGGACCAACTGGCGGGGCAGGGGGGAGGTCTGAACCTGCAGGTTCCTTGGAAGACTTATGAGTGGGGGTAGGAACAACTGGTAGAGATTTCTTGCTTCCAAGGATGAAGACTCTTTCTCGTTTCTGAGGAACGCCATAGCTTGTTGCCTCAGCCCGAACTGGAGTGCACTGATAGCCGGAAGCCCTAAACGCTGCCAGGACTGCATCAAATGCTGGCTTGTTCCTTGGGTGGAGCAAGCTTGTGACATTCTCCATTACAAATCCGTCCGCCTTAGCTTCAGTAACCAGTCGCCAGAACTCTTCGAGTAGGTCGCGCCTGCCATCAGGCTTGGGAACTGTCACCGGCTCAGGACGCAAGGCGTCCAAGCCTTGGGCGCGAGCCCTGCGGAAGCGGGAATCGTGGCCTGGGTCTGTCCAATAGCTACCTTTGGAGAATGGCTGGCATGGAGGGCCACCAACAATGACCAAAGGTTCCTTTGCACCAACCTTAGCCATCCGCCTTAGGTCCTTCCCCGTAAGGGTGCGAACGTCCTCTTGAACCACCAGGTGATGCTTGCCAAGGTCATTGCGCCGGAGGGTATCACAGCAAATTGGATCAATCTCCACCGAGAGCCGGACATCTGCCCCTGCCAAACGGGATGCAACTGCGAAGCCACCGGCGCCTGCGAATAGATCGATGATTGAAATCATGAAATTCCCATGTTCAAAGCTGAAGTCTCCCGCTAATGGCTGACTGAACTTCCAGGATACCCCAAGCGTGTGGCGCCACGGGAGAAGGTTGGCAAGCGGGAACTGCGACAGGTCCGATGCCCCCGTCTCGATTCAAGCGGAAGTTGTGATGCATCTCGAAGGTATCGGGGAAGGTGGGAGCTTACGCAGAAGCATCCTTCCGTTGCCAGGAGAGAAGTCCCCCAGGCGTCTGAGATCCTGACCTTCAGAAATGTGCCACTGGAAGCCTTGCTTGAGAGGGTCCAAGAGTGCCATCAGCCTGCTTCAGCGCCTCCTACGATTCAAACTTTTTGTGTGAGCGTCCTGGGATGCTAGATACGTTCGGAGGCCCTGTTCATGGTGTAGGCGGGAACGCGTGATGCCCCTGAGAATCCGGGTAGAAGTTCGCTGGGCCTGCACACCGGATTCAGCAGTTGAGAATGGGGACGGAGAGCGGGGATGCCTTCCCCCATCGGCTGCACCTTTCCGCAGGTGGTGTGGAATTCGGGGAGGGTCCGCTAAGGGGTAGCCTGGATGCTGGGTTCCTTGAGGCGTTCAATCTTTGCCCCGGCTAAGGCGACACATTCTCTGAACTTCTGAGCGGCCACGTATTCACCTTGCTTCATGGCGAGTTCAGCCAGGACCGACATGCCCCTGCTGATCAGCTCAAGGTCTTCCACGGTGATGAAACAGGGAATAATGGAAATATCATATTTCATCTGGCTTCACTCACTAGAAAACATAAAATACGTTGACCTATCCGCAAACATAAATATTAATTGACAATTTTAATATTAGGGAATGGCAGGAAGTGAACATGCCCGTCCGCCATAGAGAGATCTCCTGTAAGGAGGACGGTCCCCGCCCCCACATACTCCGGGGCCTACTGCTTCGCCACTGTTCCGGGCTTCCGGCCTGCTACGTCTGCGGGGGCCAATCGAACACCCCTCAGCAGAAGCTGGGGGAAGGTATCCAGGTAGAAGTGCAGGGGGCCTGAAGAAAAATAAACACCCCGTTCTGGGGCTTCGGTATTTAGGCTATGAGACGCCAAACCCCACCCACCCCCGTACCCATGCCTCCCATTTCCAAGTTGGCCTATGGGATTGATGATGCCGCTGAATGTTTGTCGATCTCCCGCAGCTTGCTGTACGTGCTGGTCAAGGAAGGCAAGATCCCCATTGTGAAGGCAGGGGGCCGAACCTTGATCAGTCATCAATCCATCCTGGACTTCCTCAAGTAGTCAACAAATTCAACCGATTTCCCCGGCCCCCGATACCACACGGGGGCCTTCCTGTATAGACTGGGAGCATGGGTTTTTCTATCCCAGGGTATCCAGGCTCATCCCGGCACATGTTTTGGACAGGATATGGAGATTTGAGGTAAAACGGGGGTCACGGTGTTGCAAACAAAGGCACTTATAAACAGCGTGATCGCAGTGGACCGGAACTATGTGCCAATGATGGAAGTCGCCCGCCGGAAGGCGATCCGGGCGGTGGCCACCGGCCGGGCCATGGTGCTCAACCCCGCCAACCTGGACCGGCACCTGGATCTGCGCGGGGTGATTTCCCTGATCATCTTCCCGAACGCCAAGGCCTGTCCCGAAAGCAAGCTGCTCATGGGCCGGCTGGACCGGCGGGTCATGAAGCGGGATCACTACATCTGCCAGTACGAAGGCTGCCACAACCGGGCCGATACCATCGACCACATCATCCCGGTCTGCCAGGGCGGGCGGACCACCTGGCAGAACCTGGTGGCCTGCTGCCTGGTGTGCAACCAGACCAAGGGCGGGCGCACCCCCGAGCAGGCCGGCATGCTGCTGAAGCGGGTGCCCATGGGACCCCGGGCGCACCTGTTCAAGCGGCTGGAGGAGATCCTGAAGGACGGTTCCGCCGCCTAGCTCTGCCTATTACCCGCAACATACTCCGGGCAGGCTGATGGCGCCTTTCGGGCGGATCGGGCCTTGGCGGGAACAAAGCAGTTTGAGATTTCCAGTCGGAGCGCATCCAGCCTCCAGGCGTTGACCGTG
>Ga0316217_10006517_pt1 | contig 11513 bp, 7 predicted proteins | sample 1anoAmetaG_FD_203633 | JGI IMG/M metagenome (GOLD analysis project Ga0316217, IMG submission 203633) | Freshwater microbial communities from Trout Bog Lake, Wisconsin, USA - 1anoA | ecosystem: Environmental > Aquatic > Freshwater > Lake > Hypolimnion/Profundal zone | place: USA: Wisconsin... | reverse complement strand
TATCTTTTTCTCAGCCATTAAATCGCGGTTTAAATAAAGCTGCATGTTTTCATGGCTCACTATCCAGCTGCCCTCGCCAAATTTTAGCTGCAACAAATTATTAAGCTGCGTGCTTACCGAATCAATGTTGAAGCTGCCTGCGGGTATTCCGTTTTCAGCCATTAAATCAACGGTGTGTGCCGCACCGTGGTCGGCGGTTAAGAACACCAGGTAATTGCCTTTCCCAACTGTTTTATCGAGGTAAGCAAAAAAATCTCCTAACTCCCGGTCTAATCGCAAATAGCAGTCTTCTACCTCCACGCTATTCGGGCCAAACTGGTGCCCCACTAAATCTGTCGACGACAAGCTGATAGCCAAAAAATCAGTCTGTGTTCCCTTGCCTAATTGTTCTCCCTCCACAGCAGCTTTGGCAAAATCCAGCGTAATTGAATTTCCGAAAGGCGTATATGAAATTACATCCGGGTGGCCTCTTGAAATTTTGCCCAGGTGATGGGGAAATACCGGCTTATCTTCTCCTTCGTAACTGCGCTCAAAACGCTCGTTATCGGCAGTGCTTTCGGTATATCGCCCAATTGGTAACAAAGTGTTCCAGTCCTGGTCTAAATATTTACGCGTTAAATTTTTGTGGTTAAAATCGTTTACCCAGGGCGGTACCTGTTTCATATAATAGGTGGTAGTTATAAAATTACCGGTGCTGCCATCCACAAAATAGGCGCCATTGGGGTGATGGCCACCCGGTAAAACCGCACTGCGGTCTTTCAATGCAACCGACACCACTTTGCTTTGAAAATTAGATGCCAGCCTCAACTCATCGGTAACGGTGGTTGAAAGCAGGTTGCGCGGCGATATGTGGCCTTCCATAGTACCCAGGCCCACCATGCTAACGGTGGGGTCCTCAATGCAATTCACCGTTTTTTTAAGGTCGCGGTCGTACCAGGCATTGCCGGCAATACCATGAATAGCAGGAACAGAGCCTGTATACACGCATGCATGACCGGGACCGGTGTACGAAGGAAAATAATTGATGTGCGTGTTCAGGCAGTTATATCCTTCGCGCATTAACCGTTTAAAACCGGTTTGCGAATATTTTGAAGCATAACGATATAAATAATCCCAGCGCATTTGGTCAACCACAATGCCAACTACCAGTTTAGGCTTTTTGGAGGGTGTTTGAGTGGTACATGCGGTTATGAAAAGCGAAAGAATGACAATAGGAAACAGTTGTTTGTATCTCATATCTTTTAATTGTTCGTTTACCGGCAACACACACGGCGTATAACACCCGACCGTTAGAAAAAGTATTTCGCTGATTTTTTCTCCGTGCCTCCGTGCGAAATGCATCTGTAACCAGTCGCTCTCTCTAACTCGTTAAATGCTTCTTCTTATTAAAATACATTTGGCTGAAAACGGTAAAAATGATACCGGTGGTGCATACCAGGTAAATCATCAGGCTAAAGAAACGAATCCATGAAATGTTGTGCTGCCCGAATTCTTTGTAAAACAATACGCCTATACTACCCAGGTATCCAAACGAATCGGCTATGTACATCAAAAAACCAACGTTGGCAGGCCGTTTAAAAGAGGCTATCATACGTTCAAACATCATGCAGTTAAAAGGCACGTAACCCATGTATAAGCCAAGGCCGTTAAAAATCATCCAGGGCACGGCACTTATAACCTGGGTGCTGTATAAAAAGGTGCTTAAAATGGCGATACCGAAACCGGTTACCACCATAACGTGGTTAATTACCAGCGCTTTAAAATTGTCCTTCACCAATATTAAAAAGCTCATCATTGCCAGTACAATTATAGAGGTGGGAATCTCGGTAGTGGTAAATATTTCGGGCGACTTTCCAAAGCCGGCTTCTTTCCAGATATCAGCAGCAAAACTATCGCGGAAATCGCGGATAACGGAAAGGCCTATGTAGGTAATAACCAGTAAAACAATGCCGGGTAAAAAGCTCCTCACAAAATCCCTGCGTTGTTCGGCCGTCATGGGTAAACGTTCGGTGCGCAATGCAATATCTTCAGCCGTAGGCGGCGGAATTTGTTCCAGCAAAAACACAAACAATATAATGGGCAGAATAAATATTAAACCGGTAAAAAAAGGCATCCAGAATTCGCTTACATGGACGTCTACCACCAGCCATTTACCAACGCTCTTAACCAGTCCCGACGAAAAAATAAAACTTACGGTAAGCACTGCGCCCATAAACTCGGTTGCCTTTCTTCCCTCCAGGTAGCTAAACACCAGGCCCCATATTAAGCCCAGGGGTAACCCGTTTAGAAACAGGAATACGATATTGTAAGGTTGTGGCACAAGACCGAAACACAAAAGCGAAAGCCATGCAAAAACAATAAGGCCGATAATGGAAACGGCCCGCCGCTGTGCTTTCATTTCGGCAATAAGTTTTATGCCTAAAAACTTACTAAGGGTATAACCAATTAACTGGGCCACCACCAGTAATATTTTATAGTTGATGCCAAACGCAGTAATGCCTTCAAACGTAGCCGAGGTAAAGGGCTTGCGGAACGCATACATGCAACTATAGGTTAAAAAAGCTACAATAGCGGCAAACACAGGCACTACAGCCGCGGGCGCATTGGCCAGCCTTTTTTGAAATGCGGGAACAGTAAGATTCATGAATTAGTTTTCGGAGGTTACAATGTCAACTACTTCCAGCAAGTCATTAACCAGGTGCGTATGTTTTTCGGGCTCAAGCGCTTCGCGGGTATAGGCGCCGGTGGTTATGCCAATAACATACCTGCAGTTGGCCGAGTTGCCCTCCATCAGGTCTGAAACAGTGTCGCCCACTTTGGCAACCTCATCAGCGGTTTTAATATTCAAATCCTTCATTGCTTTGTAAATCATATCAGGAAACGGGCGGCCATTGTTTACCTCGTCGCTGGTTACCGTGTAGTCTACCAGGTTATTTTCCTTCCATTTTAAACGCTCGAAAATGGTGTCAGCAATATCGCGGCTAAAGCCGGTATCAATTCCCACTTTAATTCCTTTTTCTCTCAATCGCTTAAAAGTCTCCTCGGCGTTTTTTTTCGATTTTACCGATGGGTCGGTTTTATAAAACGAAATCATTTCGTTCACAAAAGTGTTGTGAATTTTGGCGGTCAGTTCGCCGGTGTTTTCTTTCGTTTTGAACTTTTGCTCCAGCAAAGTACGGATAGCCACAGGCTTTGGGTAACCCATTACGCTATTGGCGTCTTCCCGGTCAATTTTGTAATTATTTAATTCGAAGCCTTTTATCAGGGCCTCATGCACATTGTCCTTGTCTTCAACCGTGGTGCCCGCCATGTCAAATACTACCAGTTTTATAGCCATTTTTTATGTTTTTGAATCCCTGCAAATCAATACACTTTTTGCCAGAACGATGTTAAGAATATATTAAGAAGCGCCTAATTACAATTTTAAGGTTCAAAATGCCTTTAAACACAAGGTACGACAAGTTCAACTGTTTTTCTATTTGCCTTTCGAAGCGGGAGTAGTTGGGGTATGCCTTTCCAGCTCACTGGCGCTTATATCCCGGGTCCATATTAGCTTACCACCTATTCCGTAAAGCGCTAAGCGGCAAACACGGTTACCTGCGGGGCCTGAGAGGTAAATTTTGCCAAAGTTTCTTTTATAAAGTTTGGTGCCGGGCACATTGTAACTATTGCGATAGCCTTTCATGTACCGGTAATTAATTACAGGGCTGGTAAGCGGCGATGAAGTAAAATCGTATAGCGGATAACCCTTCCAGTCTATTTTGCTTAGCTCGGCATAATGGCGGTCGCCCGATAATATTACAACTCCTTTAATGTTATTACTGGCTATATAATCAAACAGGTTATTCCGCTCTCTCGGGTACTTGGCATACGACTCACCCCAATAAGAATCATCAAGCACCTGCGAGCCCACCACAATAAATTTGAAAGTGGCAGTACTATTCAGCAGTTTTTCTTTCAGCCAGGCCAGTTGTTCTTTTCCTAAAAAATCGCCGGTAGTGTCGCCTTCGGGGTCGCGGTACCAGCGGTCGTCGGTCATAAAAAACTCGGTATCGTAATATTTAAAAGTAAAGTAATTACCCTGAAAAGTTTGTTTTTCGGGATATGGGTTGGGCCAAAAGCCTTTAAAAATGACAATGGAAGAATCTTTTACCGGAAATTTTTTATCCGAATCATTCCAGCCATAATCGTGGTCATCCCAGGTAGCATACTGGGGTATAGCCGCCAAAAAATCGTGAAGTTCTATAAACCCCATACGCACGCTCAGGTTGCGCGTAAACATACGCTCGTAGGTGGTCCATTGCTTGCCCAGGTAGTAAACATTATCACCCAGCCAAACCATAAAACTGCTCTTTTGCCTGCGCATTACATTAAAAATATTCGATGCAGCGCCGGGAAACATAAATCGCGAAAAATCGGTATTCATAAAAGCACATGAGCCAAACAGAAAATCAAAATCTTTTACGGCACTATCGCTCTGCGTTTTGAAAACGCATTTGGGGTGAATAAAGATTGGCGCGCTGAAAACAGTTTTGTAAACATGGTCGGGCTTAAGGCCTTTAAAATCCATGGTCATGGCCACAATGCCTTTGCGGTTGTTTATTTTATGAAACCCGGCTGGGTAATAAACCGATTTATCGGTTGTATCCATCAGGGTCATCATATTTTGGCCGCTGCCTTTATAGGCTATCCAGATATTAGCCGTGGTAGTGGTTACTGAGCCCAAAACCGGTCCGTTTATTAGCCGGGGTTTCTCGGGATTGGCACCAAACAGGGTGAACTGGGCGCCGGCAGATAAGGTGTAAACAACGAACAGGTTAACCAGGAGAAAATGCTTCATGTGCTTTAGAGGGATATAAATTTTAGGCGTCGCGAATTTAGGAAATACAGGGTGCTATTATAGAATAAAGGCGGTTTTAAGGGAATTTAGCAAATATGTATCGTGGAGAAGCTTTAGGATAAAACGCAATATTATTGCCGGGTTATATGGATAAATAAATGCAATGAATTTACCTGTATATTGTAATGTTTAACAATTTCTGCCTGTGTCAATAGTAATTTCAATGTACATTCGCGTGGCACTAATCACCGTATGAAAGTCATTTGCTGCAGCTTACTGTTGATTTTTAGCTTCTCACTCACAGAGAAGATTTTTGCGCAGAATAGTGAACTGTTGGGATATACCATCTGCCAACTTTATCCTGTTCAGAATGAGCTGCTGCACGGAAGAATTACCAACTTACTGGGTCAGCGATGTACGCTGGACGATGTTCGGAAAAACCCTATGCAGTTGTATATTTTAATTGCACCTGATACAGCCATTTTACCTGGTACAAGTGTAATTTCGATGGATACCACTAAGCATCCTGAAGTTATTGATACCGTAATACCCATGGGAGGTCCTTTTGACACTACCCGGCAGGTAGCGCCAAACGGCCGCAATCATCCGCACCTGTGCGACTTACCTCAGGCAGAGACAGATACGCTACTCAATCTCATTTTTGCGCATCCCTGTCCACCCTTTAGCGTTTCCGATTCTTCCATGATTGACTCAGTAGTATATCATTACCAGCATGGGGGAGAAATTTTATATGAACCCGAAGTGATGGGCAATATGCCTCAGTTGGTTAATAAAAATGTGCTCAGCGACCTGGTGTCCGGCTTTTCTCAAATGCAACAACCCGCCACGCAGCTCGACTCTATGATGGTGGTGGTTAACTACATTTATGTGCTCTACATTTACGACGCACGCAATGCGGTAACCTCTACCAACATCGATTCCTTAGCCGGCTTAATGGCTGAAGGAATACTACGGGGGCAGTGCGGTGACCTTACGCACTTTACCAACCTGGTTATTACCGAATTATTTCCATGGTGGGGCTGTGGTGTGGAGTTAAATTCAAATTCCGATTCAACTGGTACCGAAAGCTGCAACGTGGCGCACGTGTTCCTGGGTTTGGCCAATACGCAAGGTGTTATTACCGCCGTACTTGACCCTACCGTAAATGCCATTTGGGTTGATTCATTAAATGGTAACCCGCTTCCCTTAGCCATGGCTGATACTTTGTTGCTTGATTCGGGCAGAGCCTGGCGGGTGACAAAGCGCTATGTAAATACTTACGGACAATATCATTCAGAAACCGGCCCTATGTCACAGCCCTGTGTTTTTGGAGTCGAATTTACCGAAGAACAAGCCCTGCAATTAAAGGCTTATTGGTTAGCCCAGGAAAGTCAGGACTCCATTTGGATAATAAAGGGTCCATGGCCTAATTTCGATAGTCAGCCTAAATATGCTTACTTCTGGAATGAACTGGGTTTTCCAAGCAACAAGTGGGCAAATAATTTGTTAATCATCCGTTCGGCTGTTTGCAGTAACCCGGTTGTTGGCGCACTGGTGCAGCAACGTTATGGCTTTACGGTGAATTAAGACCTTATCCAGAGGATTTTGCATTTTGAAACTTCGTCAAACCTTAGCACTTTCACGTTTTAGCAACAATACATACATCATCCATGCGAGCACTTGGAATACTCGATAAAATGGCCACTTCATATATCAACCCGGTTCAGTATTTTTTGACCCTGGGAAATGATAAAGTTGCCGTAAATGAACTAGTAGGTAAGCCTGTTCAATTGCGCTTTACGGGCAGAATATTCTGCACCATTTGCAGTAAAAAAATTAAGAAAAGCTTTGGCGAAGGCATGTGTTATAACTGCTTTGCCACTTCGCCTGAAAATGCGGAGTGCATTGTGCGGCCCGAGTTATGCCAGGCCCACCTGGGTTTGGGGCGCGACCCGGAGTGGGAGAAGAAAGCGCATTTTCGCCCGCATTACGTTTACCTGGCCGAAACCAACGATATTAAAGTAGGCGTAACCCGCGAAGACCAGATACCTACCCGGTGGATTGACCAGGGAGCACACAAAGGAATTATTATTGCTGAAACACCTTACCGCCAACTGGCCGGTTTTATTGAAGTGGCTTTAAAAGACCACGTAAGCGATAAAACGAACTGGCAGCGCATGCTGAAAAACGAAAAGGTAGGCGAAATTGATTTGCTGAGCGAAAAGCAAAGAGTAATAGGGTTGTTGCCCGAAGAGTTTCAACAATATAAATCAGCGAATGATGAGATAGTAGAACTTATATATCCGGTGAATGAATATCCGGAAAAAGTAACCAGTATTTCGCTGGATAAAACGGCTAATATTGAGTTACCACTGCTGGGCATCCGCGGTCAGTATTTTATGTTTGAAGGCGGTGCGGTGATTAATATTCGCAAGCACAGCGGGTACGAGGTGGAGTTGATTGCGTAATAGTTTCAGGTTAAACAGCCAGGTGAAGCCAACTTGAAATTTGAAACCTGAAATTTGGAACTAAATACTAAGCTATGCAAAAAAAAATAATTCTGCTGGGCAGCGGTGAACTGGGAAAGGAATTTGTTATTGCCATTAAAAGGCTGGGGCATTATGTGGTTGCCGTTGATAGCTACAACGACGCCCCCGCCCAGCAGGTGGCTGACGAGCGCGAGGTGATTAATATGCTGGATGGTGCCGCGCTTGATGCCATTGTTTCCAAACACCACCCCGATATTATTGTGCCCGAAATTGAAGCTATCCGTACCGAAAGATTTTATGATTATGAAAAACAAGGTTTACAAGTAGTGCCTTCAGCCCGCGCCGCCAACTTTACCATGAACCGAAAAGAAATCCGCGACCTGGCTGCTAAAGAACTGGGATTGAAAACTGCCAACTACCGGTACGCCACTTCGCTGGAGGAGCTAAAAGCCGCCGTTGCACAAGTGGGCATTCCATGCGTAGTAAAACCGCTGATGAGTTCATCGGGTAAAGGGCAGAGCACTATTAAAAGTGAGGCTGATATTGCCAAAGCCTGGGATTATTCCCAAAGCGGCAAACGCGGCGATATTGCTGAAGTAATTGTTGAAGCCTTTGTAAAATTCCATACAGAAATAACATTGCTCACTGTTACGCAAAAAAACGGGCCTACACTTTTTTGTCCACCCATTGGCCACCGGCAGGAGCGTGGCGACTACCAGGAAAGCTGGCAGCCCTGCGTTATGAGCGAGGCTCATTTGGAAGAAGCCAAACAGATTGCGGGCAAAGTTACACGCTCGTTAACCGGTGCCGGTATTTGGGGCGTTGAATTCTTTTTAGCTGATGATGGGGTTTATTTTAGCGAGCTTTCTCCGCGTCCGCACGATACCGGTATGGTAACTTTGGCGGGTACCCAAAACCTTTCAGAGTTTGAATTGCACGCCCGTGCCGTTTTAGGTTTGCCTATACCCGAAATTGAATTGTTAAAAGCCGGTGCCAGCGCCGTTATACTGGCTGATAAGGAGGGCAAAAATCCGAGCTATACCGGTGTCGAAGATGCAATATCAGAGAAGCATACCGATATACGCATTTTTGGTAAACCCACCACCCGTCCTTATCGCAGAATGGGGGTAACACTGGCTTACGGCCCGGTAGGTAGCAACGTAAATGGGATTAAAGAAAAGGCTATAGCCAATGCCAAAAAAGTTAAAGTGGTAGTCTGATTTCTCACTTTTAAAATTCTTGGTTCTTGTTTCTATTTTTCTAATTTCATGGTAACAAAATCATCCTTTGAAACACCTTGCGCTGTCATTCTTATTCATTTTCTCATTGGCCCTCAATGCGCAAAAGCATCTTTATGATGTTGAACTTTTTGGAAAGAAAATAGGCAGCACCACCGTTGAACGCATCGACAAAGGCAACGGCGAAATCGAAATACGGTTGAGCAGCAATTCCGAAGTGAATATTCTTTTCACAAAAAAAACTACGTCTATGTATATGGATGTGGTTTATAAAAACGGGCAGCTTATTTCAAGCTATGTAAAAAATGTGAAAGATGATGTTACCGAAATAGCGACCGTTTTGTGGGACGGCGCAAAATACATGATTAAACGGGGCGAAGAAACTTTGCAGATGAAAGACCCGGTGAAGTTTTCGAGCCTGCTGCTTTATTTTACCGAACCCAAAGACCACCTGGTAATATTTTCAGAGCGCCTGGGTCGCTTTTGTAATTTTAAAGTGCTAAGCCCCGGCGTTTACGACTGCAAGCTCGAAAACGGCGGTGAAAATACCTACCGGTATAAAGACGGCGTTATGTACGAGCTTGAAATGAGCAAAGGTGCCAGTGTTTTTATGCGGTTGGTGAAATGAAATCTCTGACTCATTTCTTCCATCATGGGTTTTAAATGTACTCCCTACCACCCCTTCCTCGGCTTCGGCCCCATTTCAAAAACCAGTTGCCCGCCGTTTTCAATATCGGCATGGTGTATAAACGGGGTATCTAATTGCTTACCATTTAAAGTTACCGACTGGATATAAAAATTAAGTGGCGAAACATGATGGGCTATAATTTCAAATTTCTTCTCCTTGTGCTCAGGGTCGATGTAAATAGTCATTTTCGGAAACTTGGGAGTGCCGATAGCATACTCATCACTACCGGGTTTAACCGGGTAAAACCCTAAGCAACTAAAAATATACCAGCTCGACATTTGTCCGCAGTCATCATCGCCGTCCATGCCATCGGGGTCGTTACGGTATTTAATGGCGCGGTAGTAATTAACCAGCCATTGTGTGCGCCAGGCCATACCGGCGTAATCAAACAAGTAGGTGTAGTGATGCCCCGGTTCGTTGCCATGTATGTATTGCGCACCGCGGAAATTCTGGTTCAGCCTTTTTACGTACAGGTCTTTTCCCATTAAATTAAGCAGCCCCGGCTGGTCGTGTTGCACGGCAAACAGGTAGGTCCACTTGCTGCCTTCAGTAAAACCATCACCTGGATTGGGTCCCCAGTTGCCATCAGCCAAACGCGGCGCCATAAAACCGGTGGCCTTGTTGTAAACGTTGTGGTAATTCTGGCTGCACTTCATCAGCATATTATAATCGTCCATGTGTCCGGCAGCTTTGGCTACCTGTGCCACACAGTAATCATCAAAAGCCCCTTCCAAGGTATTAGCTACCGATTCATTGGTTTTATCAACCGGTACATAACCCAGCTTTTTATACCAGCTTAAACCCGAGCGTGCTTCGTAACCGCTCCAGGGTGCGCGGTCGGCCCAGCGCTTCAGGCTATCACCATTGGGTGGCACCATGGCATCTTTCATGCAGGCGGCGTATGCTTTTTGCAGGTCAATCCCTTTAATTCCTTTTACAATGGCATCGGCCACTACGGCATCGGCATGGGTGGCGATCATAATACCGGTGTAGGTGGGGTTGGGCCATTTGGGCATGTATCCACCTTCTTCGTACATCTGTATCAGCGAGTTAACCATTCCGGGTACGCGCTCAGGCACGGTTAAAATCAGCAAGGGGTGCTCGGCCCGGTAGGTATCCCACAAAGAGTAATCGTTATAGCTTATTCCATTGTGTATTTTATCATCAAAGGCGCTGTAATAGCGGCCGTACTCCGAAAATATTCTTGGAAACAAAAGCGCGTGGTAAAAGGCCGTGTAAAAAATATAGCGGGCGTTCTGGTTGCCGCCTTCAATCTGTAGCCGGCTAAAATATTCCTGCCATTTTTGGTGCGATTGTTCTGCTATATCCTCAAACTTTGCTCCGGTAATTTCTTTTTGCATGTTTTCGCGGGCCTGCTCAATGCTTATAAACGAGGTGCCCACGCGGACCTCAACCGTCCGGGTATTTTTGGCAAACGTAACCCAGGCCCCGCAAAAATTAGCTGTTTGCGAAAGGCTATCGTGTTTCACCACTTCGTTTTCCCACGTCCCCCAACTGCTAAAACCTTCGGAAAACTGAATCACAAAATAGCCTTTGAAATTAGGCAGGGCCGGTCCCAGGCTGGCTGATTGCCGGTCGCTGTTCCAGCCAATAATTTCGTGCTTTGCGGTATCAATTTTTACCCATCCTTTAAACTCTTTCGACTGGCTGGCTTCTACCAAAACATCAGGGCTTTGCTGCTTTCCAAAACTGAATTTTAAAATACCGCAACGTTCGGTTGAGGTCATCTCAACCTGTATATTATGCGTGTTTGGCTCGGTCATACGCACCTTATAATAATAGGGTTTCGACACTTCGCTGCCATGACAGTACAGCGCTTTTTGTTTCAGCGTTTTTGAGGTAACGGCACCGGTGGCCGGTTTAAGGGTTACATAACCGTAATCGCCCATCCACATAGCAGGCTTATGGGATGCCCTGAAACCTACAATACTGAGGTCGTAATAGTTGTAGCTGCAGGTTGAAATTTTACTTACCCGGGTGCAGGCCGTCCAGTGCGTCATACCAAAAGGTGGAGTTACAAATGGCGTGGTGCGTCCGTAAAACCAAATGCCTTTGGTGCCTATCAGCGGATTAGCATAAGTAGTAAGGTCCTTATTGCTTTGCGCCGTTGCTTGTAAAGCGTTTAAACAAATAAAAAGGAGTGAAAATAACCTGTGGTAAAATTTCATATCAGGGGTTTGTAGCCGAATGATAGTGAGTTTTGAGTTACCACGCAAAAAAGGAGAAACTTCGCTGCT
>Ga0316217_10006516_pt1 | contig 11515 bp, 20 predicted proteins | sample 1anoAmetaG_FD_203633 | JGI IMG/M metagenome (GOLD analysis project Ga0316217, IMG submission 203633) | Freshwater microbial communities from Trout Bog Lake, Wisconsin, USA - 1anoA | ecosystem: Environmental > Aquatic > Freshwater > Lake > Hypolimnion/Profundal zone | place: USA: Wisconsin... | reverse complement strand
GGCAAGGAAGTCTACGTGGACATCGTGGAAGTCAAGCAGCCCGAGCTGGACGCCCAATTGGTCGCGGAAAACATCGCGCTGCAACTGGAGCGCCGGGTGTCCTTCCGTCGGGCGATGAAGAAGGCGCTGCAGACGGCGAAGGATTTCGGGGCCGAAGGCATCAAAGTGCGCGCGGCCGGCCGCTTGGGCGGCGCGGAACTGGCGCGGGTGGAAATGTATCACTGGGGCCGGGTGCCGCTGCACACGCTGCGGGCCAACATTGATTATGGTTTCGCGGAAGCGAACACGGTCTATGGCAAGCTCGGCATCAAGTGCTGGGTGTGCAAGGGTGAAAACAAGCCGCAGAAGAAGGAAGTCAAGGCGGAAGCGCCCGCGGGCAACTGATTTTTTAGAGAAAGAGACGTGATATGGCATTGCAGCCGGAAAAAGTAAAATACCGCAAAATGCATCGTGGCAGCCGCACCGGGCTGGCGATGAGCGGCAACACCGTGGCGTTTGGCGAATACGGTCTGATGGCGCTGGAGCGCTGCTGGATGGACGGCAAACAGCTCGAGGCCTGCCGCGTGGCCATCACGCGCAACATGAAGCGCAAAGGCAAGATGTGGATCCGGGTGTTTCCACAGAAGTCCTACACCAAGAAGCCGCTGGAAACGCGCATGGGCAAGGGCAAGGCGCCCCTGGAAGGCTGGGTGGCCGTGATCCGGCCGGCCAACATCCTGTTTGAAGTGGACGGCATCACCGAGGCCGAAGCGCGTGAGTCCATGCGCCTGGCCGCGACCAAGCTGCCGATCAAAACCAAATTTATTTCGCGCCACCACAGCACCCGCTGATTTTTATGAAGTTTTCCGATCCCAAGATCAAAGACGCCACGCTGGTGGAACTGGCGGCCCTGAGCCGCGACCTCCGGCACGAGATGTTCCAACTGCGCCTGCAACAGGCCAGCGCGCAACTGGAAAAGCCCGCGCGCCTGCGCACGTTGCGCAAGGACATCGCGCGCGTCGAAACCCGCATGTCCACCCTGCGCAACCAGGCGGTCAAACCCGTCGCGAAATAATTTTGTATGGCTGAAGCAACCAATCCCGTGACGCCCGCAGTGGCCCAGACTGGCAAGCGCAAGCAGCGCGTCGGCGAAGTCGTCGCCAACAAGATGACCAAAACCATCGTGGTGCGCGTGGAACGCCGTTTCCCGCACGCCCAGTTCAAAAAGATCGTCACCTCGTACAAAAAGTTTTACGTCCACGACGAAAAGGCCGAGGCCAAGGTCGGGGACATGGTGCGCATCGAGGAATCGCGCCCGCTGTCCAAGCTCAAGCGCTGGACGCTCGTCGAAGTGGTCGAGCGCGGCGTGCAGGAGTCCGCCGTGGCCGCCTGACCGGTTCAACGCCTTAACCATCAAGATTTATGCTGCAAGTTCGATCCAGTTTGGATGTGGCCGATAACACCGGGGCCAAGATTGCCTGGAACATCGGTGTCACCGGCCGCAACCAGGCCTACGCCGGCATCGGCGACGTCATCAAGGTCCATATCAAGGTCGCCGCCCCGGATGGCACGGTCAAAAAGGGCGAAGTGCATGACGCCGTCATCGTGCGCACCCGGCAGATCATCAAGCGCTCCGACGGATCGGTGCTGCGGTTCGATCGCAACGCCTGCGTCATCATTGACAAGGAGCTGAACCCCAAGGGCACGCGCATCTTCGGCCCGGTGGCGCGCGAGTTGCGCGAGAAGAAGTTCATGAAGATCATTTCCCTGGCGCCCGAAGTCATTTGAAGGTTATGTCAAAATTGCACGTTAAAAAGGGCGACCAGGTCACTGTGATCGCCGGCAAGGAAAAAGGCAAGAGCGGCAAGATCATTGCCGTCCTGACCGACAAACAGCGCGTGATTGTGGAAGGCCTCCACATGATCAAGAAGCACACGCGCAAGAGCCAGCAGAACCCCAACGGCGCCATCGTCGAGCGCGAAGGTTCGGTCCACATCTCGAATGTGAAGAAGGCCGAGGCGGCCGCCGCGTAACTGAATTTTTCACGGCCCCATCCGTGGGATTAAAAAATGAAAGCCAGACTTTACAAAAAATACGTTGACGAAGTGGTGCCGGCGCTGAAGGCCAAGCACAACTTCAAGAATGTCCACCAGATCCCGAAGTTCGTGAAAATCGTGGTGAACATGGGCGTGAGCGCATCGCTCGAAAAGGGCGCGGTGGAAGATGCCGCCAAGGACCTGATGATGCTGACGGGGCGCAAGCCGGTGATCAGCATGTCGCGCAAGGCCATCGCGAATTTCAAGCTGCGCGAAAACCAGCCCATCGGCTGCCACGTGACGCTGCGCCGGGACGCGATGTTCGAGTTTTTCGACCGGCTGGTGGCGGCCGCGCTGCCGCGGATTCGCGACTTCCGCGGCCTGTCGCCGCGCAAGTTTGACGGCCGGGGGAATTACACCTTCGGCGTGGGCGACCAGACGATTTTCCCGGAAATCGAATTGGACAAGATCAAGCGCCAGCAGGGCATGGACATTACGATCGTGACGACGGCGCCCAATGACGACCTGGCGCGCGATCTGTTGAAACTGATGGGTTTTCCGTTTGCCGAGAAATGATTTAAAAAGAGTATGGCCAAGAAATCATGGATAGAGCGCAACAAGCGCAAAGCCGAGACGGTGAAGAAATTCGCCGCCCTCCGGGCGGAATTGAAGGCGAAGCGGGACTACGTCGGCTTGGCGAAGCTGCCGCGGGACGCCAGCCCAACGCGGGTAGTGAACCGCTGCGCCATGAGCGGCCGCCGGCGCGGGTACTGGCGCAAGTTCGGGGTGTCGCGCCTCACCTTCCGCGAAGCGGCCCTCAACGGGCTGATTCCCGGCGTGACCAAGGCCAGTTGGTAAACTGTTTTGTCCAAGTCGGCGGGCGTCGCATTGAGGCCGCGGACGAGGACGAGAACCAAAGCAATTTAATATGAGCGATCCGATTTCAGACATGTTGACGCGCATCCGCAACGCGGGCGCGGCGCATCTGCCGACCGTGGAAATGCCGCATTCCCAGATCAAGGAAAGCGTGGCGAAGATCCTGCAATCCGAAGGCTATGTCAGCGACGTGGCCGTGGAAGGCGAGACGAAGAAGAAGATCAAAATCCGCCTGAAGTTCAACGGCAAGAAGAGCGTCATCGAGGGCCTCAAGCGCGTCAGCAGTCCCGGCCTGCGCCGGTACGTCGGCGCCACCGAGATTCCGCGGGTGCGCGGCGGCTTGGGCGTGGCGATTGTCTCCACGTCCGAGGGCTTGCTCACCGACACCCAGGCCCGCAAGAAAAACCTGGGCGGAGAGTTGCTCTGTTATATTTGGTGAATTTCACGCATCCCGCATTATAAATTTATGTCGCGCATAGGAAAACAACCGATTGCCATTCCGCCCAAAGTCAAGGTGGAAGTCAAAGGGCAGAAAGTGTTCGTCGAAGGGCCGAAAGGCAAGCTGGACTGGGAATTGCCCAGCCGCACGAGCCTCAAAGTGGAAGACGGCAAGATCGTCGTCAGCCGCGCCGGGGAAGACGCGCTGTCGCGGTCGCTGCACGGCACCAGCCGCGCGCTGGTCAACAACATGGTCAAGGGCGTGAGCGAAGGCTTTGTTCGGAAGCTCGAAATTCAGGGCGTCGGCTTCAAAGCCGCCGTCCAGGGCAAAGTGGTGAATCTGGCGTTGGGCTACTCGCACCCCGTCAATTACGACATTCCCGACCAGGTCAAAGTGACGGTGGAGGAAAACACCAAGTTGACCATTGAAGGGCCGGACAAGCAGGTGGTGGGCAAAGTGGCCTCGGAAATCCGCAGTTTCTATCCGCCGGAGCCGTACAAGGGCAAGGGCGTGCGCTATGCGGGCGAACACGTCACGCGCAAGGAAGGCAAGACGGTCCAATAACAATTTTATTGTTCACGGCCCAATCCGTGAACCCATTGAAATGAGAACGGAAAAAAAAATAAAGCTGAAGCAGTTGCGCCACTGGCGCATCCGCAAGCGGGTCACCGGCACCAGCGCGCGTCCGCGCATGAGCGTGCGCTTCACCAACGAGAACATCCACGTGCAATTCATTGACGACGTGGCCGGCAAGACCTTGGCGGCCATCTCGACGGTGAGCAAAGGCGAGGCCAAGGATTTGTCCGCCAATATGGCCGGGGCCAAGAAAGTGGGCGTCCTGTCCGCCAAAAGCGCGCTGGACAAGGGCATCACGGCCGTGGTGTTTGACCGGGGTGGCACGCGCTATCAAGGCAAAATCAAGGCGCTGGCCGATGCCGCGCGCGAAGCCGGATTGAAATTTTAACCTGAACCGGAGAATTTATTGTGGCAGACATTGAAAAACCAGCGGAGACCCCGGTCGCAGCCCCGGTCGCAGCCCCGGAGACCAAGGAACAGAAACCCCCTCAGCGCGATTCGCGTGACCGCGGTCCGCGCGGCGGCGGACGTGGCGGGCGCGGACGCCGGCCGGCGGACGTGGGCGAGAACGCCTTTGCCAACGGCGGCGAGGAAATCGTCGAGAAAGTGGTGTTTATCAACCGCTCGTCCAAAGTGGTGAAGGGCGGACGCCGCTTCAAGTTCAGCGCGCTCGTGGTGGTGGGCGACAAAAAGGGCCGCGTGGGCGTGGCCCTCGGCAAAGCGGCGGAAGTGGCCGATGCCATCCGGCGCGGCGGCGAACTGGCCCGCAGCAAGATGGTGTCCGTGTCCCTGGCGGGCGCGACCATTCCGCACGAGATTTACTCCACCTACGGCGGCGCGAAGATTCTGTTGCGTCCAGCCTCGCCCGGTACCGGCATTATCGCCGGCAAGACCGTGCGCGCCGTCCTGGAATCGGCCGGCATCAAGGATATTTTGACGAAGTCGCTGGGCTCGAAGAATGCGGCGAATGTGGTCAAGGCCACGTTGCACGCGCTGTTGAGCCTGCGCACCCGGGAGCAGATTTACAAAAGCCGCGGATTGCAACTGCGGAAAGTGGACGCTCCGAAGGCGCCCGAAGCCGTAGCGGCTGCGGCCTAAACGATTAATTTTTATGAGACTACATGATTTGAAGCCCCGTCCGGGATCCAAGCACCGCCGCAAACGGCTGGGGCAGGGCGAATCCTCCGGTCACGGCAAGACCGCCGGTCGCGGTGGCAAGGGCCAGACCGCGCGCTCGGGCAGTTCCATCCGCATCGGTTTCGAAGGCGGTCAGATGCCGCTAATTCGCCGCATCCCCAAGCGTGGATTTAACAACGCGGAGTTTACCACGCGCTATGTGGCGGTGAACTTGGACGATCTCAACGTGTTTGAAGATGGCGCGCGGGTGGATGAAACCGCGCTCCGTGCGGTGGGTTTGGCCAACGGCCCTTCCGACGGCATCAAAATTCTCGGCTCCGGCGAATTGACCAAGAAGCTCACGCTGGTGGTCAGCGCGATCAGCGCCTCGGCTAAAACCAAGGTGGAAGCCAAAGGCGGCTCGGTGGAAATCATCGCCAAGAAACCGGCTGCCCCGGCCAAGCCGCGGGCCGCCGCCAGGGCCGCCAAGGCCGCCGCCAAGGCCGCCGCACCGGTCGCGAAATAATCAACCCGGCAGACAATGTTTCGCTCCATCGCCAACACCCTCGGCAACTGCTTCAAAATCCCGGAGCTCAAATCCCGGATTTTGTTCACGATCATGTTGCTGGCCGTCTGCCGGTTGACCGCCTTCATTGTCATTCCCGGCATCAATGGCCACGAACTGGCGGCCTATTTCAATGAGAATTCGCAGAATGGCGCCGGTTTGCTGGTGATGTACAATACTTTTGCCGGCGGCGCCTTGGGCAACTGCGCCGTCAGTTCGCTGGGCATCATGCCCTATATCAGCGCCACCATCATCATCCAGTTGCTCTCGGCGGTCTGGCCGAAATTAAGCAAGCTGGCGCGCGAAGAAGGCGGCCGCACCAAGATTGTCCAATACGGGCGTTACTTGACGGTGTTGCTGTGCATCGGTCAGGGCGGTTACTTCGCCCATAACTGGCTGACCCCTGAGACGGCTTTCCGCAATTTCCACGGCCAGCTGGTGATGACCTCCAACCTCTTTGCCTATTATGTCATCACGGTCACAGTGATGACGGCAGGGACGATGTTGTTGATGTGGATCGGCGAACAGATCACCGAGCGGGGCATCGGCAACGGCGTTTCGCTGATCATCACCATCGGCATTCTGGCGCGCCTGCCCAACGCGGCCCAGGGAGCCATTGACATGTTTTCCACGCACGGCGGCACCACCGAACCGCTGCACAAGTTTTGGACGACGGCGCCGGTCTTGGTGATTTTGCTGGTCCTGGTGGTTGCGGGGGTCATCGCCATCACCCAGGCGCAACGCAAGATTCCGGTGCAGTACGCCCAGCGCGCGGTCGGCCGCAAAATGTATGCCGGCGGAACTTCCTTCATGCCCTTGCGCGTCAATTACGCGGGCGTGATGCCGATCATTTTTGCCCAGTCCATCCTCTTGTTTCCGCAGACGGTCTTCCGCTATTTGGAGAACGCCATCACGGCGCCCTCGCTGAAGTTCCTCCATGACGCGTGCCTCTGGATGGATATTCAATTGGGTTACGGGTCGGTGATTTACCTGGGGATTTATTCGCTGATGATTCTGTTCTTCTCGTATTTCTGGGTGGCCACGCAGTTTAATGAACTCCAGATCGCCGACGATCTGAAAAAGAACGGCGGCTATATCCCGGGCGTGCGGCCGGGGCAGGGCACCAGCGACTATTTACACAATGCCATGAGCCGCATCACGCTGGCGGGCGCCATTTTTCTGACGGTGATCGCCACTATTCCGATCATTCTGTACAAGCAGATGGGCGTGGACCAAAACGTGGCCAGCTTTTTTGGCGGCACCAGCATCTTGATCGCGGTGGGCGTGTTGCTGGACACCATGCGGCAGGTGGAATCTCATTTAATGATGCGCCATTACGACGGCTTCTTGAAGAAGGGCCGGTTGCGCGGCCGGTTCGCGTGATTTTGTGTCCGGAATCAAGATCAAGTCCGAGGCGGATTTAAAGTTGATGCGTCCGGCCGGGGCAGCGGCGGGAAGAGTTTTGGATGAGATCGCCGCGTTCATACGACCCGGGTTGACGACGCGGGAAGTGGATAATTTTGCGGCGGAACGGATTCGGAGTTGCGGCGGCAAGAGCGCGTTTTTGGGCTACCGCAATTATCCGTGCCATACGTGCCTCTCGGTGAACGAGACCGTCGTGCATGGGTTGGCGTCGGAGCGCGAATTGCGGTTCGGCGACATCGTGAGCGTGGACGTGGGCGTGAATCTAAAGGGATTCATCGGGGACACGGCGCGCACCGTGGTAGTAGGTGGTTGCGGGGTGGCGGCGCAGCGGTTGCTGGATGTGACCGAACAGTCGCTGTATCTCGGCATTGCGCAGGCGCGGCCGGGCAATTGCGTGCTGGATATCTCGCGGGCGGTCCAGGGATATGTGGAAGCCAACGGCTTCAGCGTGGTGCGCGAATTCGTGGGCCACGGGGTCGGGCGCACGATGCATGAAGAGCCGCAAGTGCCGAATTTTGACGAAGGCAAGAAGAACTCGCCGAAGTTGCGGCCCGGCATGACGATTGCAATCGAGCCCATGGTCAATGCGGGCCGGGCGGAAGTGAAAATATTGAAAGACGGCTGGACAGTAGTGACGCAAGATGGTTCACTATCAGCCCATTTTGAGCATACCGTCCTGATCACCGACGGTGAACCGGAGATATTGACATGGGTCAAGACGCCTTCCGCGTGGAAGCCCGAGTGATCGAAGCGCTGCCGAACGGCACGTTTCTGGCGGAACTGGCCAATGGCCACCGGTTGACGGCCTTTGTGGCCGGCCGGGACAAGAAGAATTTTGCCGGCCTGCAAGCCGGCGGCATTGCAAGATTGCAGTTGACGCCTTACGACTTGAGCGTGGGGCAGATCATCGTAGAAGACAAATTTAAACATGAAAGTTCGAGCGTCAGTCAAGAAAATGTGTGAGCACTGCAAAATCGTGCGGCGTCGCGGTGTGATCCGCGTCATCTGTTCGAACAAACGCCACAAGCAACGTCAAGGTTAATTAATTTATGGCACGCATTATTGGTGTGGAAGTACCGCCCGGCAAGCGCATTGATATTGCGCTCCGCTACATTTACGGCATCGGGCCGGCCAACGCGAAGGAAGTCCTGGAACGCGCCAACATTGACCCGGCCATTCGCGCCAAGGATCTGACCGAGCAGCAGCTCGCCCAGATCGTGCACGCGATCCAGGAGGGGAAATATGTCATTGAAGGCGATCTGCGCCGCGAAATCGGCATGGATCTCAAGCGCCTGCAGGGTATCAAGTGCTACCGCGGCATCCGGCATTTGCGCGGTTTGCCCGTGCGCGGCCAGCGCACCCAGACCAACGCCCGCACGCGCAAGGGTCCCCGCAAGACGGTCGGCGTGCAGCGCAACCCGAACGCCAAGACCGGCATCCACTAAACCGATCTCAGGTTTGAGATTTGAGCTTTGAAATAAAATAACGATATGTCCGAAGAGAAAAAGAAAGCCGCCGCCCCGGAAAAGGAAAAGAAGGCCAAGCCGGAAGGCGCTGCGGTCGCGGCGCCCGAAACCAAGGAAGCCAAGCCCGCGAAAAAGGAAAAGGCGTCCGCTGCGCCCGGTGCGCCCGCCGCTGCCGGGGCCCCCGCGCCCGCCGCTCACGGTGCGCCCGCCGATCCCAACAAGCCGCTCGAAGCCGGCGCGTTGCCGGTGCCCACCGCCGCCGAGTTGCTGGGCGAGGATCCCAATGCCAAAAAGATCGTCAAGGCGAAGCACGCCAAAAACATCGTTTCGGGCATTGCCAACATTCTGGCCACGTTTAACAATACCCAGGTCACCATCACCGATGCCCAAGGCAATCTCATCGGCTGGTCCACCGCCGGCCGCGTGGGCTTCAAGGGCTCGCGCAAGAGCACGGCCTATGCCGCGCAGATGGTGGCCCAGGACGCCGCCCGTCAGGCCATGGCCCACGGCATGAAGGAAGTGGAAATCCGCGTCAAGGGTCCCGGCTCCGGCCGTGAATCCGCCATTCGCGCGCTGCAGGCCATCGGCTTGGAGATCAGCACCATCAAGGACGTGACCCCGGTGCCGCACAACGGCTGCCGTCCGCGCAAGAAACGCCGCGTGTAATTGAATCCCAACGCTCACCTTTAAAGTTTGCAATCATAATTTATGGCTCGCTACACAGGTCCCCGCGTCCGCATCAGCCGCCGTTTTGGCGTGCCGATTTTCGGCCCCACGAAGTATCTTGAACGCCGCAATTACGGCCCCGGCGTGCATGGCCCCAAGTCCCGCCGCAAGACCACCGAATACGGCGAGGGTCTCATCGAGAAGCAGAAGCTCAAGTACTACTACGGCCTGATGGAACGCCAGTTCCGCGGCGTGTACGAAAAGGCGCTGCGCCGCCGTGGCGTCACCGGCGAGCAGATGCTCCAGATTCTGGAGACGCGCCTGGACAACGTGGTGTTTCACCTCGGTTTTGCCAACACCCGCGCCGCCGCCCGCCAGATGGTCGGCCATGGCCACATTGTCGTCAACGGCCGCAAGGCCAGCATCCCGTCCTTTTGCCTGAAGGTGAACGACGTGATCGGCGTCAAGAACAACAATGTTTCCAAGCAACTGGCCACCAAAAACCTGGAAGTGGCCGCCAGCCGCGCGGTGCCCGATTGGCTTTCCTTGAACAAGGAAGAACTCAAGGGCACGGTCATGCGCATTCCGACGCGCGACGAGATCCATCCGATTGCCAATGAGCAAGCCGTGGTCGAATTTTATTCCCGATAATCAACACCGTTAAACCAAAGACAAATACATGGGCTCGGCCGGCGCGGGAATGAATCCGTCGGCGGAGCCAGATTAAAATTGTCGAAAGGAAATTATGCCAGTTCGTCTCGGACGTTTTGAAATGCCCAAGCGGTTGCAGAAGGAGGAATCCTCCGCCACCGATACCTACGCCAAATTCATCGCCGACCCTTTTGAAACGGGGTATGGCCACACGATTGGCAATTCGCTGCGCCGCGTGCTGCTGTCCTCGCTCGAGGGCGCGGCCATCACCTCCCTCAAAGTGGACGGCGCGATGCACGAGTTCGCCACCATTGAAGGCGTCAGCGAAGATGTCACCGACATTGTCCTGAACCTGAAGCGGGTCAAGTTCAAGGCGCACAGCCGCGAGGAGCAGGTCCTGCTGCTGTCCGTCAACAAGGAAGGCGCCGTGACGGCGGGCGATATCCAGCTGAATCAGAATGTTGAACTCATCAATCCCACCCAGCATATTTGCACGCTGGACAAGAAGCGGAAATTTGAGATGGAGCTGACGGTCAAGGTGGGCCGCGGCTTTTGCCCGAGCGACGAAAACAAGAAGGCCGGCCAGGCGATTGGCATCGTGGCCATTGACTCGGTGTTCTCCCCTGTCACCCGCGTGCGTTACGCCGTCGAGGCGGCCCGCGTGGGCAACCGCACGGACTATGACCGTCTGGTCATGGAGATTTGGACGGACGGCCGCATCACGCCGGATGACGCGCTGACCCAGTCGTCGGCCATCCTGGCGCATCACCTCGACGTGTTCGTGGGCTATGACAAGAACGCGGTGGAATTTGAGGAGGCCGCGGACAAGCAGGACGACGAGAAGGCCAAGCTGAAGAAGCTGTTGAACATGAGTGTCAACGAAATCGAGCTGAGCGTGCGGGCGGCCAACTGCCTGAACAACGCCAACATCACGACCGTCGGCCAACTGGCTTTGAAGACCGAGCAGGAGATGCTCAAGTACCGCAACTTCGGCAAGAAGTCGCTGAACGAAATCAAAGAAAAACTGCAGTCGCTCAACCTCTCGCTCGGGATGAATTTCGAGCCGGGCCTGGTGGAAGCGCCGAAGGAAGAGCCCAAAGCGGAATAAGGATTTGCCATGAGACATTTGAAGCGCACGGCCAAACTGGGCCGCACCTCGGAGCACCGCAACGCGATGCTCGCCAATCTGGTTTGCAGCTTGATCGAACACAAGCGCGTGACGACGACCCTGGCCAAGGCCAAGGCCGCCCGTTCCGTCGCCGAAAAGATGGTCACGCTGGGCAAGAAAGGCACCATTCATCACCGCCGCCTCGCCGTGGCCCGCCTGCATCAGGAGGCCGCCGCGCGGATTCTCTTCAAGGAGATCGCGCCCGCGTTCAAGGACCGCCGCAGCGGCTATACCCGCATCCTCAAGCTCGAACAGCGCCCCGGCGATTCCGCCCAGCGCGCGATCTTGGAATGGGTGGACACCATCATCACCGCCCCGGCGCCCGCGCCGGCGGAAACCACTCCCGCCGCCGAGGCCAAGCCGGAGGAAAAGAAGTAAGTTTTTTTCAGCCCCACCAAGCCCGCTCTCTCGAGCGGGCTTTTTTTTTGGTGCGCCCGGCAGGGCGCGCTGACTAGTCGGTTAAAGTCCGATGCACACCCGGCAAGGGGAAGTGCTAGCCGAACAGCAAGGGTGTTCACCGCGAGGTGGAATCTGAAGGAAGCTGTAAGCAAA
>Ga0316217_10006515_pt1 | contig 11517 bp, 12 predicted proteins | sample 1anoAmetaG_FD_203633 | JGI IMG/M metagenome (GOLD analysis project Ga0316217, IMG submission 203633) | Freshwater microbial communities from Trout Bog Lake, Wisconsin, USA - 1anoA | ecosystem: Environmental > Aquatic > Freshwater > Lake > Hypolimnion/Profundal zone | place: USA: Wisconsin... | reverse complement strand
CAAGACGCCCATCACTTCTCCAATAAGCACAAATCCAAACCACCGCCCAAGAAGGTCAAGTACTCCACCGATTTTAAGTGATCATCAAATTTATTCATTCTACCATCAATATCAGAACAACAATACTCCACATAACACATCACTTATCACTACCTCTTTAACTTCTCAGCTCTCGTGCCCCTCCTTGGCCTGCGCAAACAGCCGGTTGTAGTAGATCCCCACCAGCTGGTACCCGCAGTACACTATCAGCCCAACCGACGCAACAGACACCACAACTACGATCCATAGCCAGCTCACCTGTCCCTCCAGGCTCAGGAACAGGTACGACACGCTTATCAGCCCAGACACCACGAAGTACTTCTTGAAGTCAGAAAGGGTCAGTCCCGAACCATACTTGTAGAGCATGTAGTTGAACACGAACCAGACTATTTCGAGGGGGATCAGGAACAGGCCTACCAGAGGCTTGCCGACGCTGAGGCACATGATGATGGCTTGGGCGTAGATGATGAGGAAGAGGGAGCCTTCTCTGAGGGTGTAGTAGTGTTCAAGCACATCGGAGTTGTAGGTTTTGTAGTAGTGGTAGAGCACAGCGGACATGAGTGCGGGCACCAGCACAACCAGCATGTAGGCGCAGCCCAGGTTGCTGTTGTAGAAGGACTGGTAGTCGGGCTGGCAGCTGCTCGGCTGGATGATCTGCACAAACGCGAAGAACAGCTAGTTCATGAACCCAATGTGCACCAGCAGGATCCCCAGACGCATGATCTTGCGCATGTGGCTGTAGTCCTCCAGCCGCTTGGATTTGGAGTAGACCACAGAGATCAGCACCGCCACTGCCAGCAAGAATAGCAGGACCAATTGGTACGAAAAGGTGTAGCCTGCGTTTCTGAGCAGATTGCCGTCAGGGATCAGCGTTTTCTCAACCGTGTTCTAGACGTAGTAGGGGGAGATGAGCTTGGAGAAGAAGCTGGGGAAGAAGCTGAGGTGACTCACCCCAAACCCATTCAGAAAGAAGTACCCCCCGCTCTCCAGATTGGTGGCGTACTTGAACAGATAGCAGACCTGGCCGAAGTTGAACGAGTGCAGGATGATGTTGTTGGCCTCCTCGGCGCTGTAGTGACCCTTGATCTTGGTGAGCACGATGAACAGCAGCATGATGGGCGAGAAGACATACCCGAACACCTTCATATTGCTCAGAGTGTCATCCAGGTAGCTGGATAACACCAGCTGGCTTGAAGGTTGCGAGGTTACCTGGGTTGAGTTGATGTTGGGCCCCACGGCATTGGTCTCTACGAGGGAGTAGCCAGTGAGGTCTTGGGAGGGCAGGTCGGCGGAGAAGTAGATCTTGCCGTTGGTCTTATTGACTGTTCCTGAGGGTTCGAGAGCTATGGTTGAGCCGGTGATGGAGTTGACCAAGTTCACAGTGACGTTCACGTCCAGCACATCAGTGTTAGGCAGGTAGACGTTGACGAATACTTTGCTTCCTGTTATCACTATTGCCTGACTGATGAGGGGGCCTGAAACAACTGCAGGGTTGGAACTGTTGTCTGTTTTGTTGTTAGAACTGCTGTTACTTGAGTTTTTGGAAGGGTTAGAGGTAGAGTTGTTGGAAGGATTCGTAGTGGAGTTGTTAGAAGTGGTATTGTTAGGAGGGTTGGTGGAAGAGTTGTTGGATGGATTGTTAGAAGGATTGGATGGTGTAGTATTTGTGGGATTGTTAGTAGAGTTTTTGGTATCATTATTGGTTGTGTTCTTGGGCGGCGTGACTGGAACAGTATTTTTGATGCAAGTATTGCCACTGGGCGAATAGCTACTGGGACAAGAACTATAGCAAACAGTATTCAAGACATACAGATAGTTGCTGGCACATTTGCTGCAGCTGCTGGCATTGCACAGTAGACAGGTGGGGTCACAGCTGGCACAACTCTGCCCATCGTAGTAGGTCTGGTTGGGACAGCTGGTAACGCATATGCCTTGGTAGAGGATGAAGCCGGTGGAGCAGGCAGTGCAGGTGGTGCCGCTGCAGATGTTGCAACTTTTGGAGCAGCCGCTGCAGTAGCCGTTGGAGGTGAGGTTGGAGTTGCCGAAGCAGGAGAGGCAGTTGCTGTTGGATGGCCCGTTGCAGGTCAGGCAAGACCCGTCGCACTTCGAGCAACTACTGCCGCTCAGGTAATACCCACTAACACAGGAGATGCAACTTGTGAGACTGGTGCAGGTCACGCAAGGCGATCTGCAAGGGGTGCACACATTTATACCCATGGATCCATCCAGGAAGGTTACGTTCGAGGAGCAGGAGTAGCAGTTTTGTGGGAATGTAGTGCAGCCCGTGCAGCTGGGGTGGCATGGCAGGCAGATCGGACCATTGGCATACTGCGTCACAGACACGCCGATGCATTGTTGGGAGCAGGTCCCGTCTGCATTCTTGAGATAGCCAGTAATGCATTTAGTGCAGGTTTTGGCGGAGAGATGGCAAGAGGCACAACTATAGTCGCACAAGGAGCAGGTTCCTTGGCTGAGGAAAGTTGAGTCTTGGCACATGCTGCAGTTGGCTTTGTTGTTGAAGCACTAAACACACACATTCGAGCAAGCTTGGCAAGTTAAGAGAAGGGGGTCAAGGAAGAAGCCAGAGTTAAAACAGGCTGAAACGCATTTGCTGTTGATGAGGATCTTAGTGTTGGGCTGGCAGGAGGTGCAGTAGTCTGTGAACTGGTAGCAAGTCAGGCAGTCCCCTTCGCAAATTTGGCACTTCGACTGCACCATTGTGTACCCGAAAGCGCAAGTTATGCACTTTGTTGCGTCCAGGGGCAAATTGCAGCCATTGCAAGACTGGTCACACTGCAGGCAGCCAACCCCTGGATATGCCACTTCATTCTGTCCGCAGGTGGAGTTGCAAGTAGACTGCTGAGAACTCGAACAAATTGGGCTAGAGCTGCAGAAGCTGGGACAACCCTTGCAAGCCTGAGGGTTGTAATATGAGGGGTTGCAGCTATTGGGCACGAAAGTTGAAGAGCAAGATTGGGTTAGACTTTGGCAGCAGGATTGCGAGTTGTAGAGATTGTCCAAATTGCAAGTATTCGCACATGAAGGGTTTCCTGAACTGTCGTAAGAAATGTAACTGCCAAATGGACAGCAAAGCTGCCCACTTACGTCTATCACTCCATCACAGCTGCTGCAAGTGCCAGCGATGGAGTCGAAGAATTGTTGTCTAGAGCAGCAGATTTGATAGCCGATAAGCGTGAAAATGTTACCATTGCATAAACGACAGCCGGTATTGTCTGAGATGAAGAAGCCTGAAGGGCAGCAAACTGGGAGATTGGGAGATATGGGCACTCCATTACAGGTAGAGTACAGGTTGCCTTCTGAAGGCTGAGAGTTGGTCAAATCTAGCATTTTGGATTGAGTTATGCAAACTGTACCAAAAACCACTGTGCCTGCCTGGCAATCACTTAAACAGCTTTGGGTTGCTGCTGAGTAAAAGCTGCCTGGAGGACAGCAGATACCCCAACCCCTATTCACAAACCTCGACATACAGCTATCATTGGTTTGCAGGCATTGAGATGTATTGTCCGAACCTAGGCAGCAGCCGCCAGCAAAAGACATGAGAGGAGACTATGAACTTCTTGAAGATCTCACACTTCTAAGGGTCTGATTGAGTTGGTTGCAGTATTGCTGCTGACAAAAAAGGCCCGAACTTGTGAAGGGAGTCCAGCTGCATTGACTCACACAGGAGTACTATCCCTCCACGTACTACAGCCTCTGAGTGGACCCACAGCATATCTGAGAACTGCCATCACAATTGAAACCATTGGGGTCCACACACTGCCCAGTCACCAGATAATACTTTTTAGCAATGGGGCAGCAGACTTTAAACATCGAGGAGAGAGTCAACGAAGGGCAGTTGCCAGTGGTCAAAGGCACACAGTTAGGGGTGTCCTGGCTGAAGTCGAGATAGTTGTCATCCGTGCAGCAGGACTGGCCGTTATTGTAGACCTGGCCTCTGCAGTAGAGACAGATGTTGTTCTGGATGAACTGCCTCTTGCTACAGCAGACCGAGCGGTCGGCGGAAACGTAACCCGAGCAGGTGAAGACTTGGGAATTGATGAGGTATTGGTTATAGGCCAGGCAGTTGCTGCCGATGAGGGTGGTACTTGCTGGGCAAGTTTGAGTGCATCTTACTGTGGACTGCGAAAAGTCATAGATGGAGCACGTTAGAGATCGAACGATGGAAAGGGTGAGTGAGAAGAAAATAAGTTCTTTCATTGGTCGCTTCTGAGCCGCAATTCTATGGAGCTGAATAATGATAGTTATCAGTTAGTTGAATGATATATGGGCAGCTGATGCAAGAGCAAATTCATTTTTATGGTAGCCGCGCGCTGCAACTGTATAAATAATTGCTTAGTCAATATTAACATCATTAGTTAGAAGTTCTCTATGCAGACCTAATAAAAGATAAAGACCTCTCTTTCCCTCTCTTAGATATCAGCTACCCAATCGCCCTGGGACAGGCCCTTGTTGATTGCTTTCTAGGGCCCAATCGTCCATGGCAAAACCGTTTTGAGTCACTCCCTTGAAAAGTAGCAAAAGGGAACAACTTCCGCCCCTATATACCTCGCAGAAGATTTGGGCGGGCATTCGTAAAAACTGGGCGTATTGCTGCCCTAGTCCCCAAATTGTTCAACAAACACTCCAATCAAAACAATGCCACTGGAGTGGGTGAGCTCACCGAAGGACAAAATCGAGACCGAAGAGTAGTTTATCAACAAAGTGATAGCTGAGGAGTAGAAGAACAAGCAGGCCTTCGAAGAAGTGTCGCTCATGAGGAATCGAAAAATGCAGCAGGAAGCGTTTGCTAATTAGGAAGAAGCGATTATATTGCCTATAGCCTCCATAGTCAAGATCAACAACCTTAATCGGGTTGTCGAGTGTCGCTCCTCAGAGAGTGACAACAACAGCTAGCATCAGACCAAAATATCCAAGAACCATTAAATCGCCACTTTGCTCGGACAAAGTTTCCAGAGCTAATACATCTCAGAAGATGACTAAACCCTCACCAAGTGCGAAAATTGTGAAGTCTTGCAGCAAAAAACGATGTCCATCATGGCCGAAAACAACTAATACGTCAACAAGATCAATATCCTAATCAAAAAGTGTTCCATTTTGAGAAGTAGGGCCAACTCGCCCATTAACATGGAGATTCCTGAAAGTGATGAAGGCATTTAGTCTTCTGGAAATGTTTAGTCTTTTAGTGACTACATCAAAAACCAAGTCAAAGCAATTCAAAACGCCTTAAATTAGATTAAGTCTCCAGGTTTTTATGAAGTGCTTGACTTCAATGTTGAAGACAAAAAGGCGATTTCAGAACTAAGCCAAAGCTTGAAGTAGCTTTTGAGCATTCTATAGTAAGGAAAGGACAATAAGCACTAGTAAGAAATAAAGATAATAACAATTGTTCATGAGGCATACAGAAAGCGTCTTGAGCAAATGAAGGAGAGTTACTAGCAAAAAATTGCGAAAATGAGAAAGGATTTCCAGAAATTTATGCAATCAATGGCAGAAAGTCAAGATATCTTTACAGAAAACCCAACCCTATTCAGCCAATAGAAGGTTTCAAAGAAAGGACTGAAAAGGAAAATGAATAGTATGTCGATAGAAAGGGAGGAAATCAAGGACGACCTAATGCATCTAAGAGAACGGTTGGAGCATCTAGAATACACTAACCAGGAAGAAAAGAAGAAGATCAGGATTTTGGAGCGTCAAAATAAGCTATTAGCTCAAAAGTATTCGCAGGAAATAGCAGAGCTGAAAAACCAGAAAAGCTACTTTGCTTCTTTGGCCAAGAAATATCAGGTCTAGTTTGAAGATTTTATGCAAAAAGCAACAAACAGTCCCAGCTTCAGCAAAATTTACTATCAATAGTTTTTCAAAGACATCAGCTAAAGAATGTTTTAAATATCTAACTGCATTCCGTTTGAGGAAAACGACCAACAAAATCTATTTGCAGCCGAAAATCAATAGTAGCTGTTTGAGATGATTGAAAGGATAAGACGGTTCTCACTGTAAATAGAGGAGTATTACGCAGAAAAAGATAAGGAGTTTTGTAACTTAAAGAAAGGAGTTACAATGTTTGTGAAGAGACTGCTTTAAACTTAAAAAATAACACTCAAACAGATATTGGAAGTAATCAAGAATAGTAAAGATTTACAGCTAGACTATCTGAGAGACTTTTTAGTTTGTCTGAAGAAGAAAAAATCAAAATATGAGGAAGTCTTAGGGTAGTCGAAAAAGAAATAAACTAAGAGAAAATCTTTGACACTAGAAAAAGTAGATAGTCTAACTTTTTTAAGTGATGAAGCACACAGAAACAGCTAATCATAATGATTTTTATAACTTGACATCCTCCATTTACCTTATTAATTTTTAATTCCTACATTTGAAGAAATCTCCCTCTTTTTTATCATAGTTCTCATCCTTTCTCTCCTTAACTTCATTTACAAAAATGTAACTTTGGAATTTCAAGATTGAGTGAATTATATATTGATTGCATGAGAAATATCAGAGCCAAAAAGCTTAAGAACGAAACATCAAAGTATCTGCTGGGACCATTTGACGAGAGTCTGATCCAGATCCAGCTTGATAAAAATTAAAAATGCATTCAATAGATTTCCAAGGGTACCTTCCACTCAATTCAGATAACTTTGACAAGGCGAATGAACTTTTGAAACAAATCAAGGGTGATACTTCCATGATTTCTAGCTACAATCGCGAAAAATACATCTTGAAATCACTCGCGCTCAATACTTAGGCTTATCTGTCCCTCAAACAGCAAAAGTACTAGGTTGCTGCCAAGCTGCTGGAGGAGGCAGAGTAACTTTAAAGGGAACAGGAGAGCAGTCCCATCGATATGGCGAGGACCAAGCTGAACAAAAGTGTGATTTTGAGTCATCTGGGCAAGTATATGCATAATAACCAAGACACTAAAAAGCAGTCGAGCTGGGGAAGGAGGCGTTGTAGCTGCTGAAACGGCGGAAAGAGATGTAGTTCTTCTAGCTGAGGAAGAACCAGTACAAATTGTACGAGATCATGACCATTTCTTTCTATAACATTGCAGTCGAGTTGAGCCACATAAGCGAACTGAACGAGGCTGGTGCCAAAGTCTACAAGGAAGGCTATTACTTGGCACAAAAGACCTTGGGTCCGCACCACAAACTCACTCTCCTGCTCAAAAGCATGGTCAAGAAAAAAGACAAAGATTTGTCCAAATCTCGAGAAAAGGCAGATTTCGACTAACTAGCCGGAAACAAATCAGAGCAGAAATTACTGCAGAGCGTTCAGACTTATCTCCTTCCTTCGAACGAGAAAGAGAGGGAACTCAAAAGGATCTATGCTTCCAAGAAGAAGTCTCACACAATCGCCGCTACCAAGCAGAAAGAGTCCAAGAAGGAGCTAGACTACTATCTGAAGTCTCTAGAGAGGATCAAAGGCATGTATAGCAAGAATAAACGAAATAGCAAAAACACTCACTTTTACACCAGCAACCGCGAATCTTAGGACTAAAACTTCAGCCAAATCAGGGAAGCCAGGAAATTAGTGACCTAGTCTTAAAACTCGGGCTACAGGTATGGTCTGTAGGAGCATCACCGAGTCAAAGACATCATACTGAATGGCAAGCCCATCAATAAAAATGGGTATTTCATGAGCAGCATTCCTTAGCTCAAATAGAGAAAAACTAGCCTAATCACGAATTAAAAGAAGCCAGCAGCGGTGCCCAAGGTTGAAGAACCCCCCCATCTGTAGCCTATAGTTGCCAAGTAGGCCAAGGAGCCTACTAAAGAGATAACTTTTAGCGAGATAGTAAAGAAAGTCTAATAAAAGAAATAAGAAGATCATCATTCATGCCAACTTATCTGATCAATATTTACACTAATAGCCACATTCAACACCAACTATTATTCTCTCAAAAGATATTTGTAGGATAGAAAATGGCTGAATGTAATGCTATGACGTATATATTTAGAACAGCCTATAATGAGATAAGATCGATGCCTAACTGATAGAAGGGCCCAAACCTTCAAATAAATAAATAACTAACCCCCCCGAACCAACAGATCGGTAGCTACTGCCCAAGGGAGATACACTTCAATGATTGATTTTGAACATCCATAGGTTCAAATAATTTGACCCTCTTGGAAAAGCTGGACAGGTTAAAAGTATCGCACAAGACTGAACGTATTTGATTACAAAGGTGGGGATTCTAAGGATGCTGTTGGTGGAGATACTTCATCAATCAAGAAAAGATGGATGGTCATATGGAGGAAAAAGGATGGTAGGATGTTCCATAAAAAATGAAGACAGAGAAAGTATTGTCTGAGCTATATCGCAAATGATATCTGGTATATGATACAAAGTTTCAGGGCTATGAAATTGAGATGGGGTCGAAAGAAATAGCTGATTGGAGGAGTGCTAGACTGAGACTGAATTAAAAGCGATTGCAAGAGAAAATAGATGCTTTTATGGGAATATAAACGGAAACTTATAAGGCAGGTTTGTTTATTTGCTATTTCTGTAACTACCCACGGTAATAATAGTTCGTATATCTACGCTTAGACCCATAACTATTATGTTGGGTCCTATTTATAGTAAGCAGTGGAGAGAATCTTAAAACTGATGTGCATATACATTTTTCATAACTCATTCTAATTCTATAATTTCGTAAGGTCTCCCGCCCCTCGGTGTTGGATAGCCGCCTTCCCCTTTTATTGCTCACAAGTTGCCCTCAATACGACTAATAATTCTTTGCAATACTTATAAAATGGTTTGGTGGCTGATTGAACCAAACTACACGTGCTTAAGCAGCACTCCTACATTTAAATCTCAATCGGGGTATATCCATTCGTATTTAATTTATTGCGGAGTGGATGGAGGAAAAAACCTAGAACAAGATCGCAGTCCATCAGGTGCTGATCAAGAACGGCTTCTACCGCCTCCCCATGCAGTCCCTCTCAGAGATCCTCAAGATCCTCGATATGCCCGAATCCCTCTAGCCCAAGGTCATCCAAGAAAATGCCATCAATGGCATCATCAATATCATCTAGAAGTTCAAGTAACTCTCCCCTAACCCAGCAACAAGTTCGCCTAGCACATCAACCTTCCCAGGTTCAACTCGGTCTCCCGAGAGACCAAGGAATTCGTCTCCCTGCTCTTACATGACACCATGTCGCCCATCTCCAAGAAAACTCCCAACGCTGCCCAGGTGCCCCCTCTGATCTCCCAGCAGACCCCGCCCAACAGCATGCTCTCCATGTACAACCCCATCAACCAATACAACTACATGCGACCGCCCAACATGCCTCCCAACATGCCCCCCAACCTGCCTCCCAACTAGCTCCCAAACTAAAGCAATGACAGCATCAACCAGTCCAACCGCTACATCTAGGAGGCAATCCGCATGCAGCAGATGTATATGTACTACTACGGCATGTACGGAGGATTCAATCCCATGCTCAACCCTCAGTACCCAGGCATGAATAACTACATGAATCCCTACAGTAACTACTCACAGTCCAACTCCAACAAAAATCCACCTCAGCCAGGAGTCCCTAACCTCCCTATGCCACCCATAAACTCAATGGGGCCAATGAACCCACTCTCCATGGGCATAAATCCAATGACAGGAATGCCTGGTGGGTACAACCCCATGGGCGCACCAGGGATGGGTGCTCCCGGAATGGGTGCACCTGGAATGGGCAGTATGATGGGAATGCCTAACTTAGGTCCTGGTATGAAGAATAGCTTATTACCAACTCCTCAAATGCCAAAACAGAACAAATTGCCAGATTAAATGTCTTCTTTAAACAATCCAAACCCAAAAAACAACAACCTTCAGCAAACTAGAGAACTTGAACCTGCAAAACTAAGTATGAATAGCAAAAGTAAACAGACTTAAGACAAGAAATCATAGAAAGTTGGCGGAGATATGCCCAAACTAACTTCACAAAATTCCTTAACTTAGCCCAAAAAATCTGAGAAAAAGAAGGCGGCCTAAAGCAGTGCATAGAAGCAAAAGCTGACAGTTCAGAATCCCCCTTTTATTGTGGGCTAGGTGTCTCCAACAGCTGCCAAAAAAGTGACCAGATAGGTCTCGAAAGAACTCAATATAGAGCCCAACCCATTGCTTAGGAACTGTGCATGCAAAGGCTTCTAAAGATTCTAAGAGCAATTCCTTTGTTCCATCTGCAACCGCATCTTCCACTTCCAGTGCCTCAACGAGCCAACCCGCAAGCATGAGAGTAAAGAACCCATCTAATGCTACCACTGCCGCATGCGCTTCATCGACCCTCTCAACAAAGTCAAGTAGGTCATCGCTGAAAACTACATCCCTAACATCACTTAGAACAAATTTTGGTTACAATGCAACCTCAAACCCTACGAATACCTCTGCAAGCAAAAGAAGAAGAACTAGGTGAAAAACTAGATAGAAATGCGGTGTCTGAAGGTTTCCCACGCCGAAAACAGCGAAATAACTTGGCCTGACGAATGCATCATCAAACTCAATGGCTAGAGGATCATTGAGATCCCCGCCCTGCAGATGAACTCCAGCCTCAAAAAGCGCAAGGACTATTCCATCATCATCACTTCCAACATTTACAACAAAATCAACGAGTCAGACTGCCAGTCTTTGGAAAAAGTCAAACTCAGTCTCGAAATCAAAATGCTCACCAAATAGGAGGCCAGTCACAAAAAAATCAAGAATAACTACACCTTCGCCTTTGCCATCTACTTCATTGAACGGCTCACAGTGGATTAGCTTTATGACAGAATCATCGCTGAGGAAAAACTGCCTGAAGTCCCAGATTACATGAACAAGCTCATGAGGACTGGTGAGAAAGATGTGGAAATCGATAAGATCTCAATCAGTTTGAGAGACCCTTTCACCTGGGACCTCATCAAAACACCTGTCAGGGGCAACAAATGTATGCACGGGCAATGCTTTGACCTTAAAACCTTCATTTCCTTCATGTCTACAGCCCGCAACAGAACCTGGAAATGTCCTGTCTGCAATAAAGATGCGAGGAAATTTACGATTGATTCTGACCAACTTGCCCTCATAAAGAAAGTTGAAGAAACTTCAATCATCCCAAGTGAAATAACCTTTTTAAGAAATGGATAGATAGTGGTCAAGGCTGATAATCCAAGCGAGGAATAGGAGAATTCGGTTGTGGCTAATAGTTAGAAGACTAAAAAGATCCAGAAATCGCCCAAACATTAAAAAGGGTCCAAAGTTTAGAAGGATAACGACTCGAAAGGGGAAGGTAATGCCTCAAACGACTAGAAAAGAGCAAGCAAGGAGATGGTGGGAAAAGAGATAATAGTCGACATAGACGGAAGTGATAACTGATTAATCCATCATTGTTTACTGATTCATTCTTATTATTGACTGATTCATTCTTTTTGACTCAAAAAACTCTCATTCACTCGAATGTTGATATACAAAGTATCATACTCAAACAATTTGTCTTCATA